>Ga0335074_10002670_pt1 | contig 24351 bp, 16 predicted proteins | sample Lox_Sample_23_FD_206715 | JGI IMG/M metagenome (GOLD analysis project Ga0335074, IMG submission 206715) | Soil microbial communities from Loxahatchee National Wildlife Refuge, Florida, United States - Lox_Sample_2.3 | ecosystem: Environmental > Terrestrial > Soil > Wetlands | place: USA... | reverse complement strand
AGGAACGACCGCTGGCCTGGGGGCTGTTATTCCCCGACCATCCGCCGATGGATCCGAGCGTGGCGGACGAGCACCGCCGCAGCCGGGCCGAGTCCAACCGTCTGCTGGCCGGGCTGCTGGTCGCCGACGCCCAGCGGGCTGGACTCGATCCGGAGAGCCCCGTCGGCCGCGCCGTGTTCCTGATGCATCAGGAAGCCCTGCACGGCGCCGCCCGGTGGTGGCAGGGGCATCCCGAGGTCGAGCGCGAGGTCCTGGTGGAGGCGGCCATGGCCGCGCTGTGGACCGGCCTGGGCGCCGCCGAGCGCAGCTGAGCGCCCCGCCCTTCTATCGTCGGTGGCGCCATGGCCACCCGGCAGGACATCCGCAACCTCGCGATCGTCGCCCACGTCGATCACGGCAAGACGACGCTGGTCGACGCCCTCCTGTGGCAGTCCGGTGCCTTCCGCACCGGGCAGGACGTGGCCGACCGGGTGCTCGACTCGATGGACCTGGAGCGCGAGAAGGGGATCACGATCCTGGCCAAGAACACGGCGGTTCGGTTTGAAGGTGTAAAGCTGAACATCGTCGACACGCCGGGGCACGCCGATTTCGGCGGCGAGGTGGAGCGCGGGCTGACGATGGTCGATGGAGTGCTCCTGCTGGTGGACGCGAGTGAGGGTCCGCTCCCCCAGACCCGGTTCGTGCTGCGCAAGGCACTGGAAGCCCGGCTGCCGGTGATCCTGGTCGTGAACAAGGTCGATCGTCCGGACGCGCGCATCGATGAAGTCGTGGACGAGGTCTACGAGCTGTTTCTGGATTTGGACGCAGACGAATCTCAAATCGAATTTCCGATCGTCTACTGCAACGCCAAAGCGGGCCAGGCGTCGCTGGATCCGGCGGTCCCGGGAACCGATCTGAAGCCGCTTCTCGACCTGCTGGTGCAGCACATTCCAGCCCCGTCCTACGACGAGGCGCGCCCTCTGCAGGCGCACGTCACCAACCTTGACGCCTCTCCTTACGTGGGCCGAATCGCCATCTGCCGGGTGCGGCATGGGGTCATCCGGAGGGGCGAGAACGTGGCGTGGTGCCGAGCCGATGGCTCCGTGGAACGAGTGAAGGTGACCGAGCTGTACGTGACCGAGGCCCTGGATCGGGTGACGGCCGACGAGGCCGGGGCCGGCGAGATCATCTCCGTGGCCGGGATCCCCGAGATCACGATCGGCGAGACGCTGGCCGATGCCGACGATCCTCGCCCGCTCCCGGTGATCACCGTCGATGAGCCCTCGCTTTCGGTCACGATCGGAATCAACGACTCGCCGCTGTCGGGCCAGGACGGCGACAAGCTGACCGCCAGTCAGCTCAAGGCGCGTCTCGATCGTGAGCTGGTCGGCAACGTGTCGCTGCGCGTGCGGCCGACCGAGCGTCCCGAGGTGTGGGAGGTCCAGGGGCGAGGCGAGCTGGCGCTGGCGATCCTGGTCGAGTTGATGCGTCGCGAAGGCTTCGAGCTCACCGTCGGCAAGCCACAGGTGGTCACCCGCGAGATCGACGGCAAGCGCTGCGAACCCGTGGAGCGGATGAGCGTCGACGCCCCGGAGGACTACGTCGGCGTGATCACGCAGCTGCTCGCGCTGCGTAAGGGCCGGCTCGAGCAGATGGTCAACCACGGCACCGGTTGGGTGCGCATGGAGTACCTGGTCCCGGCGCGCGGGCTGATCGGGTTCCGGACCGAGTTTCTCACCGAGACGCGCGGCACCGGCTTGATCCACCACGTCTTCGATCGGTGGGAGCCGTGGCACGGAGATCTCCGGACGCGCCCGAGCGGATCGCTCGTGGCCGACCGCCGCGGCCGGGTGGCCGCCTTCGCGCTCTACAACCTGCAGGAGCGCGGGGCGCTGTTCGTGGGCCCCGGCGAGGAGGTCTACGAAGGCATGATCGTCGGCGAGAGCTCCCGGGCCGAGGACCTTGACGTCAACGCCTGCAAGGAGAAGCATCTGACCAACATCCGCTCGAGTACGGCGGATGAGCTGGTGCGCCTCGTGCCCAAGCGTGAGCTGTCGCTCGATCAGGCGCTGGAGTTCCTGCGCGAGGACGAGTGCGTCGAGGTGACGCCGCACGCCGTCCGTCTGCGCAAGACGGTCCTGGACGCCACCTCGCGCGTCAAGGCGGCGCGAGCCCGCAAGCGAGCCACCTAGCCCTCAGCCCGCCGCGAGAGCGGCGATCCGGTCGGCGACGGTTGCGGCCCCGGGCGCACCGAGCACGATCGTGTAGTGGTTGACGTCCGGGATGAGGCGGGCCTCCCGACGGCCGGGGTCGGCCTGCGCCCAGGCCTCGGCCGCCTCAAACGGCTGCATCGGATTGGCGGGATCGTTGAGCAGGCTGCGAGGGGCGCACAGCAGCGTCGTGGTGATCGTCAGGCGCTCGGCATCGTTGCCGGCCGAGATGAGATCCCGGCCGTCGGCTCGGACCGCCTCCGGCTCGATAACTGGCCGTAGCTCCGGTGGTTCCCCGATCAGCTCGTAGTCGGCGATGAACGCGATGTCCTCGTCGGCGACCTGGCCGCCGCTGAAGGATGGATGCCCGCGCCACCAGGTCCGGTAGGCATCGTGATCCGGGAAGGTCATTGCGAAGCGAGCCAGCGCCGGACCGAGTTGCTGGTCGGCGTACTCCTGGGGGTCGGAACCCCGGCTGCCCGGGATCGGCAGGCCCCCGTCGATGAGCAGGAGAGCGCGAGCGCGGCCGGGGTGTTCGGCGGCGAAACGGGCGACGATGTAGGCGCCGAGCGAGTGACCGATCAGCAGAGGCCGATCGATTCCGAGCGCGCCGAGGACGGTGAGAAGATCGTCCACGTGGACTCCCAGCCCATACGGCGGGGGAAGCGAGCGGCTCGCGCCTCGGCCGCGCAGGTCGATCGCGACCAGGGTCGCCCGGTCGCCGAGAGCTCTGGCCACCGGACCCCAGCTGCGGCTGGTGCCGGTGATGCCGTGTACGGCCAAGGCCACTGGGCGATCGCTCCCCTTCCCGCCGAAGCGGACGGCGCCGAGCTCGCCGCCGGCCACCGGGATGCCGATCGGCTCGATCTCTGGGAGTGGCATCAGTGCATCCTTGCAGTACGGGGGCACAGGCCGCAAACAGCGTGTTTGCAGGATTTATTGCAGAGCAGGAGCGGCGGACTGCGCCCCGACGAGTCGTGTTACGGTGTCGGCCGCCTGCCAGTTCAGGCCGTTTTCCAGATGCGGCGGAGGACCCGGACCGTCGTGGGACGGCCCGTTGCTCGGTGACCCTCAGATGACTCGCATGCGATCAAGGCCCCGTCTTCGCCGCCTGACTCTGGCCGGAATGGCGACCGCCGTCCTGTTCGGCGTGGGTCTCGTGCCGACCAGTTCGGGCGACCTGCAGAACCAGATCGCGGCCGGCCGGTCGGCGGCCGCTTCGCTGCAGTCGCAGATCAGCGCCGACACCAACCAGATCGCGCAGACCGCCGGCGGCATCAATGCCGCACGAGCCCGCCTGAACGCTCTGCAGGCGACCCTCGACGCCCACATCGTCCAGCTGCGGCAGGTGCAGACCCAGCTGCTGGCGGCGCGCACTGAGCTCGTCGACCTCGAGAACCGGCTGCGGCTCGCCTCGCAGGCCCTGGCCGCCAACCTCCGCGCCTCCTACGAGGACGGCTCACCGGACCTGATGACGGTGATCCTCAATTCGCACGGCTTCTCGGACCTGCTTGAGCAGGTGGACTTCATCCAGCGAATCGGCCACGAGGACGCCAGCATCGTGGCCGCGACTCGCGCCGCGCGCACCGCCGTCTTCCACGAGGCGCTGCAGCTGGGCAACCTGGAGGAGCGCGACCGCACGCTGACCGACGACGTGCTCTCGCAGCGCAACCAGGTGGCCGCGCTGCAGGTGGCGCTGGTCAACCGGGAGATCACAGAGGTCGGCGCCCGCTCGAACGCCAAGACCAAGCTGGCGGCGGTCAACGCGCAGGTCAGCTCGCTGCAGTCCAAGCTGGATGCGATCGAGGCGCGCGCGGCCGCCGAGGCTGCGCAGAGCACCGCCCAGGTGAACCAGTCGGTCGGCGGGATCGCGATCGACACCGGCGGGATGGTGCAGCCGCCGCCGGGCGCTCCGCCAGCCGTCCGCGAAATGATCGCCGCCGGCAACGCGATCGCGACCCTCCCCTACATCTGGGGCGGCGGTCATGCCTCCTTCCAGGCTGCCGGCTATGACTGCTCGGGCTCGGTGAGCTACGTGCTCGCGGCCGCCGGCCTGCTGAGCGCTCCCGAGACCTCGGACGAGTTCATGTCCTACGGAGATCCCGGACCCGGTCAGTGGGTCACGATCTGGGCCACCGACGGCCACGTGTGGATGGACATCGCCGGCTGGCGCTTCGACACCGTCGCCCTCGCCGAGGACGGCACGCGCTGGGCGCAGGGCGGCGGCGAATTCGCCGGCTTCGTCGCCCGCCACCCACCGGGCCTGTAGCGCCCCGGCCTCTCGGGTCCGCCGGGTCCGAGAGGTCCGCCGGATCCGAGAGGTCCGCCGGGTCCGGAGGGCGGACTCCGGGAGACTTTCTGCTCGTGGGGAACAGAAACCCTCCCGGAGTGCTCGATTACTGCTTGGCGGCGGCCGCCAGGATGGCTGCGGCCTTGCCTTGGAGGTCGTACATGGTCACCTTCTGGCCGTCGTAGGTGAACGTCACCTTCGTCGCGACGCTTTCGGCGGTGGTGATCGCCGAGGCGCTGCCAGTCCGGGTGTCGCCGGGCAGCCCACCACCGGTCTGCGTCCCGCTGCCGAGCAGGTAGGTGAGGCGACCCTCCTTCACTTCCTGGGCAATCCAGGCGGCGCTGACCGAGCTCTCGCGGCCGGAGAAGCCCCCGATCCCGGCCACGTTGGTGTCGCCGGCCAGGATCGCCTCGGCCGCCGTGCTCTGACTCTCGACCGCGACCGTGCCGCCGCCGTGGGACCGGGCGTAGGCAGCCGCCGCCTCCAGCTCGCCGGCGTTGGCGCCAAACCCGCCGGCCCCGCCGCCGCCAAAGCCACCTGCGCCGCCACCTGCGCCGCCGCCAAAGCCACCGCCGGCGCCACCGGCGGCGCCCGAGCCGCCGAACCCGCCGCCTGGACGGGTGGTGGCCGATCCGCCGCCGAACAGCTGCGCGACGGAACCTGCTCCCGTGGCCGACGCACGGCCTCCGGAGAAGCCGGCGCCGGCGCGGCCTCCAGGGAAGCCGGCGCCGGCGCGACCACCGGGGAAGCCGCCACCGGCTCGGCCACCGGCTCGGCCACCGAATCCGCCCCCACCCGGGCCGCCCACCTCAGCGCTGGCCGGGCCGCCTGTCGGGAACGTCCCGCTGGTGGCATGACCGAGCGTTTCGGCCGCCCAGGTGGCGGGCGCCGCCAGCAGTGCGGCGAATGCCACCGCCACCACAGCGACGCGGATCCGGGGCGACAGCGCCAGCGCCAGCAGCAACGCGCCGGCGACGGCGGCGACGATCACGAGCGGCTCGGCCCAGCCGAGCGCTCCGCCGATCTCGCTCAGAACGACGAGCTCAGTGATGGCCCCGCCGACCAGGAGCGCCGGGCCGAGGATCCGCTTCGTCCGGGGCGAGCCGCCGAGCATCTCGCCGACACCGGCTCCGATCAACGCCGCCGCCCAGGGGGCGACCATCGAGACGTAGTACGGGTGGAAGATGCCGGAGGCGAAGCTGAACACCACGCCGACCACGAGCAGCGTGCCGCCGACCACGATCACGAAGCCGGTGCGGGGGTCGCGCCGGCGCAGGCGGGTGAGCACCACGAGGCCGATCGCACCCACGACCGCAAAGCCGAGCAACCAGCCGGCCTGGGAGCCGAGGCTGTCGCCGATCAGCCGGAAGACCCCGGTGCTGCCGCCAAACAGGGAATTGGTGCCACCGCCGCCTCCCGGACCGCCGCCCGCCCCGCCGGGACCGCCTGACTGTCCGGCGATCCGGCCGAGTCCGTTGTAGCCGAAGATCAGCGACCAGATGCTGTTATCGGAGGTGCCGGAGATCCAGGGGCGATCGGCCGCTGGCACGAGCGTCACCATCACCGGCCACGCGAGCCCAACCACGGCCAGCGCGACGCCGCCCCACAGCAGCTGCACCGTCGCCCGTAGGCGCCCGCCACGCTCCCAGCGCATCCACAGCCAGGCCAATGCGATCGCCGGGACGAGCATCAGGGCCACGCCCATCTTCGTCTCGAACCCGAGCCCGACGAACACACCGCTCCAGACGAGCCACTTGGTCCGGGGCGGGTGGGGATCAGATATCGCCCGGAGGGCGAACCACACCGCCGCCACCGACAGCATCACGAGCAGCTCGTCCGGGTTGTTGTGACGGGAGACGGCCACGATCGTGGGGGTCGTCACCAGGACGATCCCGGCGACGAAGCCGGCCAACCGGCCGAATCGCCGCCTGACCAGGTCGTACATGAGCCCGGCGGCAACGATCCCCATCACCGCCTGGGGGACGAGCAGGCTCCAGGAGTTGAAGCCGAACACCCGCACGACCAGGGCCTGGATCCAGTAGGCCAGCGGCGGCTTGTCGACCGTCATCAGCCCCGACTTGTCCATCGAGCCGAACAGGAAGTCGTGCCAGCTGGAGGCCATCGACTTGACGGCGGCGGCATAGAAGGTGTTGGCGTAGCCGTTGATCGAGAGGTCGTACAGGTTGAGGACCGCCGCCACGACGAGCACGCCGAGTAGCTCGGGGTAGGCAACGACCCGCGACAGCCAGCCCACGCGAGCGCTGGACGAGCGCCGCCGAGCACGCAAGCCGGCGGCGCGAGAGGGAAGCGAATCGACACTCATGGTTGATCTGGGGCGTGGTGGAGTTCGGTGTATGCGCCGGCGGCGGCCACCAGACCGAGAAGGCCAGCGACGGCGCCAAGCAGCGCGCGGAGGATCGTGTGCATCGGTGGAGCATCGACGGGCCGGTGAAGCCCCTCCGAAAAGGCTCCTAAGACGGATGTAGGAGTCGCCACCTAGAGTTAGATGCACCGACTAAGAAACCAGGAGAGCGGCAATGTCAACCAACAGCTTTGATGCCAAAGCCCCGCTGGAGGTGGGCGGGCGCTCCTACGAGATCTTCCGGATCGATGCCCTGCAGGCGAAATACGACGTCGCCCGGCTTCCGTTCTCGCTGAAGATCCTCCTCGAAAATCTTCTGCGCAACGAGGACGGCGAGTCCATCCGCGCGCAGGACATCGAGGCTCTGGCCAAGTGGAACGCGAAGGACGAGCCGAGCCAGGAGATCGCGTTCACACCGGCGCGGGTGGTGATGCAGGACTTCACCGGCGTGCCGGCGATCGTCGACCTGGCCGCGATGCGCGACGCCATGCGTGACATGGCCGGGGACCCCAACAAGATCAACCCGCTGGTGCCCGCCGAGCTGGTCATCGACCACTCGGTGCAGGTCGACTCGTTCGGCAACGCGAGTTCCTTCCAGCGCAACGCCGACCTCGAGTTCGAGCGCAACCAGGAGCGCTACGCCTTCCTGCGCTGGGGCCAGGGAGCGTTCCACAACTTCAAGGTGGTCCCGCCCGACACCGGGATCGTGCACCAGGTCAACCTCGAGTACCTGGCCCGAGTGGTGTTCGTGGACGAATCCGATCCCGCCCACCCCCTGGCGTACCCGGACACGCTGGTCGGCACCGATTCCCACACGACGATGATCAACGGCCTCGGGGTGCTCGGCTGGGGCGTGGGCGGGATCGAGGCCGAGGCCGCGATGCTCGGCCAGCCGATGTCGATGCTGATCCCGCAGGTGGTCGGCTTCAGGCTCACCGGCAAGCTGCCGGAGGGCGCGACGGCCACCGACCTCGTTCTCACCGTGACGGAGATGCTGCGGCGCAAGGGTGTCGTCGGCAAGTTCGTCGAGTTCCACGGGCAGGGCCTGGCCGGCTTGCCGTTGGCCGACCGCGCGACGATCGGGAACATGTCGCCGGAGTTCGGCTCGACCTGCGCGATCTTCCCGATCGACGCTGAGACGCTGCGCTACCTCGAGTTCTCGGGGCGGCCCAAAGAGCTGATCGAGCTCGTCGAGGCCTACGCTCGCGAGCAGGGGCTGTGGCACGACGAGGGCTCGGAGGAGCCCACCTTCAGCGACGAGCTCGAGCTCGACCTAGCCGATGTCGTTCCCAGCATCGCCGGCCCCAAGCGCCCCCAGGACCGCGTCTCGCTGACCGACGCCAAGGAGGCCTTCCACGAAGCCCTCTCGGGATACCTGCCGGACGAAGACGACGAGGACGAGGCGATCGCCGAGTCCTTCCCGGCGAGCGACCCGATCGCGACGCACGTGCCCAACGGCGACGCGCACGGGCCGAACACCTACGAGCGAACGGGCGAGGACCAGCTGGCTCAGCTCGAGCGACCCGGGGCGCCGGTCACGCTCGCCGACGGGACCGAGACCGTGCTGGAGCATGGCCACGTCGTGATCGCAGCCATCACGAGCTGCACCAACACCTCGAACCCGAGCGTGATGCTGGGCGCCGGGATCCTGGCTCGCAACGCCGTCCAGCGCGGGCTGACGGTCAAGCCGTGGGTGAAGACGTCGCTGGCCCCGGGATCGAAGGTGGTCAGCGAGTACCTGGACCGGGCGGGACTCACCGAGTACCTCGACGAGCTGGGCTTCAATCTGGTCGGCTACGGCTGCACGACGTGCATCGGCAACAGCGGACCGCTGCCGGAGGAGATCTCCGAGGTGGTCAACGACTCCGACCTCGCCGTCGTCTCGGTCCTGAGCGGCAACCGCAACTTCGAGGGGCGGATCAACCCGGACGTGAAGATGAACTATCTCGCCTCGCCGCCGCTGGTCGTGGCCTACGCGCTGGCCGGGTCGATGAACGTCGACCTTTACAACGACCCGATCGGCGCCGACTCCGACGGCGAGGAGGTCTACCTCAAGGACATCTGGCCGAGCTCCCAGGAGGTGGCCGCGGTCATCGAGGAGGCTGTCCAGTCCGACATGTTCCGCAAGAGCTACGCCGAGGTTTTCGACGGCGACGAGCGCTGGAATTCCCTGGAGGTTCCGGAAGGTGACCTGTTCGAGTGGGATGAGGGCTCGACCTACGTGCGCCTGCCGCCGTTCTTCGAGAATCTCCCCAGGGACCCGGAGCCGATCGAGGACATCGAGGATGCGCGCGTGCTGGCCGTGCTCGGCGACAGCGTCACCACCGACCACATCTCGCCGGCAGGATCGATCAAGAAGGACAGCCCTGCCGGGCGTTACCTACAGGAGCACGGGGTGGCGCCGCGGGACTTCAACTCCTACGGGTCCCGCCGCGGTAACCACGAAGTGATGATGCGGGGCACGTTCGCCAACATCCGGCTGCGTAATCAATTGGCGCCGGGCACCGAAGGCGGGGTGACGCTGTATCTGGGTGATGACTCGCAGGCGCCGATGTCGATCTACGACGCCGCCATGAAGTACATCGAGGCCGGCACGCCGCTGGTCGTTCTGGCCGGCAAGGAGTACGGATCGGGTTCATCGCGCGACTGGGCCGCCAAGGGAACCCGCCTACTCGGGGTCCGCGCTGTCATCGCCGAGAGCTTCGAGCGCATCCACCGATCGAACCTCGTCGGGATGGGCGTGCTTCCGTTGCAGTTCAAGGACGGCGACTCGGCGGCCTCGCTCGGACTCACCGGCCACGAGAAGTTCACCGTGACCGGGCTGTCCGGCGACCAGGACATTCCGCGGGAGCTCACCGTCAAGGCCGACGACAAGGATTTCACCGTGACCGTTCGGATCGACACGCCAAAGGAGCAGCGCTACTTCCAGCACGGCGGGATTCTCCAGTTCGTGCTGCGCGAACTCCTCGCCGCGTAGCAATCCGGGACACTGACGCACGATGGCTATCCCCCAGCTGCTCCACGACCTGTTGACGCGCCCTGGTCCCTCGGGGGCTGAGACCGCGCCGGCCCAGGCCTGGCGGGATTGGTGCGCGGCCTGGGGCGCTGAGGTGGGGGTCGACGACGTCGGCTCCTCGTGGGCCCGCCTGCCCGGCAATGCCGGCGGGCCCACGCTGATGGTGGTCGGCCACATCGATGAGATCGGCATCCACGTGACCCACATCGACGACGGCGGCTTTCTGCGCTTCAGTCAGGTCGGCGGCTGGGATCCCATCGTCCTGGTTGGCCAGCGCATCGTCTTGAGTACGCGGCGGGGTCCGGTCGCGGGCGTGATCGCGCGCAAACCGATCCACCTCCTCCGGGATGAGGAGCGCAAGAAGATGCCGGAGCTCAAAGACCTCCACATCGACATCGGCGCGGCCAACGGCGACGAGGCCCGCGCGCGGGTCCGAGTCGGTGACGTCGGGGTCATCGACGTGGAGCCCGTCGAGCTGCCCAACGGACGCGTCGTGTCCCGCTCGATCGACAACCGCGTCGGCTGTTACGTGGCGGCGAGGGCGGCTCAGCTCGTACATGAGACGGGAGGCTCGCCGGGCGATTTCCTGGCCATGGCGGTGACCCAGGAGGAGACCACGTTCGCGGGCGCGACCACCAGCGCCTTCCGGCACGACCCTGACGTGGCCATCGTCGTGGACATGACCTTCGCCACCGATCAACCCGGAGTCGAGCTGGGCGAGCTGTCCAAGCACGAGTTCGGGTCCGGGCCCGTGATCACTCGCGGCACGGCGATAAACCCTCGCGTCTTCGAACTGCTCTACGACACCGGTGAGGCGGAAGGAATTCCCTTCACCCTGCTGTCGGAGGGTCGCCGGACGGGCACCGACGTCGATGCCATCCACCTGAGCCGGACCGGGGTCGCGACGGGCCTGGTGCAGGTGCCGGTGCGCTACATGCACTCGCCCGTAGAGATGGTCATGCTGGATGACATCGAAGCGACCGCGCAATTGATCGCCGCCTTCGCTCGCCGGCTCGAGCCGGGTACCTCATTCGCTCGGTAGGCGCGGGAAGGTGATTCGGGTGGGTGATCGCGCTCGTGGGTGATTCGGCCGGAGCACCGACGCTGCTCCTGTTCGACATCGACGGGACGCTGCTGTCCGGAGCCGCTGTGGCGCACCGCAACGCGCTCTACGAGGCTCTGCGCCTGGTGCACGCGGTGGATGCTCCGGCCGTCGGCCTCAGCATCCACCCGGGCGGGCGCACCGACGGCGAGATCGCGCGGTCGATCCTGCTCGACGCGGGCGTCTCCGCGACCCGGATCGATGAACGCGCGGAGGCCGTGCAGGATGCCTGCTGCCAGGCCTACGCGCGGCTGTGCGATGCGGACCTCTCACACCACCTCGTGGCCGGCATCGCCGAGCTGCTCGAGTGGGTTGCGGGGACCGATCGCGCTCGCCTGGCTCTCGTAACCGGCAACTACGAGCCGGTCGCACGCCTGAAGTTGACGCGAGCGGGGATCGGGCGCTGGTTCCCAACTGGACAGGGGGGCTTCGGCTCCGACGCGGAGGATCGCGCGGCGCTGCCCCCGATCGCGCGCCGCCGCGCCGGCCAAGCCGGCGTGTCCTTCCCGCGGGAGCGGACGGTCGTGATCGGCGACACCCCGCGGGACATCGCCTGTGCCCGAGCAGATGGGCTGCGCTGCATCGCGGTAGCGACGGGTCCCTTCGACGCCGAGGAGCTGAGCGGCGCCGATCTGGTGGCGCGGAGCACCGAAGAGCTGCGTGATGCGCTGGACCAGGCGCTGGCAGCCTGACGCCCTAACCTCCGCCCGTTGCTCGAGTACGTAAAGGACGAGCTGCGCCTGATTCGCTCGGGCCGCCGACCGCCGGATCGTCTCACGTTGCTGGCGATGAGCGCACGTCTGCACCTGACCGCACGAGGGGTGCGCTTGCCGCGAGCTGTCCGCCTGCGGACGCTCTCGCTGTCGCCCCGTCTGGAGTTGAAGGTGAGGGCGGACGACTACTACGTGCTGCTCGAAGTCCTGGCCCTCGGGTGCTACGACGTAGATTTCTCACAACTGGGGCCGATTCGCACCGTGCTGGACCTGGGCGCGAACATCGGTACAGCGACAGTGTTCCTGTCCGACCGGCTGCCGGAGGCGAGCTTCGTCTGTGTCGAGCCGTCCAAGCGGACGTTTGAGATCCTTCAGGCCAACCTGGAACGGAACGTCGCCGACGGCCGGGCAGTCCACGCTGCCGTCACCGGCGAACCCAGCCGCGTGATCGTCCGCGAGGGAAGCAAGCCAGTGCTCACCCACGTGGAGGCCGTGCCAGGGAACGGCAGAGCGGCAGTGCGCGGCATGACGATCCCGCAGATCCTCGACGAAGCGGGATGGGAGCAGGCCGACCTGGTCAAGGTCGACATCGAGGGCGGCGAGAGAGAGCTGTTCGAGCTTGCCGGGACCTGGGCCAGCCGGGTCGGGGCCGTGCTGGCTGAGATCCATCCTCCCCTGAGCGTGACCGCTGCCGCTGAGCAGCTTCGCGAGCAGGGATTTGAGCGTCACCCGCTTCCGTCTGATCCGAAGTTCGCGACCCTGCTCATGGCCAGCCGATCCTGAGAAGGCCCGGCACTACACTCGCGACGGCCTGATGCCCATCCGGCAACAGCCCGCGACCTTGCGTAGATCGGACCTTCCGGCCGCCGCCGGCGCGATCCTGTTCGTACTAGCCGTCCTGCTGCCGCGAGCCAGAGATCCGTTGCTGGCCGCCGCCACGCTCGCAGCGGCGGTTTGGATCGGCGCGGACGCGTTGACTGACGATCGTCGAGGCCCACGATCGAGATTGGTGATGGCGCTCGCTCTGCTGCTACTCGCAGCGCTGCCCGCTCTGCTGCTCGGCTTCGACCACCGGCTCTGGGTTGCTCCCCCGAAGCTTCGGGGGCTCGGGGGCGGACTGACCCTGTGGTCGGTCGGGATCGCGTCGGTGGCCGTCGGCTCTCGCGCCGCCGGCGTGCTGCGCCGGTCACCCCCCGCGACGGCGGAAACCGTGGCGCCGTCGATCCGTCGCGCCGGCCGGCACGGAATCGCGATCGTCGTGGCAATAGTCGTCGTCTGTCTCGCCGCGTTCGTCGCCAAGGTGGGCGGACCGATCGCTTATCTGAAGAACCTGAACAACAGCGCTGCCGCCACCTTCGGTCTGACGTACTTCATCTGGGGTATCTCCTTCGCCAAGTTCGCCTCCTTCGCCTGTCTGGGCGAGAGCTGGGCGCGGAACCAGCACCCGTCGCGGAGCACGATCGCCGCCTGCGTCCTGGCCATCCTGCTGTTGCTGTTCCTGGGCAGCCGTCTGTTGCTGCTCGTCGCGATGATCCAGCTCCTGGTGCTGTATGCGGCACTGCGCCCGACCGGACGTCGCTTCTGGTCGGTCGTTGCCGGAGCGATGGTGGTGGGGGTCGTCGCGTTCGTGGGCATCGGGGAGTACCGGCGCTGGGAGAACGTCCCACGGCATCAGAGCTTCCCGAGTTACTTCGCCCACAAGAGCGTGCCCCAGCTGCCCAGGACCTACGTCAACGACTACGCCGACGCGGTCCGGCTGAGCGTGCTGGCCCGTGCGGTGGTGCCTCGCGAGGCTCCGTACGAGGACGGCAAGGAGTTTCTGCGCGTGTTGCTCCAGCCGATCCCCGGCGGGATCCGTCCCACGGTCTCGACGGCGCCCGCGCTGCTGCACACGTTCACGAGCGGGAACAAGAACGGCAATGCGCTGCCGGTCCCGGTCGAGGGGTACATCGAGTTCGGATTCATCGGTGTGGTCGTGCTCTCGTTGCTACTTGGCCTGTCCGTCGGTGCGGTCGACAGGATCGGGCCAAGGGCACGAGACGTCGGTGGGCTGACGGCGAGCATCGCGGCGGGCACGGGTCTGGTGATCGTCATGAGGGGGAGCCTGCACCAGGGCATCGCGCTGGCCGTGATCGACGTGATCGGGTTCTACGTGGTCCACCGGATCCTGTTCCAGCGCTCGCTCAGGCCCGGTGGCGGGAGCGATGCGCCTCGTGGGGCGGCGGCCACGCCCAGGGCCGTGACTGACGCAGTTGCCGCCCTCCCCGGCCGGCAGTGAGCCCGCATCGAGGCGTGAGCGTCGTGATCCCGACCGTTGACCGGGAGGGCTCGCTCGCGGATGCGCTGTGCGCGCTGGCGGTGGCCGCGAGACGGTGGGAGGAGCCGGTCGAGGTGATCGTGGTCGACGACAGCCACCCTCCCGCCCGCCATCGGGCGGCCACGTGGGAGGTAGATGGTCTTGCTGTGCGGAGGGTCTGGACCGCTGAACGCGGACGCGGCCCGGCGGCGGCGCGCAACCTGGGCCTGGCGGAGGCAGCCTACGACCTCGTCGCGTTCACCGATGACGACGTGCGCTGCGACGCCGGATGGCTGGCGGCGGCGGCTGGTCGGCTTCGAGGCGACCTCGCGCTGGCCGGCGTCGAGGGCGCGGTCCACGTGGACCTGGACCGGCCGGTCGATCCGGTGCGCTCGCGGATCGTGATGAACCTCCGCGGTGGCGGTTACCTGACCGCCTCCCTGTTCCTGCGCGCAGCGGCCGCCCGAGCCGTAGGCGGATTCCGGCAGCTCCGCGCCGACGGGAATGCTTGGGCGTTCCCCTACCGGGAGGACACCGATCTCGGCCTGCGCGTGATCGCGGCGGTCGGCCCCATCACGTTCGCGCCGGAGGCGGTCGTGTATCACCCAGCCGAGCCCGTCGACCTCGTTCGCCTGGTGCGTCTCGCGCACTACTACGTCGTCGACGCGGCGTTTGCCCGCCTGCATCCAGAGGCCGCGCCCGTTTTGTGGCGCCGCCCACTGGCCCGCTTGCGTATCCGCCTGGCCTGCGTGACAACGCTGGCGCTGCCGTTGCTGGCCGTCCCGCGGACCCGCCGCACCGCGTCGCTGATCATCCTGGCGCTGAGCGCCGCCGTCAGCGCCCAGGTCGAGTCGGAGCTGCGCAGCGCCGGCCTGCGCCGTCCCGTGCCCATGGCGGCACGCGACACCTTTCGCCGGCTACCGCGGTCCCTGGTCTGGTCGGTCGCGGCAGGCAGCGCGCGGCTGCAGGGTGAGGTGATGGTGCGCCTCGGGTGGGCGGTCCCCCCGGATCAGTCGTGACCCAGGCGCGACGCGATGTCGTAGTCGTAGACGTAGACGATCAGGCCTCCGATCGTCGCCGACGCGATCGGAGGTCCGAAGGCGGGATCCAGCGCGTTGACCTGAGGCGCGGCCGGATCGACCACGAGCATGCTGCGCGAGTGGGCTCGCGGGGCGTACCAGCTGGACATCGCGACCTCGGTGTTGGCGCACAGCAGCGGCGGGGACTTCGCACAGTTGCGAACGGGGAACACCTCCACGTGGAACTCGGAGGACCAGGTCAGATCGAGCGAGTCCCAGTAGTAGGCGTACCCGGTCCGGACGTGCTCGCGGGCCGCGAACTGAGCCAACGCACCCGCCGTCCCGGCGCTCGGCGCCGCACCGGCGATCGCGATCGGCAGGGCGACGAAGCGCACGATCGCCGCCACGGCGTACAACGAGGTGCCGGCGGTCACGGCGAGCTTCCAACCGAGCCCCTGCGCCGGCAGCACGGGGAGCAGCGCGATGATCGCGACAAACGGGCCAAGTAGGTACCGGGCCGCTTCGACGCCGGGACCGGGTGAACCGATCAGGAACATGAGGAGGCCGGCGGCCAGGCATGTGCTCCAGAAGGCGATGTGAATGAACCGCGGCGTGACCGCCGCGCCGCCGTGCGGCGGGCGCTCCCCCGCCGCGACCACGGCGCGGCGGACGGCAACCACGACTGCGAGGGCGGCGCCGAACAGAAGCGCCGCGCTGAGCAGCGCGAGCTCGGAGTCGCGGCCGACGGCGTTGCCGTAGAAGTCACCTCCGCCGATCCAAGGAACTGCCTCCAGCATCGTGCCGAGATTTCGGGCCAGGCCGGCCGGGGTGGCGAAGGTCAGCAGCCCCCGCTCGGACGGAGCAAAGGCATGGAAACCCTCGGCGTGCATGACCCCGGCAAACGCTGCCGCCATGCCGAACGCCAGTAGTACCGTTCCAGCGCCGAAGGCCACTGTGCGCGGAGCATCGGCCCTGGGCCCGCGCCAGGCCGCCAGGCCGGCCGCGATCGCGAGAGGTGCGATTCCCCAGCCGATGAACAGGTCGTCGCCGGCCAGCGGCAGGCCGCTGAGAAGACCGAGCGCCAGGCCGATCGCGACGAGGCGCACGGTCGAGAGCTCATGGATGCGGGGCAGGACCCATCCAGCGCCCGCGGCCAGAAGAACGGCATGGACAACCGAGTTCGCGTGCGCGTCTGGGGCGAAGAAGATCGACAGGCCGCTGGTCGCAAGGCAAACGAGCATCGCCGCCGCCACTGCTGCTGCCCAGTCCCCGAAGGCACGCCTGATGCTCCAGGTCAGGACGCCCAGACCCACCAGATCGCAGATCACCGGAATCGCGTACCAGAGAGCCCGATGGGCGGGCAGGAACCGGGTGAGCAGCATGAACGCGACCTCTTCGAAGTACGCGTGGTCGCCCAACGTCACGTGGACCCCGGCCGGAGCCGCGGCGTAGAGCTGCGCGAACACACCGGGCGCGTCCGAGTCGCTGATCTCCCAGATCTGGTGCAGGATGTCGTCCAGGTGGGAGAGGACGACCAGGGCGTAGAGCACGGCCAATGCCGCCGGCAGCCACCATCCCCACGACAAGGTCGGCGGCCACAGGCGCCGGCGGCCGGATTGGGCAAGCCACCTGGGCCAGGGCTCTCGAGTCGCCGGGGCCGGCGTTGCGGAGGCGGGGTCGCCGATGATCGAGCTCATGGGATCGCGAGCTGCGCACGTGGCCGCCCGGTAGCGCCCTGACCACCCCGCGCGCGGCGAATGTAGCGCATCGTTTTCCTCTAGCCTCGCGCGGCGTGAGCGCTCGCCGTTCTCCGTTTGGGGCCGAGCGGCTGGTCAGGGCCACCGCTTGGCGCTTCACGTTTCTCGCGCTGCAGGGCGGCGCCAGCGTGGTGCTGTTCGCGGTTCTCGGGCATGCGCTGCCGACGCGTGTCTTCGCGGCCACGGCCGTGGCTCAGGGCGTGCTGGTCATCGCTCAGGTGATCGGCGACTTCGGCCTGGCCCAAGCCGCGGTAACCGTCCTGCCCAGTCGGATCGCCGCGGACCCCGGCTCGGCGCCACGGCTGCTCGCCGGGGCATCTCAGGCGTACCTCGGAGCAGCGGCAGCTGCTCTTCTGTTGACGCTGGCCTCGGTGGCGCTCGTGCCGGGGGCCGCACAGCTCCCCGTCGCGGTGTGCGCTCCGGCGGCGGCAGCCACCGTTCTGGTGGGCGGGGCGGATGGGCTCCTGCGCTCGCAGGGCGAGTTTCGCCGGCCGGTGTGGTTGATGGCCGCCAGCGAGGCCGGCGGCTTTGCCGGGATCCCCGTGGCACTGGCCACGCACTCGGCCCTGTGGACCTGCGTCGGGATTTCGGCGGGAACCACGCTCGGCGCCGCGGGCGCGGTCGCCGAGCTGATCAGGTTGCACTCCGGTGGGCCCGGCGGCACGGCGAGACCGTTCGCTAGGGCGGCGGTCCCGATCGGGCTCGCTCAGGTCTTCATCGTGCTGGGATCGCGCGTGGACACCCTGCTGGCCGGAGCGATCTCTGGCCTGGTGGCCGCCGGTACGTTCGAGGGTGCTTGGCGCACCTACCAGCTCGCTCAGTACGCGGTGGGCGCGTTGGCGACAGCCGCCGCGCCGTTCGTGGCGGACGCTCTGGGCTCGGGACAGCCTGAGGCCGCCGTCCGGCTGATGCGGCAGCTACTCGGCCGGTTGCTGTTCGTCGGCATCGTGGCCGGAGTAGTTCTCTATGTCGCACGCCGGCCAATCGCCGACGTCCTCGCTGGCTCCCTGGCTGGTCCGGTTGCGCGCGGGCTGCCCGCGCTGGCCGCGGTGAGCCCGATCACGGCGGCCGGACTGGTTGCCTTCTACACGCTGATCGGCCGGGACGGCGAGCGGCGATACGTGTTGGGATGCATCGCGCTCGGGGCCGTCGTCAACCTCGCTTTGGCGGCCGCGCTGGCGCCTTCCATGCACGCACGCGGCGTCCTGATCGGCTGCGCCATCGGCTTGGCCGCAACGAACCTGCTGCTGCTGGCTCGGCTCGGACTGATGGTCCGCACACTGCGTCAGTCCACCCTAAACAGATCTGCCGCCTCCGTCTCCGGGAGCGCATGAGCATGTCCCTGCGACGAGCCTGCCCGCTCTGCGCCGGCCGGCGGGCTCGTACCGTATGGAACGAGGATGGGCTTCGGTACGTCCGGTGCGCGGCGTGCGGATGCGTGTTCAGCGACGTCGACGCGGAGACATACAAGGGCGCTGGTCGCAACCTGTGGCACGACGCGGACGTGAGCGAGGAAACCGCTGCCTTCTACGGCCGCGCCCGGAAGCTGTCCCACGAGGGCTTTCTGAAGCACTTCCCGCCACGTGGCGGACGGCGGCTGCTCGACGTCGGATGCGGACTCGGATACTTCGTGGCGGCGGCAGCCGAGTCTGGCTGGGAGACTTACGGCTGCGACACTTCGCCGAGCTGGGTGGAGCAGGCGAAGGCCCGCACCGGCAGCGAGCGGATCGCCCTGAGCGCGCCGGGGCCAGGACTGTTCGGAGGGGGCTTCGACATGGTTACGGCCTGGGACGTGCTCGAGCACGTCCACGACCCTGTGCCCTTCCTGGGCACCGTGGCCTCATTGCTGGCGCCCGGCGGGCGAGCGTTCATCCGGACTCCGAATCTGGCCTGGATCCTGCCCACGTACGCGTTGCGCCGTCATCTCCTCGGCGAGGCGGTCAAGCTGGGGCCGCTGAACCACGTGGTCTATTTCACCGTCAGTACGTTGTCTGCCGCCCTGCGGCGAGCGGGACTGGAGCCGCTCGAGTGGCCCGGGTTGCCTCCGCCCCAGGTGAGCTTCGCTAATCGTGACCCGGCCCAGGCGGGACGATCCTCGGCGGTTACCCGCCTGAAGAACCTCCATGCGGCGACGGCCGAGCAGCTCAGCCGGGCCAGCCGCGCTCGCTTCGTCTTGGGGCAGGATCTCGACGTGATCGCCGGATGAGGATCGCCTACGATGCCCGGCACGCCGCTCGCGGGCTTGGCATCTCCACGTTCATCGTTTCGCTGGCGGCGGAGCTGGTCCGGACGGGAGAGGTAGAGCTGGTGTGGCTGGGTGATCCCGAGCTCGCGCCACCGGGCACGGCCCGGGGTGTCTCGCTGCACCGCGCGCCCTATCCGCTGCTGGACGGGCCGCTGGGACGCGCACTCATCGCGCGGCTGAACGTCGATGTCGTGCACTTCACCGGCAACACGGGCTGGGGGCGCCGGGGCCCGGTGCCGGCCGTGCTGACACTCCACGATCTGATCTTCATGGGCACGTGCGCGCGGGGCCGAAGCCCGCGCCAGATGATCGGGCACCGCTATGAGCGGAGGCTGGTCGGCCGGGCTGTAAAGGTCGCCGATGCCGTGGTCGTACCGTCGCGCACGGTGGCGGAGGACGTCAGGGCGCGGTTCGGTCCGGGCGTCGTGCCGCAGGTCGTGCCCGAGGGAGTATCGCTGCCTCCCGTGAGCCCCGGCGTGGCCTCGAAAACCTCGGAGCCGTCGGAGCCGCGCTATCTGGTCGCCTTCGCCGGGCGGGATCCGCGCAAGCGCACCACGGAGGTCGTGGAGGCCTGGCGCCGGCTCGCCCCTCTTCACATGCGGTTGCGACTGCTCGCGGGCGGCGGACTTCCGGCCGGTCTGCGGGAGTCGCTGGCCGCGGACGAGCTGGCCCGGACCGTGGAGATCCTCGAGCACCTACCACGCCAGGAGCTCTGGTCAGTGCTGTCCGGCGCCTTCGCGCTGCTGTATCCGACGAGCGCCGAAGGCTTCGGTCTGCCCGTGCTGGAGGGAATGGCCGCCGGCACTCCCGTGATCACCGGGCTCGCGCCGGTGACACATGAGGTTGGCGGCGATGCGATCGTGCCGCTCGACCCCGACGACGTGGCCGGCTCCATCGCGGCCGCCGTGCTCAGGCTGGACGCCGACCCCGGGTGGCGATCAGAGATGAGCGAGCGCGGACGCCGCCGGGCGCGGGAGTTCAGCTGGCGAAAGACCGCCGCTGCCTACCTCGACGTGTACCGCTCGGCGCGGAGACCACGATGAGGATCCTGATCGTGGCTGCTCGCTTCCCCGAGCCAGGTCACAAGGGGGATCAGGTGAGGACGTGGCAGCAGGTCGAGCTGCTGGCCGAGCGCCACCAGCTCACCGTGCTCACGGCCGGAGCCCCCTCCTCCTCGCAGGCGCGGCGCGCGCTCGAAGACGTAGTCGACCTCGTGTCGGTGCCGGCGGGGGCCACCGTGCGAGCGCTCTCGGCCGCGAGTTCGAGCGCCCGCGGGCGGCCCGTTGAAGTGGGCTGGATGATGCCGCGGCCGGCGATGGCCAGGGCGGTGGCGCTAGCCCGACTCCATGACGTCGCGCTCGTCTCGACCGTTCGGTGTCTGCCCAGACCGCTCCCGGTGCCGGTGGTGCTGGACCACATCGACGCCCTGAGCGCAAACCTGGCCCAGCGGGCACAGCTCGAGCGCCACGGAGCGCTGCGATGGGCCGCGCGGATCGAGTCCCGTCTGCTGGCCGAGCACGAGCGCCGCGTGGCGAGTTGGGTTGCAGCGCAGATCGTCGTCTCGCGCCTGGACGCTGAGCTGCTCGCGCCGGAGCCCATCCCGGAGGTCGTGCCCCATGTCATGGCCGTTGTCGACTACGACCCGGCGGCAGCCACCCGCGACATCGACGTGATCTTCACCGGCGACATGCGCTATCCGCCCAACCGGGAGGCCGCCGTATGGTTGGCGGGCGCGATCGCCCCGGCACTGCGACGTCGCCGCCCGGAGGTCCGGGTGGTGGTGGCAGGCCGGGCAGCGGATCGCCTGGGCGTGACCGGGGTGGAGGTGGTGTCCGACGTGCCCGACCTCCGAGCGGTCATCCGCCGTGCGCGCGTGGCCGCGGTGCCGCTCCGGAGCGGCACCGGAGTTGCCAACAAGCTTCTGGAAGCAGCCGCCGCGGGGGCCGCGGTGGTGGCCTCGCCACGCGCTGGGGCAGCCAGTGGACTCGACGTCGACACCGCCGCAGACGCGGAGTCCTTCGCCGCTGCGATCGACCAGCTTCTGGCCGACGAGGACCTCCGCCAGGACCGCGCCGTCGCCGCCCTCGCCGGTCTACAGGACCGGCGACCCGAGGTGGTCAGGGCTCAGCTGGAACGGATCCTCACTGCGGCCGCTGAGACCAGGTTGACAAAACAGCATCGCGGGAGCCCCGCTCGATCGGTATAACCATGCTGGCCGGACCTCGAGTCGCACTCCGAAACTGTCCGCAAAGGGGCGTCGTGCTGAGAAAACACCATCTGCTCGGGCCTGGGCTAGCCCTCTTCCTGCTCGCGCTTGCGCTCCCAGGCGCCGCTCTGGCCAAGGCACCGCCCGGCGTGCACGTCGATCCGGGTAGCCCGGCTGCCAAGGAGTACTCGATTCCCCTGTCAACGGCGCGCGGGGCGCCCGCGGGGAGCGCCAGCTCCGGCCAGTTGTTCGGAGCCGGCATCACGAAGGGCTCGGGGGGGAGCGGTTCAAGCGGCGGATCACCGCCTCCGGCCACCCCAGCGGCACCGGCGCCCGCCGCGCCGGCGGCCAGTACCGCCAAGCCGCACGCCGACGCGTCTCACCAGAGCCACGCCAAGAAACGCGTGGCTCACCGCGCCGTATCGCCTGTGCCGGCTCCAGTGGCCGCCAGCGCCCAGGCCGCCAGCGCCGCCCCCTCCTCGCTCAAGGTCCTGCACCCGAGCTCCGGTTCCGGAGTGGCGTGGATGCTCGGGGTGGCCTGCCTCGTGCTCCTCCTCGGTGGCCTCGGGGCCTTCGCCCTGCGGGGTCGCGCCCGTCGGGCCGATCCTCGGCTCGGATAGGTGTCTGCCTGGTGAAACCCGCCGGGCCATCGAGCCGCATGGCTGCTGCGCCGCCGGCGACCGAGGAGCACGGCGCCCATGACGAGCTGGCCCCAGTGGTAGACCTGGAGCCTCGACGCCGCCGAGCTATCCCGCGCGGGCCTCGGGCACCGCTGAGCCTGGCGGCCCTGCTCGTCGCGGTGGTCCTTGCGTTCTCCCCGCTGGCATCGGGGTACTACAACTTCACCTCGTGGGCCCCCCTCTCACTCGGCGCCGTGGTCGTCCTCGTGGTGCTGGCCATGGCTGCCCGCCCCACCTTCACGCGCTTCGGCCTGACCGCTGCCACCGGGCTTGGGCTGCTGCTGGCCCTCAGCTTCGGCTCGATGCTGTGGGCCGAGTCACGCGAGTCAGCCTGGACTGATTCCAACCGCCTCGCGCTCTACTGCGTGATCTTCGCGATCGGCCTGCTGGCCGTCCGCGAGCGCCGCTCGGCTCGCGCGGTGCTGCTGATTCTGGGAACCCCAGCGGTGGTCGTCAGCATCGTCCTGGCCCTCGAGCTGGTCCTCGGCAGCGGATCGGGCGCCTTCCTCACCGGACGCCTGGACTCCCCGATCGGCTACATCAACGGGACCGCCGGGCTCCTGGTGATGGGCATCTGGCCGTGGATCGCGCTGGCGGAGTCGCAGGCCCGCCGCAGGACGCAGGCGGCCGCCCTCGCCGCCGCCTCCGCGATCGCCAGCACCGCGGTCCTGACACAGTCGCGGGCGATCGTGCCGGCGATGCTGGTCGCCATCGTCCTGGCACTGGTGGCCTCGCCGTTGCGCACGCGCCGCACGATCCACTTCCTGCTGATCGCGCTGGCGGTGGCGGTGGGCCTGCACTGGACGCTGGCCGTTTACAGCACCACGGGGCCGACCCAATCGCTCCCGATCCCTGACGGTGTGCGTCGCGGCGCAGGCCTCGCCATCCTGGGCGCCGCCGTCGTGGGCCTGCTCGGCAAGCTGCTCCTGTCTGAGGTCAGCGCGCGGGTGTCCCCGAAGGCGAGAGACCGCGCGACAAAGCTGGCCGGGCGCTCGCTTCTGTCCCTCACCGTAGCCGCAGTGGCCGCCATCGCAATCTTCGGCGGCGGCACGATCTCGCGCCAGTGGGGCGACTTCACCCACCTCAACGCGGAGCAGGCGGCTCCCAACCGGTTCCTCGACGCCGGTGGATTCCGTTACGACCTCTGGCGCATCGCGATCGACGAGTTCCGCAGCCACCCCCTCGGGGGCGTGGGCGCAGGTAGCTATGACAGCGAGTACTACCGGTTGCGCCAGAACCCACAGTCGGTGATCCAGCCCCACAGCCTCGAGTTGCAGATGGCAGCCGAGCTGGGGATCGGCGGTTTTCTGGCGTTGCTGCTGTTCTGCGGCTCGATCCTGTGGGCCGGGGTCTCCCGGCGCTGGACCCTGGCGGCCACGGACCCGATGATCCGGGTCGCGGCGCTCGGGATCTTCTCCGCTTGGCTGGCGGCGACCAGCGTCGACTGGCTCTACGACATTCCCGGGTTGGGCGGCATGGCGATCCTGGCCGCGGCGATGCTGGTCGTTCCCGCGCCCGGCAGCCGCGAGCCAGCCGACAAGCCTGGCGGCGAACTCGAGCGGTTCGATGCACGAGCGGCACTGAGGCGGCGTCGCGCTCAGGCCGGGCTCGTCATCGGCCTCGGGCTGCTGGCGCTGGTCGCTGCCAGCATCGGGCGCCAGTACGTCGGGGCGCGTTACGAGCTCAGCGGCGCGGCCGAGATCGCTCACAACCCGGCCGGCGCCATCCGCACACTGGCCACGGCCGAGTCGCTTGACCCCTTCTCGCTCCAGACCCTCTACTCGATCTCGTCGGCGTACGCCCGGCTGGACGACTACCCGGCGGCCCGGCAGGCCCTGCTCATCGCGGAGCGCAAGGAGCCGGACAACTACGTCCCGCCCGCTCTGCTAGGCGATCTCGCGACACGCAAGGGATATGAGCGAGTGGCACTTTCCGAGTACAGACGAGCGTTGCGTCTGGACCCGCACGAGCCTGCTCTGCAAAGCGCCGTGAAGCAGGCAGAGGCCGCGATCGGATGAGCTCGGGAGCCTCACTCACCCCAGTCGAGCCCGATCCTCGCGGCGAGGCCGCCGTCGTCGCCGCCGAGACGGCCTACCGCAGCCGCTCGAGCTGGCCGGTCACGCGCTCGGCGGCGGCCGCGCTGACGCTGCTCCTCGGGGTCTGCGTCGTCGGACCGGCGATGGTGGCCAGCCTGCACACCAGCCGGTGGCCGGCGTTGCTCCTTCCAGCCCTCCTGGCCACGGTCAGTGGGCGCGTGAGCTTCGAGGCGATCGATGGCGGTGCGCAGGGCCGCGGGGTCAGCAGCCATCTTCTGCCCGCCGTGATCGCTGCGCTTGTCGCTGCTCTGTTCATGGCCGCCGCCTCTGCCGTCCTCGGGCTGCCGTGGTCGGCACTGGCCGGAGCGGTGACCACGGCGGCGGTCTGCGCAACCCTGGTCGGGGCCGGGCTGGTGCGGGATCTCGAGATCAGAGTCCGT
>Ga0335074_10002669_pt1 | contig 24354 bp, 26 predicted proteins | sample Lox_Sample_23_FD_206715 | JGI IMG/M metagenome (GOLD analysis project Ga0335074, IMG submission 206715) | Soil microbial communities from Loxahatchee National Wildlife Refuge, Florida, United States - Lox_Sample_2.3 | ecosystem: Environmental > Terrestrial > Soil > Wetlands | place: USA... | reverse complement strand
CCGGCATGCAGAGCATGGCCGGGCAGGTGGGCGGCAGGTCGGGCACGTTTGCGCTGCTGACGGAGGGCTCCTTCGAAGGCGGCGAGGCCCGGACCAGCTGGACGGTCATCGACGGCTCGGGCACGGGGGAACTGGCCGGCCTGACCGGCACGGGCTCGGCTGTGTCGGACAGCCCGCCAGGGGGTTCGTTCAGGTTCGACTACGACATTGGCTGACGACCGTGCCTCCTACGACAGCGCCTCTTATGACACGGGCTCTTACGACAGCAACTCTGGCGACAAGGGCCAGCCGCTAGACCGGGCCGCGAACCTTCTCGGCGCTCTGTCTCTGGTGATCGCCGACCGGATGGCGGACGTCATGGCCGAGGCGGGCGGGCGGCCGGAGTCGGGGGCGGCCATGCTGAGCGCCTTGCTGCACTTCCTCGACCGGCCTTCGGTCGACCTGCTGCGGCAGGTGCTCGGGCTCACGTCGTCGGGAACCGTGCGGCTGGTGGACCGGCTGGCCGAGGCCGGTTACGTGCGCCGCGGGCCAGGTGCCGACGGGCGTTCGGTCTCGGTCGAGCTCACCGGGCAAGGCCGGAAAGCGGCCCAGGCGGTCGCGGCGGCCAGGGCCGGTGTCCTCGGCGGTGCGCTGGCCACGCTGTCGCCGGCCGAACGTGAGACGTTCGAACAGCTGATGTCGAAGATGCTGATCGGCATGATCCGGGCGCCCGGGGCCACCCGCTGGATCTGCCGCCTGTGCGACACCGGCACGTGCCGCGGCGCTCCGGGCGGCTGCCCCGTCGGCAACGCCGCCCGCCAGCGCTACCTGAGCGGCGACTGAACATGTCACGTGCCCAGGCGCCAATCCGGGCGGCGCCGCCCGCGCTCTGTGCGGGCGGATTCCCCGTCCCGCTGATCAGAAGGTCGACCCGCGTCTGCTCATGGTGAGATCAGCGCCGGTTGCCCGGCAGCCAGCGGCGGCGGTCATCACGGCGAGCGATGACCGTCGCCGTCAGCCGCAGGGTCTTGGGTGAGGTCTCGGGCGAGCATCTGTGCGATTACCAGAAAGGTTGCCCGGCGGTTGCCGGGGACCGCGGCCAGCGCAGCGCTGATGTAGCGCCGGGCGAGCGTAACCCGGCGGGGCAGCTGGCCGGCTGGGACGTCGAGAGCCGCATCGATGGCGGTCAGCAGCGCAACCTCACCATGGCGGGGAAGCAACTCGGGAGAGATGGCACTGGAGTTATCGTTCATCAGCCAGGCCCCACTCCTCCTCGACTTTGGTGACCAGAGCCCAGACGATCTTGCCGCCCAGCTCCGGGGTGCTGTACCAGTGCCACCAGGTGCTCATCACCTCAACCAGCAGCAGCCCCCGGCCGCCTTCTGTGTCGGCGTTAGCGTCCACGCGGACTGGCATCTGCTCGCTGGCGTCCCAGACCAGGATCAGGATCCGGTTAGCTCCCATGAGCAGCCACAGCCTGACCGGCCCCGGCTGGCGCAGTGACCTGGATGCCTGCACCGCGTTGGTAACCAGCTCAGAGACGACCAGCTCAACCTTGGCGCTGAGGGCGTCTAGTCCCCATTCCCACGTCAGCTGCCGGGCATGCAGCCGGGCGCACGGTACCGCACTAGGTAACGCACCCAGCTCCAGAAAGCTCCACTCCGGCCACTCACCCGTGTCGGCTTCTCCAGCGCGATGCGGCAATGGGACTGCAGGAGGCATGTCACGCCATGGCAGTTCCTGGACCGGTTTACCTAACGCAGGCCACATGCGCTGTAGCCCACCTGCGGCGGGCCATGGGTTGCCGATCGGGGATCGCGATGCGCTCCCACTCGGGCTGGCAGGTCAGGGTGGCCAAGGATTCCGTCTGGGTCTCGCAGGTCTCCGGGCGCGAAGATCACATCGGGGAGATCGGCAAGGTGCGAGCGGCCATGCGCGAGCACCGCCGGGTCGTTATCAACGTATGCGACATGTGAGTGCGGGTCATGCTGCCGGACGAGCTGATGAACGTTGCCCTGGGTGGGGAGGCCGGGTCCGATGTCGATGAACTGCGAGATGCCGGCTTCTGTGACCAGAAAACGGACTGCGTGCTTGAGAAACTCTCGGTTTTCCAGTGCGGCCAGCGGCAGATCGGGCGCGGCTGCGAGAACTAGGCGCGCCGCTTCCCGGTCAGCTTCGGAGTTCTCGCTCCCGCCTAGGTAGTAATCCCACATACTCGCGACGTTCGCGACCGCCATACCAGCGCCAGGCAGTTTGTTGTCTCGCATGTATCGATAGTGCAATCTGGAGAGAGGTAGCGGGATGCGCGATTACCAAAAGGCGACGAGCTATTACTATCGCTGGTAGAAACGGCCAGCGGCGACACGGCGTAACCTATTCTCATGGACCAGACCAAAACAAGACACCTGCCGCCAGAGTTCTGGTCCTCGTCTGTCGTCGCTGCCGCGCTCGCGACCTGCGACTTCGCGGCGCTGCTGGAGGAGATCCGGCAAGCGCACGGCTGGACGCAAAAGCAACTCGCTCTGGCGGTGGGTTACTCCCCAAAGCTGGGTCTCGAACGTGCTGCGCAGGCAGCAAGCACTCACCGTCGACCAAGTCCGGGAGGTATCACGCCGGATCGGGGTACCTGTGCACCTTCTCCGGTTCGGCGATCCGGGAGGTGACGATCCGACGAAACGCCGGGACTTTGGCAAGGCCATGGCAATGGCTCTCATTCCCCTGCCAACGCGGGCAGCGGTAGACGAGAACACAGCGCCGACCCTGACGGCGATTACAGGCGCGCAGCGTCGTCTCGATGCCACCACATCCGCTCGTGAACTGGCACGAAGCGTTGTCGCACACGTGGAGATGGCAAACCGTCTTATTTCCCGGGCCGACAAGACGCCATACGCGGCGGACGTGGCCGCCGCAGCCAGCGAGGCAGCAGGATTCGCCGCCTGGCTGCATGCCGACATGTACGACATTGGCACGGCGCGGGCCTATTACCGCACGGCGATCGACCGCGCCCGCCGCGCCCAGCAAGACCTGCTCGCCGGGTACATGCTCGGCAGCCTCGCAGCGTTCGAGATCGACGGGGGCGACCCAGAACTCGGGCTCACCCTGATCACAGGCGCCCGCCAGCAGATAGGCGCCACTTCTTATCCCGCCCCACGAGCATGGCTAGATGCCATCGAGGCTCTGAGCCTGGCCGCCTCGCGCCGCGACGGTGACGCTGCGACTCGGGTGCTTGGCCGAGCCGAGAAGATCATCGAGCAGGACCGACGATCCGAGCCGCCACCGTGGCCTTGGGTGTTCCCGTTCGATCACGCCAAGCTCGCTGGATACCGGGCGCTGGTCGCCGTCCGGCTTACCCGCCCGGCTGACGCGCTCGCCGCGTTCGCCGAGTCCTTGTCAGCGGCGCAACCTGCTCCCAAGCAGCGGGCTGTCGTCATGCTCGAAGTAGCCACCGCGGCCCGCCAGGACGGCACGGCCAGACGCGATAACGACCGGGTCGATGAAGCATTTCGGCTAGCCTGCGAAGCGCTCGGGGTGGGCCTCACCTACTCATCCGAACGCGTCATCGAGCGAGCGCGGCGTTTCCGCCGCCAGTACTCTGGACCGCCGACCAGCTATGTCCGTGAATTCGACGACCAATTCCGTACGGTGTTGCAGTGATAACCCGCACGCACCGTATCGCCATCTCCGGACACCGCGGCCTGCCCGGCTCCACAGCAAACCTGGTAGGCAAAGCCATCCGGGCAGCCCTGGCCGAGCACGCGCTGGACGTGACGGGCCTGTCTTGCCTCGCTGACGGGGCAGACCAGATCTTCGCCCGCGCGGTCACCGACCTTGGCGGCAAGCTGGAAGTAATCATCCCCGCCAGTGAGTACCGCGCCGGGCTTCCTGAACAGGCACATCCTGAATATGACACGCTGTTCGCCCAGGCCACGGTCATCCACCGCATGCCGTTCACCGAGTCAACGTCCCAGGCCCACATGCAAGCCAGCAAGGCCATGGTCGACCAGGCCGACGAACTGTACGCGGTGTGGGATGGCCAGCCCGCCCGGGCCTACGGCGGAACCGCCGATGTAGTGGCCTACGCCCGCGAGCATGGCACGCCGGTGCGCGTGATCTGGCCACACGGCGCAGAACGTGAATGACAACGATCGACCGATTACAAGCGTGCAGCCGCTCGGCTGCAGCCGGGCTCCACATTCGGGCCGATCAAGTGCATCCGGGGTAGGTGATCTGGCCCAGGTCGTCGAAGCCGGGGAGCCGGGCGCTGGCTGGGCGGCCATTCTGGGTGTAGTTGAGGGTGAACTGAACGGGCAGCGGCTGCGGGCATTTGACGAGCACCTGGAACGTGACGCTGAACCACGTGGTGGCCGCGGGCAGCATGGTGGTTTCTGGTGCGCTGAAGGACCCGGGCAGTTCGCCGCAGACGCCCCAGGACTGCGAGATCACCTTGAGCCCGCCGAGCGGAAGGATCACCTTGACGCTGTCCAGCGTGGCTGGCGCGGAGGAAAAGTTGGTGATCTGCATGCCCAGTTGCAGCTGCGTGCCGGTCTGAGCGAAGCACGGCGGACCGGACTGGCCCAGCGGATAGCCCGAACCTCCCACCGATATCAGCGCCCCTGAGGCCGTCGGCCCGAGCTGTGCGGGTGGACCGCCGCGCTTACCCGCGTGCAGGGTTCCGGCCGCGAACCCGCCGACGAGGCCGATCACCAGGCCAGCGGTACCGAGAAGCACAGCGGCCCTCGGCGGCCGACGCAAGCGGACCTGTGGCCACAAGCGGAGCGGCGGCCGGTCGCTGCCCTGCTCCAGAATGTCCTCACCCGCTGAAGAATGGCGCCCTATACCGTCATCTCCTCCGCCCATATCGCCACGATAAGCCGACGATGGTTGGCAGCACATGCCTGGTGCCAACCATGTCACTGCCGCTGACCCTGCAGTCGGGCCGGACACCTGTCGTGACCGCGGCGGCTAGCCAAGGTTTGCCGGCCGCTGCAGGAGTTCGGTGTTGCGCAGCTCGACCTGGCCGCGGCCGGTGAGGAAGACGCCGAAGCTGATGACGGCGGCGTCGGCCGGGATCTGTGCGGTGACCTCATGCCGGGTCCAGTCGCTGCTGCCGGTCACAGCGGCGAAGTGGTTGGCCGGATCGTGGCGGGGGTCGGGCTCGGGCAGGCGCGGGCGGGCCAGGCCGACGAACTGACCTTCGGTGATGACCCGGAGCACGAGTCCGGCCCGGTCGGCGACGTCGGTGCTGCGCAGGTCCGCGCGGAAGGTGACCGCGCCGCCGCGGTAGTCGTCGGCCCAGATCCTCTGGGCGAGGGCAGCGAATCCGGCGGGTTCGGGCGCGGCTGCGTTCAGGATCGCCCGCCCGTCCTCGCTGGCGGCGGAATAGTCCTTCTGGTGGAAGCCGGCGGTGTGCCGGAAGCTGCCGCCGAACTCCCATGCGTCCAGGCCGTCGGTGAACGTCAGGTTGCGCGGTTCGAACCGCCTGTGCCGGTGCGGCAGGGCGGCTGCCTGCCTACCGCTGCGGAACGGTCCGAGCAGGTCGGGGCCGGTGACGGGCTCGGCGAGACGGTCCATCAGCGGGCCGTCGACGGCCAGCGGCGCGCCGGTGATGGCCGCCAAGGCCAAGCCGTCGGCGAGGCGGGCCGTGACATGCTGGGTTCCGCCCTGCGAGCCGAGCTCGATCCGGGCGGCGGTCACTCCCGGACCCAGGTCGGTGATGGCAACCGCGTTTACCCTGATCCCGGCCGTGTCCAGCAGCTGGCCGGTCATTTCCTCGGCGGGCCGTTCCGGGTCTTCCTCGCCGGACTCCTCCGGGCCGGCGAGCAGGTGCCAGAACCCGCCGTCGCGGCCGCTCAGCCGGACCGGCAGCGCCCGGTGCCCGGCATCGTCGGCGAGCACTACGAGCACGTGGCTGATGTGCATTCCTCCGTCTGGCTGACGTCCGGGCCAGGGGTCGGCGTGGGCGATGCGGACCGCTGTCATGGAAGCTCTCCTGGATGTGTCAGGGATGAGGTCGGGGCGGTGCGTAGTGATGTACTCGTGCAGCCGGTGACGGGCCTTGTGCAGGCTGGCCCGGGCGGCGCCAGGGATCTGGCTGGCCGGCTGGTCGGCGTAGTAGAAGAGCGTGATGGCCTGGCGCTGGCCCGGAGGAAGGCCCGCTACCGCACGGCCGAGCGCGTCGGCGCGGTCCAGGTCCTCGGCTGACGGCAGGCCGTGCGCCGAGGCCGGGTGCAGGTTCTCGGGCCAGTCGCCGAACAGGGTGATCGGTGCGCGGCGTCGCTGGGCGCGGCAGACGTTGACCACGATGCCGCCCAGCCAGCCGGCGAACCGGGCGGGGTCACGCAGCCGGTCCAGTGCTATGAACGCCTGCAGGAACGCGTCCTGCACCGCGTCGTCCACGTCGTCGGGCCGCAAGCACAGCCGGGCCGCGCGGGCCCGGGCCATCGGCAGGTGCCGCTCGACCAGCAGCCGGAACGCGGCCGGATCGCCGTCGCGGGACAGCTGGACCAGGTCGCCGTCCGGGATGTCCATGTTCTCGTTGATCATCAATGCCCAGGCTCAGGTCGCGCCGGGTTGAGTTCTGCCGGGTTGAGTTCGGCACGGTTGAGTTCGGCACGGCGCAGCTCGATGCGGCCGTGGCCGGTCAGCGAGATCCCGAACCGGATGACAGCCGCGTCGGCCGGGACCGGCATCGTGACCTCATGCCAGGTCCAGTCGCCGCTCCCGGGGGCGGTCAGGCTGCTGCTTCCGCGCTCACGCACGTGGGCGCCGGGCGGCGCCTCCACCGGGCCGACCGCGAGATGCAGCCCGGCGTGATCGGCGACATCGGTGGCCCGCAGCTGGCCACGGAAGGTGACAGCGGCGCCGCGGTAGTCGTCAGCGTAGATCGTCTGGACGAGGACGGCGAAACCGGAGGGTTCAGGGACCGCGGAGGCCAGACCGGCGGACCGGTCCGCGGCCTGCGCGGAATAGTCCTGCCAGTGCGGCTGGCCGGCCGCAAGGAAGCTGCCAGCCAGTTCCCACAGGGCCAGGCCGTCGGTGAACGTCAGGTTGCGCGGCTCGAAGCGCCACAGCTGCCGGGGACGGCTCGCCGGGCCGCCAGCTCCGGGGGGCAGCGGGGGGCGGAATTGGGCCAGCAGATCATCGCCCTGGATCGGGACCGCGTGCCGGTCCATTATGTCGTCGGCGATCCGGACCGGTGCCCCGGCCGCTGTGGCCAGCGCCAGGCCGTATCCGGCGCTCACCACGAGATGACGGGTTCCGCCGCCCGTGGCCAGCCCGATCCGGGCCTGGACCGTGTCCGGATCCAGCTCCGCCGCATCCTCACCGGCCAACTCGATGTCCACGCCGGTTACCCGTACCCCGGCCGCGTGCAGCAGGCGGGCGGCCGTCTCTTCCAGAACGCCAGCCAGCACCTCGTCAGCAGGCCGGTCCAGTAGCTGCCACAGCGAGTGGCCGGCGGGCCCCCGCAACACCAGCGGCAGCGCCCGGCGGGCGGCGTCATCGGCCAGCAGGACGAGGAAACTGCTGATCCGGACAACGCCTTCCGGCATCCGTCCAGGCCGGGGCTCAGCATGCGCGATGCGGACAACCGTCATGACGGCCCTCCTGTGGGCGGCAACACATCGACTCGGGTCACATCTCCCTAGTGCGCCGCGGCGCGCCGGATGTTACCCGCCGCAGGCGAGCCGGTAATCAGGGCAGACGGGACACCGGCCCAGACGGTCTACTCGCCGAGCATGTCAGCCAGCTGCCTGGCGTTGGCCTGGGCGTAGTCGCTGTAGCAGTTGTTGAACAGGACGTGCGTGGTCGCGGCCTTCTGACCCAGCTCGCGGACCTTGGGCGCCCAGCCGGCCAGCTCGGTCTCGGTGTAGCGGTATCCGAACCGTTCGTGGATGTCCTTGCTCGTCCACTTGTCCGAGTGACCGTGCAGGCGGACAACTGCCAGGTCTGCTGTGGCCGCGACAACCGGGGGAATCGAGTTCGGGTAGCCCTGGGGCATGTCCACGCACACGTACGGCAGGTCATGCTCGGACAGGAACGCCAGGGTCTCGTTCTGATTCTCTTCTGTCATCCAGGTGTGATTGCGGAACTCGATGCACACGCGCCGGGGCGCGACCCGCCTGGCGCAGGCCAGGATGTACTCCTTGCCCGCGCGCGAGATCGGGAACCACTGCGGGAACTGCAGCAGGATCGCGCCCAGTTTGCCCGCCTGGTTCAGCGGCTCAAGCGAGGACAGGAAACGGTTCCAGGCCTCGTCGGCCACTGCCGGGTCGACCTGGCGCAGGTAGAAGGGGTCCTTGCCGACCTTCTCCGCCGCCGGGCGCAGGTCGGTCGGCAGCGAGCGAACGCGTGTGGGGTGCTGGGTAAACAGGCTGAACGCCTTGACGTTGAACGTGAACCCGTCCGGGGTGCGGGCCGCCCATGCGGAAGCGGTCTGCTCGGCAGGCAGCGCGTAGTAGGTGGCGTCGACCTCCACCAGCGGGAACTGGCGGGCATAGAACTGCAGTCGCTTGGCCGGGGTGTCCGCTTCAGGCGGGTACCAGCCAGACGCGATCAGCGTGCGGTCGGTCCACGACGCCGTGCCGATCCGGATCTCGCCCATGCCTCAGGGTAATCAGCGCAGGTACGGGTAGCGACAGGTCAGTCGATCCAGTAGTGGCGTATGGGCGCGGGCTGGAAGTCTGCCTGGATGACCGAGTCAAGCCGCCCGCCGCACCGCTCGATCACGGTTATCGAGCCGACGTTGTCGTCGTCGCAGGTCAGCAGCACCCGGTCGACTCCGGCTGCCCGGGCGATGACCAGGCTCTGGCGTAGCATCTCGGTCGCGTAGCCGCGGCGGCGGTGCTGCGGCAGCACGGCGTAGCCGATGTGGCCGCCGTACCGCGCGAGATAGTCGTTCAGGCAGTGACGGATCGACGACCGGCCGACGATCTCCCCGGCCACGTCGGCAACCAGGAACGTCGCCGGGACCTTGCCCGCGGGCATGTTGACACCGGCCCGGCGCTCATCCAGGCACTTCAGGTATCCGTCCCAGGACATCCCGGGCTCAAGATCCAGGCCAAAGGTGTGGCCGCTCGGGGTCATCACCTGGTGAGCATCGCGGAACGCCGTCTCGTCGTCGGTCCTTAACGGCCGAAGCCTAAGATCCCGCGTCGTCCTGTCAGGCATGCCCCGAGTCTGCCGGGCAGGCGCCTGCCCGGCGAACGATTTTCCGGCGACGTCAGTTCGCGTACTTCAGCACCAGGTCACCGACACGGGGGAGTGCGGCCTGGATGTGCTTGCCGGCACTGCCGCGCACACCCCGGTACGCCTTGACGACCACCGGCTTGTCTGATGCCTCCGCGTGCCTGTCGGTCACCGACAGCAGGGCCTCCGAGACTTCACCGCCGCGCTCGGCCAGGTAGTCACCGAACTTGGTGTTGCCGCTGGCGTTGCACTCGGCCCAGTACGGCTCGAGGTTCTCCACCATCTCTGGCAGCAAGCGCTCGATCATCGTGCGGACATGGCCGGGAAAGAATGTGTTCACGGTTTTGTAAGCGAGCTTGACCGCTGCTGCGGAGACACCCGACTGATCGGACAGTTCCTGCTCGATCAGGGTGAAGCAGTCGTCAATTACCTTTGGCTGGGAGTCCGGCGCGAGCAGGATCTCCTGAAGCGTCGCAACCATGCGTATCGTGTCTTTCTCGTCGGTGGGGTTCCTGCTCATCGGGTCGGCGGGCGTACGGCATTGCGCAGCCCGTCTCTAGACGGCGGTCACCAGGCCACGGTTTACTTGCTTCCTTCAATGACCGGGTGGCGCCTCCCGCGAGCGTCAGCTCGCCGATGTGGCCCCAGGATCCCAGCCGGCTCGCTTGGTTGCGACGCGAATCAGGTATTTCACCGGCGACTCGTTACATATGCGACACATCAGTACCTGGGTCCGGCCAGGATGCAGCCTGTGACGGGGCGAGGGAGAAGAATAGAGCTCATGACAGAGTCCTGGGACGCCTCCTACACCGCACAGGAACCGCCGCCGTGGGACATCGGCAAGCCGCAGCCCGCATTCGTCCGGCTGGCCGAGGCTGGCCTGCTGACCAGCCGGGTGCTCGACGCTGGCTGCGGTACCGGCGAGCACACGCTGCTGGCCGCGGCTCACGGCGCGGAAGCCACCGGCGTCGACATGGCGCCGACGGCGATCGAGTCGGCGCGGGCAAAGGCGGCTGAACGTGGCATCAAGGCCCGTTTCGAGGTGGGCGACGTCCTCGACTTGGAGCGGCTCGGCGCGACGTTCGACACGATCATCGACAGCGGCGTGTTCCACGTGTTCAGCGACGAGGATCTGCCGCGTTACGTCGGCAGCCTGGCCGGGGTGCTGCGTGACGGCGGGACGTGCTACCTGATGTGCTTTAGTGACCGCCAGCCGGGCTCGTGGGGGCCGCGCCGGGTTAGCCAGGACGAACTGCGGACTGCTTTCAGTGACGGCTGGGAGGTCATCTCGATCGAGCCGGGGACCTTCGAGATCAATCCGGTAAACGGCAGCACCTCCGTGCACGCCTGGCTGGCCACGATCCGCCGGAAGCACTGAAACCGCGGCGGGCATCGCACCCAGTACTGACACTCCTGGAAATGAGCAGAAAAATGGCTGGATACCATCTAGCCGTGGCGTTGTCTGTCGGGCACACTAGAGCGAGTGACGCAGACCTCGGGCCCTCGCCGCAGTAGTCCGGTCAATGGCACCGAAGGTCACATTCACTTCGCTGGCGAGCGGCATTACGCGCCCCCGGAACTGCGAATAGGGCAGGTCAACCGGTTCCTGAGCAGCCCCCAATCCCGGCCAGGACCGCCCGCGCCTCTGCCAAATCGCCGTATGCCGATTGCCGGTCGCGGGGTCTTTGTGCCTGTCTGGCCGCGACTGGCTAGATCGCCAACAAAAGGGGCAGATCGCCGCGATTAACCGCCTCCGACTGCTATCCCTGGGACACGCATGACTTCCGGCATCGAATTAACACCTGCCCGGCCCGGCCGGGCCGCCCGTGGTGCGATCTTGGCGGTGTGCAGCGCGAGCCTGTTCATGATTGCCATCGACACCACGGTGGTGAACCTCGCGCTGCCGCTGATCGGCCGCGGGCTGGGGGCGCCGGTCTCGGGGCTGCAGTGGACGATCGCGGCCTACACGATCAGCACCGCGAGCCTGATGCTGACAGCCGGCTCGATCGGCGACAAGTTCGGCCGGCGTCCCGTGTTCCAGGCTGGGCTCGCGATGTACACGCTCTCGTCGCTTGGGTGCAGCCTGGCCCCGGGGGCGGGCTGGCTGATCGCCTGCCGGGCGCTGCAGGGCGCTGGGGGTGCGGCCCTGACCCCCATGTCGCTAGGCATCATCACCGCCACGTTCACCGAGCCGGCTGCGCGGGCCCGGGCGATCGGGATCTGGACCGGCACGTTCGGCGCCGGAATGGCCGCCGGGCCGGTGATCGGCGGGGCTCTGGCCGCCGCGCTGGGCTGGCGCTCGGTGTTCTGGATCACGGTCCCGCCCGGGCTGATCGCGTTTGTGCTTGCCCGGCTGATCCTGCCCCAGTCGCGGGCGGCCCGCCCGCGACGATTCGACCCGCCTGGCCAGGCCCTGGTGATAGCGCTGCTGGCCTGCTTGGTCTACGGAATCATCGAAGGGCCGTCGGCGGGCTGGCGGTCGGCGCCCATCGTGGGCGCGTTCGGCGCCGCCGCTGTGGCGCTCGCCGGACTTGTGGCCTGGGAGCGGCGCCGGGCCGATCCGCTGATCGAACTGCGGGTGTTCCGCAGCGTCCCGTTCACCGGGGCTCTGGTGATCACCCTGTGCGCGTTCGCTGGCCTGGGCGGATTCCTCTTCCTGACCGGCCTGTATCTCCAGTATGCGAGGGGATTGAACGTTTGGCACGCCGGGCTCTGGCTGCTCCCGCTCGCCGCCGGTTCGGCAGCGGCCCCGCCGCTCACCGGCCGGGTACTGGCCCGCTACGGGGCTCGCTGGCCCCTCGTTCTCGGCGGAGCCGCGCTGGCGGCTGGCTGTCTCGCGCTCGCGCAGACACCGACCGCAGCGTCCGGGCTGCTGGTGCTCAGCATCGCCTATGTCGTCTTCGGCGCCGGGTACGGCGCGGTGAACACTGTAGTGTTCGCGGCCGCGGTGGCCGGCATGCCCAGTGCGCAGGCGGGCGTGGCCGGGGGCATGAGTTCCGCTGGCCGTCAGGCTGGGCAGTCGCTGGGCGTGTCGGTCACGGGCGCGGTCCTCGCTATCGGGCTGCACGGTTCGCTGCGCCAGGGCTTCACCGCCGCCAGCCACCCGGCCTGGCTGCTGAACGCGGCCTGTGGCCTGGCCGTGCTGCTCCTCGGCCTGGTCACGACGTCCCGCCGGGCGATCCGCACAGCAGCCCGCGTCGCCGCCCCGCTGTCCGATCGCAGCAGCCAGGTCGACGACCGGGCCGCGATGAGCGAGGAAGCGCTGGTGGAGGCGGAAGCGGGTCCGCCAGCGGAGGCGGAAGAAGCAGAGTCGCCCGTTCTGGAGTCAGAAGCGGATCCCTCCGCGCAGGCGGCTGACGGCACCCCGGCGCAGACGCAAGACGTCCCCCCGGCGGCGCCGAAGAAGCAGACTCGCCCGCGCGGGCGCAAGACGACTCCACCGGTGCGGGCGCGTAAGACTGTCCCGTCTCCGCGGTCAGCGGGCGAGGCGGGGAAGGAGCAGAGCGGAGGCGGTGACGCCGGCGATCGTGGCGGCGACAAGGACGATCGCGTCGAGGCCGAAGTGAGCCTGGGTGCCGATGAGCAGGCCGCGGAGAGCGTCGACCTCGTAGGAGAGCGGGTTGACCTTGCTGATGGCCTGGAGCCAGCCGGGCATGACCTTCTCGGGATAGAGGGCGTTGGAGCTGAAGAAGAGCGGCATCGTGATGGCCTGGCCGATGCCCATGAGCCGGTCGCGGGAGAGGGCGAGCCCGGCGATGGTCATCGACAGGCAGGAGAAGAAGGCCGAGCCGAGGACCACGACGACCGCGGTGGCCAGGAGCTTCAGCGGGTTGCTGGTAAGCGAGACGCCGAGGATAGCGGCCAGGATGACGATCACCGCGGCCTGAACGATCGAGCGCACCCCAGCGGCAAACGCCTTGCCCGTAATAAGCGCCGGGCGCGGAGTGGGAGTGACCATTAGCTTGGTCAGCACGCCGGCGTCGCGCTCCCAGATGATCTGGATGCCGTAGAAGATCGCGATGAACAAGGTCGACTGAGCCAGGATGCCCGGTGCCAGGTAGGCCAGGTACGGGATGTGGTTCGGGGTCGGGATCGCGTGGATCTTGGTGAACGTCTCGCCGAAGATCAGCAGCCACAGCGCGGGCTGGATCGCCCGGGTGTAGAGCTCGGTGCGGTCGTGCCTGATCTTGCGCAGCTCCACCCAGCACAGGGTGACGATGCGGCTGCCTAGCCGGCGCACGACGGCCCACGGGGTGTCAGCGGGCAGGCCCGCTAGGCCGGGTAGGGCCGATCCCCCGGCACTAGCCGAGACGGCGGGCGGTACGCCTGGCGCGGCGGACGTCACGGATTCCTCCCTGTTCGGCGTTGTCGTCAAGCGTGCCGCCGGTGTAGTGGCGGAACACGTCGTCTAGCGTGGCCTCGCTGCCGAGCGTGGCCTTGAGCAAGCCGGGGGTGCCTGTGGCCCGGATCGTGCCCGCGTGCATCAGCGAGATCCGGTCGCAGTAGATGTCGGCCTCGTCCATGTAGTGCGTGGTCATCAGCACGGTGATCGGCGCGGACTCGCGCAGCCGGGCGATGTACTCCCACACGTCGGAGCGCGCTATCGGGTCCAGGCCGACTGTCGGCTCGTCGAGTACCAGCAGAATTGGCGCGCTGACCAGCGCTTGGGCTAGTTCAAGCCGCCGGATCATGCCACCCGAGTAGGTCTTGACCAGCCGCCCGGCGGCGGCGGTCAGGCCCATGGCGGAAAGCGCGCTCTCGACACGTTCAGCTCGCTCGCGCCGCGGCACGTCGAAGAGCTTGGCGAACAGCACCACGTTCTCCCGGCCGGTCAGGGTCGCGTCCGCGGACAGCAACTGCGGGACGTACCCGATCATGCGCCTTACCCGCATAGGGGAGGTCGCGGCATCCGTTCCGAATACTGTCACTTTCCCGGCGACCGGCTTCAGCAGCGTGGTCAGCATGCGGATAGTGGTCGTCTTGCCTGCGCCGTTCGGCCCGAGCAAGCCGTAGGTCTCACCCGGCTCGATCTCGAGGTCTACGTGGTCGACCGCCACGTGGTCCCCGAACCGGTATGTCAGGCCCGCGCAGCGGACGGCTGCCAGGCCGGGCGCGGTGTCGTAGGGCGCCTCAGGGGCGCGCACCTCAGGTGAGGTCACGTGGCCTCCATCCGCTCGGCCAGGCGCAGCAGTGCCGGGACCGCGGCTGCCAGCGCCTGCTGATCATGACGGGACATCCGGGCCAGCTCTCTCCCGGCAAGCTCGGCCCGCACGTCACGGAACTCCGCCCGGCGGCGCTCGGCTTTCTCTGTTGTGAACAGCAGTACGGTCCGCCCGTCGCTGGCGCTCTTCGAGCGCTCCAGCAGGCCAGCGTCGGCTAGGCGGCCGACCAGCGTGCTGACCGTGTTCGGCGCCAGGCGGAGTTCTTGTGCCGCATCGGCGACCGTGATGCCGGGCCGCGCCGCGGCCAGGCGCACCAGCTCGGCCTGAGCCGGCGGGAGCGGCTGCTGCGCCCAGGCCTCGCGCGCCGTCCGGCGGGCGGCCCGGCGAAGCACGGCGATCGCTGTGAACAGGTCAGCTGCGGCGCTCTGGGCACCGAGCTCAGCCTCAGCGGCCTGGCGGCCTGCCCGGGACGCGGTCGGCACCACCTGCCGTGGCCGACCACTAATATCGTTCACAGAGCTAACTATATCAGGTTGAGTTGATGGGGAGGTTTGGTCAGGGCGGGGACGCTGGCCGTTCAGACTCGTGAGATCGGCGGCCCGGGCCGCGCCTCGCTATGGTCGGGATCATGAGCAGCCGGGAAGACGCACCGCCGGTGCGGATTGTGCCGATGACCGCCGGGCACGCGGACCAGGTGCTCGCCATCTACCAGGCGGGCATCGACGAGGGCAACGCCACGTTCGAGACCCGCGCTCCCAGCTGGGCGGCCTTCGACGCCGGCCACCTTCGTGAGCATCGCTTCGCCGCCGTGACGGGCTCGGAGGTCACCGGCTGGACCGCTGTGTCCGCTGTCTCTGGCCGGGGCGTCTACGCGGGCGTGGTCGAGAACTCGGTCTACGTGCACAGGCAGGCGCGCGGTCAGGGCATCGGCCGCAGCCTGCTCGACACGCTGATCGCCTCGACCGAGGCCGCCGGGATCTGGACGATCCAGTCGGGCATCTTCCCGGAGAACACCGCGAGCCTCGCGCTGCACCAGGCCGCTGGGTTCCGGGTCGTCGGCACCCGGGAGCGGATCGGCTGCCACCACGGACGCTGGCGCGACGTCGTGCTGATCGAGCGCCGCAGCACGGCGATCTGAATCAGCTGTCGAGTCGGCTGTGCGCGCAAAATGATGCGCGAACAGATGCGCGAACATCAGTATGCGCACACAGGCCCGGGTTTCGGACCACCCTTAGGGGCGCAGTCGCCGTTCCGCATGGGGGGCCGTCAATTGCGTGAGCGCCGGAACCCGCGTCGATCGGCCGAAACCCGTTGTGTGGCGTCGACGTCGCCCGTCGGCCCGCCGTTGGCAGTGGGCCCGCCGTTGGCTGCGGGCTGGCCGTTGGCTGTGGGCTGGGCGCCGACCGCGGCCTGGCTGCCAGCAGCGGGCTGGGTGCCTGGCGCCGGCGCGCCTGCCTCCTCGTGGACAAAGCGGCCGCCGCGCAGCAGGGATATCCCGGACGCGAGCACCAGGACGGCCATCGCCATGCCGAAGACGATGACCAGGCCGTGGTGGAAGGGTCCGGAGATCAGCTCCGGGAAGAACTGCCTGCCGGTCAGCACCTTGACTTGCGCCGCGGGCAGGTGGGCTAGCACGCCGGTGGGCGCCAGCAGTTGCTGGACCGGGTTGTAGCCGAGGAACGCGGCGAACAGGCTCGCGACCGGCGGCTCTGCCCCGACCGCGTGGGCGACGTGCGGCGGCACCCCATGCGACGCCAGGCCATTGGTCAGCGTCTTCGGCAGAGTGCTGGCCAGCCCGGTGATCATCAGTGAGAAGAAGATCCCGATGGACAGCACCATGCCGGAGTTCTGGAACGTGGCCAGCATGCCCGACGCGGCCCCGCGCTGCCGGGCGGGCACACTGTTCATGATCGCCGCGGCGTTCGGGGCGGAGAACAGCCCCATCCCGGCCCCGGCCACGAAAATCAGAAGGGCAAACCACACATAACGGAAGTCGGTCGGCAACAGCAGCAGGCCACCGAACCCGGCCGCGGATACCAAAAGCCCGCCGGAGGCGAACGCCCGGGCTCCGTGCTTGTCCGACAGCTTGCCTGACAACGGTCCGAAGACGACGAAGCCGCAGGTCAGCGGGAGCAGGTAGATGCCCGACCAGAGCGGTGTGTCCTTGAAGTCGTATCCGTGCAGCACCAGCCAGATCCCCTGCAGCCAGAGGATCAGCATGAACTGCAGCCCGCCGCGGGCGATAGCGGCCATCAGCGTGGCCGCGTTCCCGGCGGCGAACGCCCGGATCCGCATCAGCCGCAGGTCGAACATGGGCGCGGCCACCCTCAGTTCAATCACACAGAACGCCACCAGCAGCGCGACCCCGCCGATCAGGCCGGTCAGCACGAGGGGGTTCGTCCAGCCCATGGGGTGGCCGCCGTAGGGGATCAGCCCGTAGGTGATCCCGACCAGCAGCCCGATCAGCCCCAGCCCGAACGCCAGGTTGCCGAGCCAGTCGATGCGCGCCGGAGTCCGGGCCCCGATCTCGCGCAGGCTCAGGTAGGACCAGATCGTCCCGGCGATGCCGATCGGCACCGAGACCAGGAACACCAGGCGCCAGTCGACCGCGGCGAGCACCCCGCCCAGGATCAGGCCGATGAACTGGCCGGAGATGCCGGCCACCTGGTTGATGCCCATCGCCATGCCGCGCTGGTCGGCCGGGAAGGCGTCGGTGAGGATCGCCGGCGCATTGCCCATGATCATCGCACCACCGACTGCCTGGATCACCCGGAAGCCGATCAGCCAGAGCGCCCCCTTCGGCCCGGTCAGTGGGTCGAACGGGAGCGCGAGCGCGCCCAGGCCGAAGATCGCGAAGCCGAAGTTGTACATCTTGACCCGGCCGTAGATGTCGCCGAGGCGGCCCAGGGTGACCACCAGCACGGCCGACACGACCATGTAGCCCATCAGCATCCACAGCAGGTAGCTGACATTGCCGGGAGTCAGCGGGTTCAGCTTGATGCCGCGGAAGATGGCCGGCAGCGAGATGATCACGATGGAGGAGTTGACCGTGGCCGACAGCATCCCCAGCGTGGTGTTGGACAGCGCCACCCACTTGTAGTTCTGCCCGCGCAAGCCGATTCGCCCCTTGGCCGCACCGTTGGCGGGCTCACCCACTGCCGCAGTCCTCCTGTGTCACAGATAGTTGCTTTGGCCAAACTAACAGATGGTTGTGACCGCCCGGTTAACCCGCACCCGGGGCCTCGGCGGAGCGGGCTGAGGGCCGCCGGGATGTATCTTCAGGGTGTGACCTCCCGCTCCTCACCTCATGATCTGCGCGCATCCGACGCGGACAGGGAGCGCGTGGTGACGCTGCTGGCCGAGGCGGTCAGCGACGGCAGGCTGACCCTTGGGGAGCATTCAGAACGCACTGAGCGCGCCTACTCAGCGCGCACGCTCGGCGAACTGGCAGAGCTGACAGCCGACCTGGCGCTGCCCACTGCCCAGCCGATACGGCTCGACGGGCGCAGGCCGGTCGCCGCGTTCTTCGGCCGGGACCGGCGCGACGGCCGGTGGGTGGTCCCCGAGCGCCTGATGGTGACGGTCGTGGTCGGCGAGGTGGTCCTCGACATGCGCGAGGCGCTGCTGCAGAGCCACCGGACGGTTCTCATCGCCACGATGCTCGGCGGCACCCTGCAGCTGATCGTCCCCGACACCGTCGCGGTCGAGACGACTGGCACCGCCGTGCTGTCCAGAGCAAGCGGCCCGCTGGCCGCCAGGGCGGCAGCACCGGGCGCTGCTCCGGCAGCGGGCACACCGATCATGCCCGAAGGTCCCGTGATCGAGGTCCGGGTGCTTGGGCTCGCCGGCCGGCTCAAGGTCATCAGGCCGCGGCGGCCCAGATGGCGCGGGCTGCTCGGCCGCCGCGGGTGACCAAGCTCAGTTCGGCTGGCCGCGCCAGCCGTAGTCCACGGCTGAATACTGGGAGACCTTCCAGAGCTGGTGCTCGCTGTGGATGTTGCGCAGGGTGCCCGACCGCGCCCGCATGACCAGCGAGTGAGTGGTAGCGCCGCCTGCCCGGTAGCGCACGCCCGTCATCAGCTCGCCGTCAGTGATCCCGGTGGCGGCGAAGAACGCGTCGTCCGACGTAACCAGGTCGTCGGTGGTGAGCACCCGGTCGAGGTCGTGGCCCGCTGCCACGGCTCGCTCACGCTCGGCGTCGTCGCGCGGCGCCAGCTTGCCCTGGATCACCCCGCCCAGGCACTTGATCGCGCAGGCGGCGATGATGCCCTCCGGTGTGCCCCCTATCCCGAGCAGCAGGTCGATCCCGGTGCCTTCGCGTGCGGCCATGATTGCCCCGGCCACATCCCCGTCGGTGATCAGCTTGATCCGCGCTCCAGCCGCGCGCACTTCCTCGATCAGCCCGGCGTGCCGTGGTCGGTCCAGGATGACCACCGTGACGTCCTGCGGCGAGCAGTGCTTGGCGAAGGCCACCGAAGCGATGTTCGCGGCGGGCGAGGCGGTGATGTCCACGGCCTCGGCGGCCGCGGGCCCTGTGACCAGCTTCTGCATGTAGAAGACGGCCGACGGGTCGTACATCGAGCCGCGGGCGCTGACCGCGATCACCGAGATCGCGTTCGGCATCCCGTTAGCTGTGAGCCGGGTGCCGTCGATCGGGTCGACCGCGACGTCGCAGGAGGGGCCGCTGCCGTCACCGACCTGCTCGCCGTTGTAGAGCATCGGCGCCTTGTCTTTCTCGCCCTCGCCGATCACGACCACGCCGTTCATCGACACCGAGTTGATCAGCAGCCGCATCGCGTTCACCGCCGCGGCGTCGGCGCCGTTCTTGTCGCCGCGCCCGACCCAGCGGCCAGCCGCCAGCGCGCCGGCCTCGGTCACCCTGGCCAGCTCGAGCGCGAGGTTCCGGTCCGGCGCGCTCGGGGCCGGCGGGGCCGGCGCTTCCGCCTGATACTCGGTCACGAGGACGCCTCCAGTTGTCGCGGTAACAAAATCCTATTCACACCGGCGGCAGCGTAGCCTTGAGTACTTGCCGGGCCATGAAGGAGCACTGCGGCGCATGACAGCAGATCAGGCACCGCGGGGGGTTGCGGGGGGCAGTCCCCCTGAGCTGGTACCAGCCGATCGTGACTCCGGGCTGGCACCACCGGCAGCGCGAGTGTCCGAGCGCGGAGCCGCCACCCGGATCGCCCTGCTCGCCGCGGCCAGGGAAGTCTTCACCACGGAGGGCTACGCCCGGGCCGGTGTCACCGACATCGTGAACCGCGCCGGCGCGAGCGTCGGCAGCCTTTATCACCATTTCAGCGGTAAAGCCGAGCTCTACCTGGCGCTGTTCGAGGAGCTCAGCAGCGAATGCGCGGGGCGGACACAGCAGGCGGTCCGCCTAGCCCGTGACGCCGGGATCACCGACTCGCAGCAGCTGTTCCTCGTGGGGGCGCGCGAGTACCTGGACGTGTGCGTGGAGCAGCGTGAGCTGTTCCGGCTGTTCGTCGCCGGGGACAGCCCGCCCGGCTTCGACTTCGTCCGCAGACAGCGGACCGCTGACTGGCTGAGCATGAACACCGAGTTCTTCGTCCGCAGCGGCGAGCCGCTGGACGAGGCCGTCGCGATCGTGATGACCGGCGCGCTCGCCCTGTGCGCGGCCGAACTGTCGCTCAGCGCTGACGCGGCACGGATGCGGAAGATTGCTGATGGCGTGATCGAGGTCCTGTCCCGGCTTGGTACCCCGTCGCCGTAACGTTCTGAATTCTCCCGTGCTGGCCGCTGACCCGCACCCTGTCAGCTCTGTCAGAACGGCGCCGCCGGGTCGCTGCCGTCGGGCTGCTCCCGTTCCGCCATCGCCTGCGCCAGCCGGGCCCGAGCGCCCTCGAGCCACTCGGTGCAGACCGCGGCGAGCCGTTCGCCACGCTCCCACAGCTGCAGCGACTGCTCAAGCGTCAGCCCGCCGGCTTCCAGGCGCCTGACCAGTTCGGCCAGCTCGTCGCGGGCTTGCTCGTACGGCGGGCGCTTGGCGGGCGACTGCGTTTCCGTAGCGCCGTCCGCGCCATCGGCTCCGGTCACGCTCTCACCCTAGTCGAGTGATCCTCACGTGCTTCGGGTTCCGGTCAGGCGTTGATGGCGTACACGCGGCCTTGGCTGCATGTGCTCGTGACGTCGGAGGACGTGGCCGGCGTGGCTGGCGGGACGATCCCGGCCGGAGTGCAGGACTCCACGATGATCAGCGGCGGGCCTGCCGTTGAGTCGCCGAGGACCCACAGGTCGCTGCTCGACCACGGCCCCTGCCAGCGGACCTGCCCGCTGGCAGTGAGGCCCTCCAGCCGGCCGTACCAGCTCGTGTTCTGTCCGGCCTGGCTGCTGTTCGGCAGGACCTCGCCGACCAGCGCGGAATCGTAGAAGTTCCAGAAGGCCTCGTCGGCACCGGGCTTGAGGTCGATAACCCGCCAGAGCCGGGAGGGCACGCCGCTGGTCGCGATCAGCTTGCCGGTGGCCAGGTCGACCGTGCGCAGTGTCAGCGACCCGGAGCCGAAGGCGGGCACCGCTTCCTGGACGACTGCCGCTTCCGGCGGCTGCGAGGCGGGATCGAGCTCAGCCACTGTGCCTGGGTATGACCACAGGGCCTTGCCGGTAGCGGTGTCAACCGCTGCTACCTGGCTGCTGCTGTCCTGACCCGCTTGCCCGGTGGTGACGAGCAGGGTGGTCATGGGTCCGGCCGCGGAGGTGACAGCGAGGCCAGGCTGGACCACCGCGAGATTCGTTCCGGCCAGCCCGGGGCCCAGCGGCAGCGGGGCCAGCGTGGCGCCGCTGGAAAGGTCAACCCGCTGGAGCGCGGTGGTCGTCGAAAGACTCGAGTTGGAGTTGGTGGTGTCGGCATACAGGATGTCGCTGACCACCGCATCCCCGGTGAACGTCTGCAGTGCTGTCTGCCAGCGAACCGCGCCTGTGGCCTGGTTCAGGCCGTAGACCTGCGAGTTGACCAGTACCGACAGCGTTCCGCCCGACAGGTCAAGGACGTTGGTGCTGGAGGCGTTGGGGTCGTTGTTGTTCGCGCCGGGCGGCAGCGGCAACGCCAGTTGCGGGCCGACCGCCCCGGTAGCGGCGTTCAGGATCCGCACGTAGTTGGGCGCAGACGAGTTAGGGAACGGCGAGAAGTTCGCGGCCGCGACCTCACCGGGTGCCACGACTGTCAGGTCGCAGTAAGCCTGCGGGTCCGAGTTGGACTGGCTCTGCTGGCTCTCGGCGTTGGCCGAGGCAAGTTTCTGCCTCCAGCGGACCTGGCCGCTCGCCGGGTCGATTCCCTCGGCCACCCCGCCAGCGCACACGACGGCGAGGCCGCCGGTGAACGCTGCGCTGTGCGCCTCATCCGGGGGAGTTGTCTGGAATTCGGCCTGGCTCATGAGCGTGGCCGGGACGTTGAGCACCCCGCCGCCGTCGCTGAGATCAACCGGGTAGCTACCTTGCACCGGCAGCGACCAGCGGACGGTCCCGGGCGCCGTGCAGTCACGGTGTCCCGATGGGCACGTCAGCGCTGAGGTGTTGCTGAGCACCGACGGCACGACGGTTGACGAGCCCGACGACGAGCATGCGGATGCCACCGCGATAACGCACAGTAACGGCGCGAGACGGCTCCAGCTCGCCGGTGCTTGCCTGCCAGCGGACGCGATGGCCCTCATCAGCGGCTCCCAATTTGCTGATGCAACCTATAAACAGTGCTTGTGCGAAGAAAGGTAGCAAAAAGTTATATGTGATCTGTGTCGAAACGTCTGTGCTGCAGCTGGGCGCGGTGGGCGATTCCTAAGGGTCGGCTGTCGGCCCGGCCGTAACGCCGAGCTCGTCGTCGGCGAACCTCAGGGTCAGCGGGTCGCCCGGCTCTACCTGGGCAGCGGAGCGGACCACCGCACCGTCGGCGGACTGGACGATGGCATAACCGCGGCGCAGGGTCGCGGCCGGCGACAGGGCGATCAGCCGCGCGCGGGTGTGGCCCACATCGTCGACGGCCCGGTCCAGGCGGGCGGACAGGCTCCGCCGGGCCCGCTCGATCAGGCCGGCGGTCAGCTCCTCCTGCCTGTCGATCTCGCGGACCGGGCTGGCCAGTGCTGGCCGGGACCGGATGGCCGCGAGCCACGACGTCTCGCGCTCCAGCCGCCCGGCCAGGTAACGGCGGGCCCGGCCGCGAAGCTGGCCGATGAGCGCGAGCTGCTCGGCGACGTCGGGCACCACGCGCCGGGCCGCGTCGGTGGGTGTGGACGCCCGGACGTCGGCGACGTTGTCGAGGACCGGGGTGTCCTGCTCGTGCCCGATCGCGCTGACGACCGGGGTCCGGCAGGCCGCCACCGCCCTGACCAGGGCCTCGTCGGAGAACGGGAGCAGGTCCTCGATCGAACCGCCGCCGCGGGCCACAATGATGACCTCGACCTCGGGATCGGCGTCGAGCTCGCGCACCGCCTCGATGACCTCGGCCACCGCATAGGGGCCCTGTACGGCAACCTCCAGGGTCCGGAACCTGACCGCCGGCCAGCGCCGGGCCGCGTTGTGCAGAACGTCACGTTCGGCCGCTGAGTCGCGCCCGCAGACGAGCCCGATCACCGCGGGCAAGAACGGCAGCGGCCGCTTGCGCTCGGCCGCGAACAGACCCTCGGCTGCCAGGGACCGGCGCAGCCGTTCCAGCCGGGCCAGCAGCTCGCCGATGCCGACCATGCGGATATCCAGCGCGGTCAGCGAGAACGAGCCCTTGGCCGTGTTGAAGTCGGGCCGGGCCCAGATGACTACCCGGGCTCCCTCGGCCGGCGGTGGGTCGCTGGCGTCCAGGACCGCCCGGGTACACACCACGCGCGCGGAAACAGCGGCGACAGGGTCGCGGAGGGTCAGGAACACTGTGCTGCCGCGGCGGTTCAGCTCCGCGATCTGTCCTTCGACCCAGATACGCCCGAGGCGGCCCACCCACTCCCCGACGAGCCGCAGCACGGTCCGGACAGGAACCGGCGACTCGGGCGTCGTTTCCAGCGGCATCGGTGTGTGCTCAGGCCTCGCCGCTCTCCAGCTTGGTGATGCGGCGCTCGAACATCGCCAGCACGTCGGCCCGGCCGGCGTGCGCTTTCTCGTAGTCGATGAGGGTGCGCAGCTGCGGGGGGTCGAGGTTGCGCAGCCGGGCCCGCAGCGAGGCGACCGTCAGCCCGTCATAGTTCGGAACCGGCAGCACGGACGCGGCGACGGCTGCCGGCTCCGCAGCCGCCGGGGCCGGCAGCTCGGCCGGGACGGGGGGCTCGGCCGGGACCGGCTCGGCGGGTGCTTCCTCAGCAGCGGCGGGTGGCTCGTGGGTGGGTGTTGCCTTGTCCGGCGCTGTTTTGCCCGGAGTCGTCTTACCCGGAGTCGTCTTGCCGGCCGCGGTCTTGTCGGGCACTGTCTTGTCGGGCACTGTCTTGTCGGGCACCGTCTTCGCTGGACCTGAGGCGGTACCGTTCGGGGCGGGCGCCGGCGACGGTGCCGGCCTGGCTTGCGGTGCCGCTGCGTCGGGACGAGCCCGGTTTGCCTCGGCTGCCCGGGTTTTCATCCGGTCAGCCACGAGGAGCACCTGCCCGATCCCGGCGAACACGGCCCGCAGGGCTTGCGCAGGAGCTTCCTTGACACGGTCACTGACCTGCTGCGGGATGCGCATCGTGATCGATCTCCCTCTGGCGCGCGGGCGTGGTCCGCCCGGCGGCGACACATGACGCCTGGCTGTCGATTCTCGTCCTCTGGCACGCCGGCGCAAGAGCCCGGCCCGCACAGCGTACGCACCGCCGGGCCGTTCGCCCGAACTGGTTCGCCTACCATGGGTAAGTGCCGATGCCAACCCGACGTGTCCTGCTCGCCAAGCCCCGCGGCTATTGCGCGGGTGTTGACCGGGCTGTGCAAACTGTCGAGAAGGCCCTCGAGCGTTTCGGCGCTCCGGTCTACGTGCGCAAGCAGATCGTGCACAACACGCACGTCGTCCGCACCCTGGAGAAGCGCGGTGCGATCTTCGTAGAAGAAGCCGACGACATCCCTGAGGGCT
>Ga0335074_10002668_pt1 | contig 24356 bp, 21 predicted proteins | sample Lox_Sample_23_FD_206715 | JGI IMG/M metagenome (GOLD analysis project Ga0335074, IMG submission 206715) | Soil microbial communities from Loxahatchee National Wildlife Refuge, Florida, United States - Lox_Sample_2.3 | ecosystem: Environmental > Terrestrial > Soil > Wetlands | place: USA... | reverse complement strand
GTCCCAGGGCGCCCACTCCCTGCCGCCATCCCGCCAATTGCCAAGGCCCCAGGCACATTTTTGTTCAAGTGATCGAGCAGCTGTGCTGCTGGGAAAGTGAAGGGGTCGCAGACAAGCAAGTAAGGAGCGCTGTCCTCGAAGCGGTTGCCTGCAAAGAGCCCTCCACTAGGCGTGGCGAGGTACTGCATCGCGAAGGTCTCTACGTCCCCGACGCCACTGATCACCCAAGCTACGAGTGCCGGCCCATCCTCTATTTCTCGGGGCCCGCTTATGACCGACTCGGCTACGGCGCCGATCAGGGGTACCGGCCCGAGCCCAGAACGAACCGCTGCCAGCACCTCTTCGCAGCTTTGGGCATAGTGGGAGCTCGCAAAAATGGCAGCGAGCGATGGCTCCTCGCCCGCGAGGCCCTCGATCGCCTCCTGCACCACTCGAGCAAGGCCTTCCTCGGGCGCGCTATCGGCAATAAGGGCGGCGGATGCCTTCATTTGCTTGGCAGCCTACAAGGCTGAGAATGCCGTCAAATCCACGCGACGTCTTCATCGCCTTCGCTGGCGACACGCTCACAAGTCGGGCAGTACCAGTGGGCTTCGAGTGGCGTCCCGCAACTGCGGTGCCGCGGGCCCTCCCAGTCTTCAGCGGTAGCGCCACGGCCGCGCGCGCCCCAGCGCGCCAGGAGCCTGAGGGCGCCGGCAAGCTCGCGTCCCTCAGCGCTCACGCCGTACTCGTAGCGGGCAGGGCGAGAGGAGTAAGGCTTGGCCACGACCAGCCCTTCCGACTCCAAGCGGCGTAGGCGCGCCGTCAGGATGTTGGGCGCCAAACCGGGCAGAGCGACCTCGAGGTCCTTGAACCTCCTGGGCGCATCCATGAGCGCGTCGACGATGAGCAGGGTCCACCTGTCGCCTACGCGGGCCATAGCCAGGTCGAGGCTCGAGTTGGCTGTGTTTTGCGCTGTTGCTTCGCTCGCTTCGGGCACTTGCTCATCATCTTCCAAATCTCTCGCCGGCGCGGGGACGGTCTGATGTAACTTCTCACTTGCAAGTGACAAGTCACTTGCTAGGCTCAGGCTACCGAGGGCGCAACCCGCGGTGAGCACAGGCGCCCGCGTGAACAACGCAGCGAGAACAGAAAGGGTCAGGAGGATGACGATTAGCGAGCTCTCGAACCAGTTGGCTGATGCCGTGGCCGCGGCATCCGGTTCCATCGTCGGAGTAGGGCACGGGGGTACCGGGGTGATCGTTGCTGACGGCCTCGTGGTCACCAATGCCCACAACCTGCGAGAACAGGTGGAGGTGTTCTTCCCGGGAAGTTCTCGAGAGACTGCAACGGTCCCCGGTGCGGATGTCGACGGGGATCTGGCGGTGCTTTCGGTTGCCACCGGAGCTCGGCCCTCCTTGCAGTGGCGGCCTGCCGAAGCCACTCCTCGCCTGGGCGAGGTTGTGATCGGCCTTTCTGCCCCCAGAGGCGGAGCCCTGCGCGCCGGCGTCGGCTTTGTCTCGGCCCTTGACGTCGCCTTCCGTGGCCCTGGTGGCAGCACGGTCACCGGCGCCCTCGAGCACACCGCCCCCTTGGCCCGGGGTTCATCCGGCGGCGCGCTGATCGACGGAGAAGGGCGCCTCCTCGGGATCAACACCCATAGGCAAGGTGACGGTTCCTACCTTGCCATCCCTGTCGAGGCCCAGCTCAAAGAGCGGGTAGAGGCCCTCTCACGAGGCGAGGTCCCGCGCCGGCCGCGCCTCGGCGTCGCGTTGGCCCCTCCTCGAGCAGCTCGGCGCCTGCGCCAGGCCGTCGGCCTGCCACCTCGCGAGGGCCTCCTCGTTCAGGCCGTTGACCCTCACGGGGCAGCGGCAAGGGCGGGCATGCGCCCAGGCGACCTGATCGTTTCGGTCAATGGCACGGCCGTGGCCTCCGTCGACGAGCTTGTCCGTACCCTCGAGGTAGCTGGCGAAAACGGGCCCGCAGAACTCCTCATTGTGAGGGGAGCCGAGGAGGTGGCGATCTCGGTCCGCTTCGACCGGGCCGGGGCCGCAGAAGAGGGCACGGCGTAAATGACGCCGGAGACTGCCCCGAGATTTGGAGCTCCCTACGAAGGGACCGTGCCGAGCACCCCAACGCCGAACACGCCGGTGCCAAGCACTGTCGACGAGGCCCTGCTCGACTCGTACTCGAGGACAGTGTCCTGGGTCGCCGCCGAACTGCTGCCCTCGGTGGCCGCCCTGCGGCCGCACGAGCACGGTTCGCAGCGCCCGAGCGGAGCTGGTTCCGCCGTCCTGATCTCGGCCGATGGGCTGCTCGTGACAGCTGCCCACGTGGTCCAAGGCCTGGCGGGCGGCACCGCCGCCTTCACGAACGGAGAAGAGGCGCCATTTACCGTTATCGGCTCGGACCCGGCGAGCGACCTCGCCGTCGTACGAGCCGCCGGGGACGGTTACCAAGCTGCGCGCCTCGGGGAGGCCGGGAGGCTGCGTGTCGGCCAGGTTGTCATCGCCATCGGCAACCCCTTGGGCTTCGAAGGCTCAGTGAGCGCTGGGGTCGTGAGCGCGCTTGGGAGGAGCCTTTTGGCACCTGCAGGGCCAGGGAGCCGGATCCTGGCAGATGTCATCCAGACCGACGCCGCCTTGCACCCGGGCAACTCGGGCGGCGCGCTCGCTAACAGCGCCGGCGAGGTCGTTGGCATCAATACGGCGTTGATAGGCCCGTGGGTCGGCCAGGGTCTCGGGATGGCCGTGCCGGTCAACGACCGCACCCGCACCATCATCGGTGCCTTGGCCGCTGGCCGGCGGGCCCGTCGTGCTTACCTCGGGGTCGGCGGCGGTTCGCGGGCTCTGCCCAAGGCAGTCACGGCCTCGACCGGCTTCGCCTCGGGAGCCGAGATCGTCTCCGTGGTCGCCTCGAGCCGCGCCGGACGGGCGGGACTGCAGCCGCGCGACATCATCGTCAGCCTGAACGGCAAGGCCGTGAGCGACGTCGGGGGGCTGCAGGCGCTGCTCACCGAGGACTTCATCGGCCGTCGTTCGCGGATCTGCTTCATCCGGGACGGCCGTCTCATCGCGCGCGACGTCGTCTGCGCGGAGCTGCCCGGCAACTGAGGCCACAGAGGGCGTCCATTAGAAGCAGCACTAGACACGAGCCGCCCTCTTTGCTACTACCGGTGTGCCCGCGAGCGCGGCCACGGCGGCCGAGGACCTCGACCGGGCGAGGAGGCGCCGCCATGTTGGCCCGCAAGCTCAAAGGATCCGAGCTCGACGAGCAAAGTGCTCAGCTCGCACCCATGTTCGGCTCACGCCAGTTGCGCGAGCCCGTCCCCCGGTACGAGTTGCCGCAGCACCAAATGCCCGCTCAGGCGGCCTACCAGATAATCCACGACGAGCTCAACCTGGACGGGAACCCGACGCTCAACCTGGCAAGTTTCGTTACCACCTGGATGGAGCCCGAAGCCGACAAATTGATGGCCGAGTCCTTCGGCCGCAATTACATAGACGCCGACGAGTACCCACAGACGACCGAGGTGCACAACCGCTGCGTCAACATGCTCGCGCGGCTGTTCAATGCACCCGAGCATGGCTCCGCTATCGGGTGTGCCACCGTCGGCAGCTCGGAGGCCATCCACCTTGCCGGGCTCGCTCTCAAATGGCGTTGGCGCGCGAAACGGCGCGCCGAAGGCAAGCCATGCGACGCCCCCAACATCGTGATGGGTGCAAATGTACAGGTTTGTTGGGAAAAATTCGCCCGCTACTTCGAAGTCGAGCCCCGCTACGTGCCCCTCACGAGGGACCGTTACGTCATCGGAGTGACCGAAGCGATGGCGCACGTGGACGAGAACACAATTGGCGTGGTCGGGGTCCTCGGCAGCACGTACACGGGCGAGTACGAGCCGGTCGCCGAGCTGAACGACGCCATCGTGGAGCTCAATTCCCGCACAGGGTGGGACATAGCCGTCCATGTCGACGGTGCCAGCGGCGCTTTTGTCGCTCCCTTCACTCGCCCCGAGCTCGCATGGGATTTTCGGCTCCAAACCGTCCGCTCGATCAATGCCTCGGGCCACAAGTACGGCCTCGTCTACCCCGGGGTCGGTTGGGTCATCTGGCGCACAGAGGAAGATCTGCCAAGCGAGCTGATCTTCCATGTCAACTACCTGGGTGGCGACCAACCCACCTTCAACCTCAATTTTTCCAGGGGCGCCGGCCAGGTGCTCGCGCAGTACTACAACTTCCTGCGCCTCGGCAGGGAGGGTTACACGTCCATAATGAAAAGCCTCGACGCCACTGCCCGTTACCTGGCAGACGCCGTGGACGACCTCGGTCGTTTCGACATCCTGAGCAAGCCGGGGACGGTGCCTCTCGTCTGTGCCCGCCTCAAGGAGCAAACCGCAAAAGGGGCGTACACGGTCTTTGACATATCTGCTCACCTGCGCCAGCGAGGGTGGATCGTCCCCGCTTATACCCTGGCCCCCGATGCGCAGGACATCGCTGTTTTACGAGTAGTAGTGCGGGAAAATTTCTCGCGCGACCTCGCCGACCTATTGGTGGACGACATCAGGCGGACGCTTGAGCACCTCGACGAGCATGGGCCCGCGCACCTCGGTACCACGTACGCTCGGCCCCGCCCGCCCCACCTGGCCGCGGCTGCGCACCCGCGTTCGCAGGCCAAAATGCACAAGACAGCGCGCGGGGTCTGTTGAAAAGTTGGAAGACGCTAACTAATGCGTCTGCTCGGCGTGGCCACCAAACTCCTTGCGCATGGCAGAAAGGACTTTGTCGGCAAAATCAGCCTCGCCTCGCGAGCTGAAGCGCTCGTAAAGCGCGGCAGTCAGCACATGGGCAGGTACCGCCTCGTCGATCGCCGCCTTCAGCGTCCAACGACCTTCGCCAGAGTCTGAGACACGGCCCTCGAAGGTTGCCAGTTTGGGGTCTTCGTGGAGCGCGTGCGCCGTCAAGTCGAGCAACCAGGACGCAACGACGCTGCCTCGCCTCCACACCTCGGCGATCTCCGGTATGTCCATGTCGTACTGGTAGTGCTCGGGGTCGCTGAGCGGTGTGTTCTCGGCGTCAATAGTCGTGGCGACGGACTTGCCGATATTGGCTTTTGCGAGGACCCCGAGGCCCTCTGCGTAAGCCGCCATGATCCCGTACTCGATGCCGTTGTGGACCATTTTGACAAAATGCCCGGCACCGGCCTGGCCGCAGTGAAGGTAGCCCTGCTCCGCCCGCGAAGGGCTGCCAGCGCGGCCAGGGGTTCGCGGCGCAGCAGCTAGGCCGGGGGCGATCGCTGCGAAAATAGGGCTCAAGTGGTCGACGATCTCGACTTCGCCCCCGATCATCAGGCAGTAACCCCGCTCGAGGCCAAAAACGCCGCCGCTCGTGCCTACGTCAACGAAATGGATGCCCTGCTCCCTCAATTTCTCCGCGCGGGAAATGTCGTCGTGGTAGTGCGAATTGCCGCCGTCGATGACAATATCGCCGGGGCTCATCAGTGCAGCCAGCTTCGTGACAGTTTCGCCCGTGTAACCGGCCGGGACCATGACCCAAGCGGCCTTGGGTTTGTCGAGCTTGGCGACAAAGTCCTCCAAGCTCTCGGAGCCGGATGCCCCTTCGCTCTCGAGAAGTTTGACGGCCTGGGCGTCCACGTCGTAAACGACGCAATTGTGGCCCGCACGCATCAGCCGGCGAACCATGTTGGCGCCCATCCGCCCCAGCCCGACCATACCTAGCTGCATCGCTCCTCCTAGCGCCCGGTTGCTATAGGGACCACCTCCGAGACCGTACGGCCCCCGCGTCAACCTACCGTCCGGCGGGAGCGAACTCACATTGTTCCTGCCCGGCTCGGGCGGCCTCGAGGTGGAGCATCCGCGAACCGGGCGCACCAATGCGGGAAAATTGCGGCGTGCCCCAGTACCAGCCGAGACATTCGACCTCGTCAGGGCCCTCGGGTACTTCCGCGCTCGCGACGGCCCCTCCACCTCCTGGTCCCGAGGAAGCCTCCGTCCAACCCGAGCCATTAGCAACCGACCGCCAGCAGGAGCGCCGTGCCAGCAAGTTCCCTTTGATCGCCGGTGGGGCCGGGTTGTTGGTTTTCGTGGGCGTTTTGCTGGCGGGCGCGCTCTACTTCGAAGGCCCCGGGCAGGGCCCGACTTCTACGGTCGCCGGCGCGCCGGGCGCGCGGAGCAACGGGGCTGTCTCGAGGAACGGTGGCGGCGGGAGCGCCTCGGCCCCCCCACGGGGGGTCCGGACCAAGGCGGCCAGGGGGGCCGGGCCGGCCATCACGAGGGGCGCTGGCCATGGTGCGGCCCGCGCCGGCACCGGGCGGGGAGGCGCGGTCGTGAGCAGCTCCCGCCGTTCGGGGGCGTCGCACGGCGCTGGCTTCCAGATGACGCCGGCGCTGGCGAGCGCAGCAGCGGTTAATCTTGCCGTCCCCGCCGGGTTTGGCCCAGTCCTGCGGAGCGCCTGGGTGTCCGCTCGCCCGGAGGGCGTCCGGGTGAGCGCAGCGGACGTCCGCTCGACGCTTCCTGGGTCGGTCTTCTATGCCGCTCAGCGCTCAGTGGGCAGCTACTGGGCCATCTCGTCTTTTGTCCCCTCGGCGCAGGCGCGGGCCGCGGCGACTACTCCCACGGGCAGGGCTTTGCTGGCACAGTTCAGCAAGGTTGCCGTCTTTTACAGAGCCAAGGGCCAACCGTGGGCGTACTTGGGCTCCTCGGCAGAGGGCACTTGCCCCTCGGAGGTGCCGGCGCCCGTTTTTACCGCATGGGGAATGTGCAGTTCCCGGGCCCTGGCGAGCGTGGGTTCCTAGGGAGCTGCCGAGGGCCGTTGTGCTCTCCCCACAGGTCTCCCCACGGGCTTAGGGGAGGATCACCATGTCGTCCCGGTGGACCACTTCTGGGGCGATATCGGGGGGGAGCTGCGATGTGCGAAGACCCATACACCCCGAGAGCGCTTTCGCGCTCTGACGGACGAGCCCTTTGGCAAAGACCTTCCCGTCCGGGCCGACGACCTCGACGGCTTCGTCGGCCAGGAAATCTCCCTGTACTTCAGTCACACCCGCAGGCAGGAGCGATACCCCTTTTTCAATGAGGGCTTTTTTGGCCCCCGCGTCCACGACGACTGTGCCAGCTGGCGCGAGCGCAAAGGCGATCCATAGCTTGCGCGCAGGCAGGCGAGCCTGGCGCGGTTTCACAAGTGTCCCCACTCCAGCTGCCCCGGCCACGGCATCTTGGAGCACCTGTGGGCGCTCGGCCGAGGCTATCACTACCCGCACGCCTGACCAAGCGGCGATCTTCGCAGCCGCCAGCTTCGAGGCCATACCACCACTGCCCCGCTCGGTGCCGGCACCGCCAGCGAGCGCAAGGACCTGGTCCACTTCGACGACCTCTTCGACGAGGGATGCGGCTTCGTCAATGCGAGGGTCCGCTGTCAGCAAGCCGGCTGCGTCGGTCAGCAGTACGAGGAGCTCGGCTTGGACGAGGTGCGCGACGAGCGCCGCCAAGCGGTCGTTGTCCCCGAAGCGGACCTCTTCGTCGGTCACCGCGTCGTTCTCGTTCACCACCGGGACCACGCCGAGGCCGAGCAGGAGCCAAAGCGTTTGGCGGGCGTGGAGGTACTGTGCCCGGTTGACAAAATCGAGAGCTGCCAGCAGGACTTGGCCGCCGACAAGGCCCGAACGTCCCAAGGCTTTTTCGTAGTGGCTCATTAACCGGCTCTGCCCAACAGCTGATACCGCTTGCAGCACGGCAGGATCGCTCGGGCGGGGATGGAGGTCAAGGACTCGCAGCCCCGCAGCGATAGCGCCGCTCGTGACGATCACGACTTGCTGGCCTTGCGCGCGCAGTTCGGCGACCTCGGAGCACATTTTTTCGATGTTCGCGTCGACGATGTAGCCGCGCTCGTCGGTTATCGAGGAAGTACCAACCTTTACGACAACGGTTCGCGGAGAAGGACCGGGGGCAGGAGGCATCAATCCGGCTCCCAGTCGAACTCGAAGCCCCCGATCCGTACCCGGTCCCCCTGGCGTGCCCCCGCCCGTGCGAGCGCCCTGTCCACGCCCAACCTCCGCAAGCGACCTTGCGCAAAGGCCAGCGCGCCGGCATCAGTAATGTCGGAAAGCGCGACCGCACGCTCAGCCTGCCGCCCGCGGACCACCAAGCAGCCATCTGGCGCCCGCTCGACTACCACACCCAGGGGGAGAGGCCGGTGGACTACCACCTTGGGTGGGGCGGGGCGCTCGGCTCTGGCTTGCTCCACCAACGAAGCCAGTTCGCCAAGCAGCCAAGGGACCCCCTCGCCTGTGACGGCCGAGACTGCCGGTAAAGCGGCGCTCTGCCGCACTTCGGCGCTCGCCATGTCGGCCCTCGAGCCGATCACCAAGCGGGGGCGCTCGAGGAGCGACGACTGGTAATTGGCGAGCTCAGCGAGAAGCGCTCTTTCCTGGTGAGAAACCGCTCGGCCTTCGTCTGGGGCAAGGTCGATGAGCACGACGAGCGCGCGGGCTCGCTCGATGTGCCGCAAAAAGCGGTGGCCGAGCCCTTTACCTTCGCTTGCTCCCTCAACGAGCCCCGGGATGTCGGCGGCAACGAACTCGTGCTCGCCGAAACGCACAACTCCCAGGTGTGGTTCAAGAGTGGTGAAGGGGTAGCTCGCCACCTTTGGTTTGGCGGCCGAGATCCGGGCGATCAGCGTTGACTTACCCGAATTAGGGAAGCCGACGAGGGCGACGTCGGCCATCAACTTGAGCTCGAGGTTGTACCAGTGCTCCTCACCGATCTCGCCCTGTTCGGCAAACGCCGGAGCGCGCCGCCGGTTCGACAGGAAACGGGCGTTGCCCCGGCCACCCTCTCCTCCCCGGGCAGCAAGCCAGCGCGTGCCCGCCTCGCTCAAGTCCGCGACAACTGCTCCATCGGGGTCCCGCACAACCGTCCCGGGAGGGACGGGGACGTCCAAGTCCGCCCCGGAACGGCCGTGGCGGCCCTTGCCTTGGCCGTGCGTCCCTGAGCCGGCTCCACGGTGGGGATGGTCCCTAAAGGACAGCAAAGAGGCGACATTGTGGTCACCGACGAGCCAGACGCTGCCTCCCTTACCTCCGTCGCCGCCGTCTGGCCCACCGAAGGCGACGTGCGCTTCGCGCCGGAACGAGACCGCCCCGGCTCCCCCGTCGCCCGCTTTCAGGTGGATTTGGCATTCGTCAACGAACATCGGAGGTCCCCGGCGGGCGCGGCCGGCCTGGAGCTGGGCGAGGACGACTGGCTCTCCGTGAGCCGCGCCCAGGTTTAGGCGTGGGCGGAAGCTGTCGCGGGTGCCGGAACTGCTCGGGTTGGCGCACCCGGAGCGGCTTGGCTCACACCTGGTGCGGCAGCCGCAGCGGTCTCGACGCCCACCAGCCGGCGGCCATTGCGGTGACCGAAGCGAACATGGCCGTCTACTAACGCGAAAAGAGTATCGTCGCTGCCTCGGCCCACACCCGAGCCCGGGTGGAACTTGGTGCCTCTCTGGCGCACGATGATCGACCCGGCGCTCACGAGCCCGCCGTCGAAAACCTTGATGCCAAGGCGTTGGGCAGTGCTGTCGCGCCCGTTGCGCGTGCTACCGCCACCTTTGGTCTTGGACACTCCTAGCTCTCCTTCTTGGTGGCGGACTTGGAAGGCGAAGCAGTGCTCGAGGCGCTTATCGAAGTGACTTCGATCGTTGTGTAGCGCTGGCGATGGCCCCACCTGCGCCGCCCGCGAGTCTTGGGCTTGTAAACGAAACCCCGGACCTTGGGGCCCTTCTCTTCGCCGAGTACCCGGGCGCTCACCAAGGCTCCCGCCAGCTCGGCGGGAGTCGCAAGGACAGTGGGCCCGTCCACGACAAGAACGGGGGCGAAAGAGACCTCGTCACCGGGGGCACCAGGGAGCAGCTCCACCGCAACGCGCTGGCCCTCTTGGACACGCTCCTGCTTGCCGCCGGTCTTGATCACTGCGTACACAGGAAGACGAGTATATCGGCGCCTGCCAGGGGGCCAGCCGCCTGTGCGCCAGATGGCTGGCACGGCGGGGCCAAGGGGTAGGCTAAGCGGCGTTGACAGGAAAGGAGCATGCAACAAATGCCCAGTACAGAAGGCTCGCAGGCACAGGCAACACTCAGGTATGGGGGGACGACAATTGAACTCCCGGCCGAACAGCCGACGCTGGGCCGCACGGCTCTTGACATCTCCGCCTTGGGCCAGCATGGCTTGGCCGTCTTTGACCCGGGCTACGCAGACACGGCGGCCTACCACTCGGCGATCACCTTCGTGGACGGCGAGCACGGCCGCTTGTACTACCGCGGCTACCCCGTCGAACAGCTCGCGACATCTTGGTCGTTCCTCGACGTCGCCTACTTGTTGATTTATGGCGAGCTGCCAAGCAGGTCAGTTTCCGAACAGTGGGCCGCCCGAGTCCGAGACCCCAAGCTCGTGCTCCACGTCGGGATCGAGCGCCTCTTCGATTCTTTCCCCCAGTCGATGCACCCCATGGCGATGCTCGCTATCGGGACCGAAGCCATGAGCTCGTATGACGAACATAACGCTTCTGCCAGCCCCCGTGAGCGCTTGGAATCCGCGGGCACGAGGCTTTTGTCCGCGATGCCGATTTTCACGGGTTACGCGCTCTCGGTCCTTCGCGGTTTGCCCCGCGGGAAGAGCAACCGCTCTCTCGACTATGTCGAGGACTTGCTGCAGCTTTGCTTTTCGATCCCCGGCAGCGACCACCTGCCAGACAATGCGACCGCCCGTGCCTTGAACACTCTGCTAGTCCTGCACGCCGACCACGAGTTCAACTGTTCGACTGCGGTGCTGCGAATGGTGGCGTCGGCCGGGGCTTCCATCTATGCCGGGGTCGCCGCAGCGATAAACGCTCTTTGGGGGCCGTTCCACGGCGGGGCGAACCAGGAGGTCATACGCATGCTGCAGGACATAAACTCCTCCGGCAAGCCGCTCAGCTCTTTTATCGACCGGGCAAAGGACAAGAACGACGATTTTCGCCTGATGGGCTTCGGGCACCGCGTTTACAAGACCACCGATGCCCGGGCCAGGGTCATCCGCCAGATCGCCTTGGATCTCGTAGAGAAGCTCGCCCCCAACGACCCGCTCCTTGACATCGCCCTGCGTCTCGAGGAAGTGGCTCTGGCGGACGAGTACTTCATTTCCCGTCGCCTTTACCCGAACGTTGACTTTTACTCAGGCATCATTTACCGCGCGATCGGGTTCCCAGACGAGATGATGACGCCGTTGTTCGCGGTAGGCCGCACAGCAGGCTGGGTGGCACACTGGCTGGAGACTGTATCTTCGGTGAACAAGATCGGCCGCCCGACCCAGCTTTACACGGGCCCGGCCGAGCGCCCAGTGCCGCACCCAGGGCAATAGCTGTCAGGCCTACCAAGAGCGGCGATAAGAGCAGGGCCCATACAAGGAGACCAGATGCTGGAACGACCGGACGCCCCAAACCCCTACGACCTTCTTCCCAAGGTGCCGAGCTTTCAGCTCACAAGCAACGACATCAAGGAGGGCGCGACGCTCCCAAACGAGCACGTGAGCGACTGGGTAGGGGGTGCCAACTTGAGCCCGCACCTTCGCTGGTCCGGGTTCCCCGCCCAGACTGCAGGCTTTGCTATCACTTGTTATGACCCCGATGCCCCCACAGGGAGCGGGTTTTGGCACTGGGCCGTTGCCGGCCTGCCAAGCACGCTGACCGAGCTTCCACGGGGCGCCGGCAAGGCCAGCGGCGGAAGCCTCCCCTCGGGGGCCGTCCAGCTACGCCACGACGGCGGCGGGGTTGGGTACATGGGGGCGGCGCCCCCACAGGGCGACAAGCCGCACCGCTACATTTTCGCCGTGCACGCGCTCGACACCGACAAGCTCGACGTCGGGCCGGGAGCGGCACCCGCGATCCTCGGCTTCAACATCACTTTCCACGTCATCGCCCGCGCCACCCTCACGGCGATTTACCAAGTCTCCTAGCGCAAGGGCTGACTACAGGAGAGATTCGTCGAAGATTATGCCCCGCCCGCCACAAGTGGGGCAGGTCTCGGAATAAGACTCGACGAGGCCCTCAGAAATGCGCTTGCGGGTCATTTCGACCAGCCCGAGCTCGGAAATGTCAAACACCTGGGAGCGTGTCTTGTCACGGGCGAGCGCCTCCCGGAACGTGCGGATCACTTCCGCCCGGTTGGCGAGCACCTCCATGTCTATGAAGTCGATGACGATGATCCCCCCGATGTCGCGGAGGCGAAGCTGCCGTGCGATCTCGTCAGCGGCCTCGAGGTTGTTGCGGAAGACAGTCTCCTCGAGGTTGGACGTGCCGACGTTCTTGCCGGTATTGACGTCTATCACCGTGAGCGCTTCGGTACGTTCGATGATGAGCGACCCACCAGACGGCAACCAGACCTTGCGGTCCAAGGCCTTGTGCACCTGCTCGTGCACCCTGAAACGCTCAAAGAGGGGCAGCGGTTCCTCGTTGGGGCCCACCAGCTCGACACGGTCCGCCAGCTCGGGCGTGATACTCGCGACGTACTCGCGCACCTGCTCATACAGGTGCTCGTCGTCGATGACAACGCCGCGGTAGTCGCGGTTGAACTCCTCGCGGATCACCCGGACAGCCAGGTCTGGCTCTCGGTAAAGCAGCTGAGGCGCTCTCGAGGTCTTCGCCAGCTGCTGCACGCTCTCCCACTGGCGAAGTAGCCGAGCGACATCACGACCGAGCTCTTCGGCGCTCGCGCCCTCTGCCGCGGTCCGCACGATGAGGCCATGGCCGGGCGGGCGGATCTCGTCGAGGATCTTGCGGAGCCGTCGCCTTTCGTCGTCGGCGAGGCGCTTGGAGATGCCGTAAGTGTCGCTGTCGGGGATGAGGACGACGAACCTTCCCGGTAAGGAGACCTCTTGTGTGAGGCGCGCCCCTTTTGTCCCTATGGGGTTCTTTGTTACCTGGCAGATGATGTTTTGCCCGGTGCGCAAGAGCTGCTCGATGCGGGCATCCCGTGCCACACCGCCTAGGCGGCCACGGGTCGGCTTGCTGTCTTCGTCAGACGCCGGCCCGACCTCGTCCTCGTCATAGCGAAGGTCGCCTCGGTACAGGACGGCGTTCTTGGGGGTCCCGATATCGACGAAGGCCGCCTCCATCCCGGGGAGGACGTTTTGCACTCTCCCGAGGTAGATGTTGCCGTCGATCTGTGTCGCGTCGTCCGCCGGCTTGGACACGTAGTGCTCAATAAGCGTACGGCCCTCGAGCACGGCGATCTGCGTCGCAGTTGGGCCCACGTGGACGACCATCAGGTAGCGCCCGAGGGGACGGCTGCGCCGGTCGCTGGCAGGACGGCGGGAAGAACCCTCCCCCGCCCCGTCAGGCTTCGCCATGCCTGAGCTCGGCGCCGGGGCTGAGGATGGCGCGGGCAAGGCGCGGCGGGCGCTAGCAGCGCTGGCAAGGGGCTCATCGTCGACCAGCGGGGCACTCTCGCCCGCCTCGGCCGCCTGCGCCTTGCGACGGCGCGTGCGCTTTGACCGACCGCGAGCAGCTTCGTCCTCGTCGAAAAGGGCGTCCGTGGCACGCGCGGCAGGGCCCGTTGCTGTCGCAGCGCCTGGCCCAGCCTCTTTGCGCGGGCGCCGCTTCGGGGACGGTGGCGAGCCAGGGCGGGTATCCCCGATCTTTGGTTTGCCGGGGGCGCGGCCCCCTACGGCGGCTGTCCCGGCAGAGCTCGCCGGCGAAAGGCCCGGCACGGCATCACCCGTCGCCGAGGCGTCTGGCGCCGCGCCGTTGGGCGCCGCGCCAACCGGCTCCGCCCCACTGGCCGCCCCGCCAGTTGGCAGGGGCGTCGTGGCTGCCACAGCATCCAGCACCTCGCCAGCGAGAACGTCGGCCGCCTTCATCGCGACCGGGCCGTCTACATAGGAGGCGGTACTTGTGCCGTCGGCATCGCCCTCGACCACAGCGACCGGGCTGGGGGCTTCCTCATCAACGGCTTCGCTGGTAGGGCTAGTCCCGCCATGGCGGTGCGCACGACCTCCGCGCGAGCCGCGCCGGCGGCGCCTTGCCTTGGTCGCGCTCTGTTCCGCAGCGCCGTCGGCAGCATCAGCTGCTAGGTCGTCGAGGTCACCACCCTCCGGGCCCTCCCGGGTGTGAGCGCCCTCGTCATCCTCTTGGTGCAGCTGGTCGCTCCGAGCGCCATTGGCCGGATCTGGGCCTGGCGCTGGCTCGAGCCTAAAGGCGGCTGCTTCGCCGAGCAGTGGTTCCGACATCGAGGTCTTCCCTTCCAAGCGGGCGCGCTCCGCAGCGCGCCCGGCACGCGTCGCGACCAGGATGCGTGTCCGCATCCTCGGCGGAGGCGTGGTGCCTCCAGCCGCGCGCCGTCGCGCGCCACTAAACAAGACTTTGTTTTGAGGTCCTCAGTTGGCCCTCGGTCCACCGAAGCCGACCAGCAGAGAACACCCAAATCCCTCTCTCGCACCCGCGCCTGGTGTGGCAAATGCTCGCGCGGCTGGTCGGACCGGACCTCCCGTTGCCGCCCCAACCTCCGGGACAGGCTGGACCAAAGCCGGTTCACCGGGAGCGTCCACGCGTGGCGACATTGGCAGCGTCGGCACGGCCCGGGTGACCGAAACTTAGATAAGAGGTCATCTCAACAATCGAGTGTAGCGACGGTTCCCCGAAATGCCGAAGGTCTCCGGCGGGCGGAAGCTGAAGGTTAGCTGAACCGGCGCATACCCACGTTGACCACTAGGCCAATCGCCACCCAGTCCATGAGCATGGACGAACCACCGTAGCTCATGAAGGGAAGGGTGATGCCGGCGACCGGCATGATGCCCATCGTCATGCCAATGTTCTCGAAGACTTGGAAGGTGATCATGGCGAGCACGCCCATACAGATGAGCGTGCCAGCGAGGTCGCGCGAAACCATCGCCGCTCGCCAACTTCGCCAGACGACAAGCACGAAAAGCGCCAGGAGCAGTGCCGAGCCCACGAAGCCGAACTGCTCGGCGAGAGCGGTGAAGATGAAGTCGGTGTACTGGTTGGGGACGTAGGAGAGGTTGGTGAGGTAACCCCTGTAAAGCCCCTTGCCCTCGAGGCCGCCATCAGCGATGGCCGCTTTTGATTGGTCAAGGTTGTACTCGAAAGTGGCTGCATCAGGGCCTCCGGCGAGCCGGGAGGTCGAGCTCACGCCGGTCGGTGCAGTGAGGAAGCTCGTGATCCGGTCCCTTTGGTACTGCTTGAGGACTCCCAGCTGGAGGCTCCCGCCGATCGCGACCGCCGCGAGCACGACAAGGGCGATCATGTGCCGACCCCTGGTCCCGGCCATGAGCAGCATGCCGACCATGACTACGGCGAGGACGAGGGCGCTGCCGAGCGCGTCCTGTTTGTAGATGAGCAAGAAGGGCACTACAGACAGGCCGAGAACGCTGAGGAGGGCCTTGCCTGTGATGTTGCCTTTGCGGCTCGCGAGCAACGCAGCAAGAGACAGGACCAGTGTCACTTTCACGAGCTCGGAGGGCTCGACTTGGATGCTGCCGACCTGGATCCACGACTCAGCGCCGAGCGTCGAGCGCCCGACGACCAGGGTCGCGAGAAGAGCGAGAATGCTCCCGGCATAGAGCACGGGCGCCCATGACAGGTAACGCCTGTAGTCGAACAAGAGCGTGACGACAAACGCTCCCAGGCCGAGCGCAACGTAGAGCGCTTGCTTTTTCATGTAGGACTCGGGGTTCGAGCCTGACGCGGCGAGGGGGACCCGGGTGGTCGAGTAGATCATCAAAGTACCAAGAGCTGAGATCGCCGCTGTGACAAGGATGAGCACAACGTCGACGTGGCGCCATGCCGGGCTTGCAAGGACGGGGTGACGCGGGACAGCTGTCGCGTTCCCTGTTGACGCCTGGACCGCGACCGCCATCAGCCCGCCGCCTGGGTGGTGGTAGTTGCGCAGGCCGCCGTGGCGGTCGTGGTGGCGGTCGTCGTTCCCTCACCGGCCGAGCCAGGAGCAGTCGTCGAAGTACTCGAGATGCCGGCGCAATTGCCATTCGAAGGTCGATTTAGGCCAAAAAGCGTCAGGTACTCTTGCTCGACTGCGGGCGCGGCGACGTCGGCACCGTAGCCGGCCTGCTCGAACACTGCACTAACGGCGAAGCGAGGGGCTTGCGCAGGCGCGAAGCTGGCGAAAACGGACGTGTCCTGCTTGTAGGCGGGCCAGGGAAGGTCCCCAGGGCTGCAATTTGGCGCGCTGGAGCAGTACCCGTCCACCTGCGCCGTACCTGTCTTACCTGCGACGGGGTACTGGCTCAGGGGGAAGTCGGCGAACGCGCCCGAGGCAGTACCGAGGCCCGCGTTGGTCGTTACCCCCTCAAATCCTGCCAGCATGTCTGCCGAGCCGGCCCCGCCAGGCATCTCGACGTGGTCTTTGACCCGCGGTGGGAAGTACCGGGTCACCTTGCCGTTGGGCTTGTTGGCCGTACCAGGCTTCTCGACCGCCATCACCACCTGGGGGACGTAAAGGGTGCCCCCGTTGCCAAACGTCGCGTAGGCGTCATCGAGCTGCAAGGGCGTCACCTCGTCTTGGCCCTCGCCGATCGCTTCTTGCACCTCTTGGCCTGGGCCAAAGTAAGGGTCTGGGTAGGCTTTGGGGTACTGCTCATGCTCACGGGTGAAGACCTGTTGGCTTGGCACTATCCCTGGGGCCTCGTCGGGGAGGTCGATACCCGTGTAATGGCCAAAACCGTACTGGGACGCGAGGTTTTGCAGGTCTTCGGGGTGTGAAGGATCGTTGGCCCACATCTGCCAAAACTCGTAACCGAGGCTGTAGAAGTACGAGTCGCTGGAAACGGTTATAGCTGCTTGCAAATCGACTGGCCCGTACCCGCTGTCGGCGTTGTCGTGGAAAACTTGGTTCCCCGCAGTAAAGCTCCCCGTGTCGTCGTAGTACTGGTCAGGGCTGCGTAGGCCGATGTCCAAGTCCGCTGTTGCCGTGATCAACTTCCACGTCGAACCAGGCTGGTAAGGCGACGAGATCGCCCTGTCGATGAGGGGGTAAAAGTTACTGGGGTTGTTGTAATATGCCCATTCCTGCGCGCTGATTCCTCCCGGTTGGATGAAATCATCTGGGTTGTAGTCCGGGTAGGTCGCCAGGGCGAGGATCTCGCCGTTGCGCGGGTCCTCCACGACCATCGAAGCGGCAGGCGCCCGGAAACGCTGGCCGCTGACGGAGTCTATGGAGTTGGGGCCGTTGCGGGCGAGATTTACACCGTAGTTGAGCGCTGCTACTGCGGCCTCTTGATCGGTCAGGGAAACCGACAGGATGATGTCGTCTCCCGGCACGGGTGGCGTATAGCTGATGGTGCCGAGCACATCACCTCGCGAGTCGACTTCGACGACCTCTTTGCCCGGGGTGCCGCGCAAGTAGTTCTCGAAACTTGCCTCGACACCCGCCTGCCCAACGAGGGAGTTGGACTGGTAGCAAGGGATCCCTTGCGCGCACATCTCGTTTTTCTCTGCCGCGTACTCAGGAGCGGTGATCCTGTAGACATAGCCAACGATATTCGCCATCGTGGTCGCGTGGGGGTAATAGCGCACCGGTTCTGCCTGCACCTGCACGTCGGGCAGCAAGGAACGGTCCTCGTCTATTGCGAGCACGACGCTGTTGGGCACCCCTTCTGCAACTGGCACAGGCTGGTAAGGGCTGTACTGGTTGTTGCCGATGGCTGCTTGTACCTTGGCCACTGGTTCACCAAGCAGCGCCGACAGTTCCTTCACGATACCCGGGTGTGCCAGCTCGGCCCCCGGGCCCACCGTTACGACCTGTTCGATGTGGTTCCCAGCGAGAAGGACGCCGTTGCGGTCGAAGATCTCGCCCCGCGGCGCCGGGGTGTAGATCGTCCGCTCGCCGATATTAGCCAGCTGCGAAACGACCGGCGTCTTGGACTCGACGCCTTGCAGGTACCAAAGGCGGCCTAGGAGAGTGCCGAACAAGCACACCACAACAACCAGCACCGCCATGGCGCGTACCCGGAACGAGCTCCTGCTCTCCTGGCCAGTACCCGGCCCCGCCGTAGTTGTCATCGCCGCTACCGCACTCTCGCACGTGGCCGGTGCCGGCGGCGGCTACGCAACGAGGCCTGGCGCCGCCTGGGCGGCAGCTCGACCACGCTCGAGGGCGCAGCGGCCGCGAGCGTCGCTGACGTCATCGCCGGTCTGCGAAGTGCCCAGCCCATTAGGACCGCGGCAGGGAGCGCGAACACGGCTGCGTACAGGGCCTCGATCAAGGCAAGCTCCACGAGCCAGCGCTTACCCGGGGCTACCAACTGCTGCTCCCCCACCACGTAACCGATGACTACAAAAAGCGTCACCCCCATGACAGTGCCGGCCGCGGCCGCAAAGGGCGCGAGCAGCAGTCGCTGGCCGGCCATGTAAGCAGCCATCCAGCCGACGGCAAAGCCTGCGAGGCTGTACGCCAAGGCAGAAAGCCCAAAAGGCGTGTTCTGCAAGAAGAGGTCAGCAACCAACCCGGAGGCAAAGCCGACAACGGCGCCCGCATCGGGGCCCGCAGAGAACCCTGCCGATACGGCGAGCAAAAGCATGAAGTCTGGGGCAACTTCGTGCACCCGAAGGTCGTTGCCGAAGCTCGTCTCCACGAGGATGGCAAAAGCGAGGACGATGACGACCTTCCCCGCTCTCTTAGCCCATTGGCCCGTCATTCGGGCGACCACAACAACACTCGCACGAACTCTAAATTGCCCAAGTCTGCCAATGGTTCCATGGCAATCTCTTGCTCGAGGGCCCCGCCCGGCGAGGTAACAGAGATGACGCGGCCTACAGGCAACCCCGCCGGGAACAAGTCGAGCCCGCTCGTTACAAGCCAGTCGCCCTTTTTGATTTTCTCCCCAACGTTGATGTCGATCACCTGCAGGGAGTTGCCGGCGCCCTCACCGACGGCGGCACCGACCACTGGGGTGGAGATCTCCCTCACGCCGACGGTAAAAGACGGGTCGTCAAGCAAGGTTATCGTCGCCATGCGGGGCGACACGGCCGAGACACTGCCGACCAAGCCACCTGAGCAGACAACGGGCTGGCCGGCTACGACCCCGTTGTCCGAACCGCGGTTTACCTCTATGGTTTGCTCGAAATTGGCGCTCCCCGTACCGACGACCTCGGCGGCAAGAGAAGGGATCCCGGCCAAGTAGCTCAGGTGTTGCTCGGCGATCACACTGTCCGCTTCGTCTTGCTCAAACTGGGCAACCGCGTCAGCCGCCTGGTCGTTGAGGACCTGCCGGCGGAGGGACTGGTACTGGTCCTCGACACGCTGGTAATTGAGCGCCCCATAGATAAAGTTGCCGACCGGTTGGAGCAATGAGTGCGCCGCGTCCTGGAGCGGGTTGACGACCTGCCTCGCGTACGAGCGCGCTTTTGTGAAGATCCCGCTCGTGCCGGTGCGGTCCGAGAGGGTTACGAAGGTGACGCCGAGAAGCACGAGCACGAGCAGCAAGAACCGGCCTCGCGGTCGGGCAGCCACGGCTGCGGGCCGCCTAGCGAGAACTGGTCATGAGCACGTCTGACAAGATCGGGAGCTGTTCGAGGCACTGACCGCTGCCGAACGCGACCGACTGGAGAGGGTTGTCGGCGATCACGATCGGCATCCCTGTCTCAGCAGCAAGCCTCGCGTCCAGGCCGTGCAGGAGTGCTCCACCACCGGTCAGGACTATGCCCTGTTCCATGATGTCTGCTGCCAGCTCGGGGGGTGTCTTGTCCAAGGTCACCTTGACAGCGTCGACGATCGCGGCCACTGGCTCCTCAATTGCTTCGCGGATCTCCTCGGTTGTTGTGATGATCGTTTTCGGGAGCCCCGAGATCAGGTCTCGGCCCCGTATCTCTGCGCTCACCTCCTCTTGGAGGGGGCACGCTGAGCCGAGCGCGATCTTGATCTCCTCGGCGGTACGCTCACCCAGCGCAAGGCTGTACTCCTTTTTGATGTAGGCAATGATCGCCTCGTCCAGTTCGTCGCCCGCGATCCGGACAGACTGGCTGGTCACGATCCCACCCATTGAGATGACCGCCACTTCTGTGGTACCCCCGCCTATGTCAACGACCATGTTGCCCGTGGGCTCGTGAACTGGCAGACCCGCGCCGATCGCGGCGGCCATCGGTTCCTCGATGATCCAAGCTTGGCGGGCGCCCGCTGCCTCGGCTGCGTCCATGACTGCCCTCTTTTCGACACCGGTAACGCCAGAAGGCACGCAAATCACCATGTCAGGCTTTGAAAGCCGTCCGGGGTGCACCCGGCGGATGAAGTAGGCGAGCATCTTTTCGCAAATCTCGAAATTGGCGATCACGCCGTCTCGGAGCGGCCTGACCGCTTGGATATGCGCAGGTGTGCGCCCAATCATGCGCTTGGCTTCGAGCCCAACCGCTAGTGGGCGCCCATCGCGCGCATCGATCGCCACGACAGACGGCTCGTTGAGGACGATCCCACGTCCTTGCAGGTAGACAAGGGTGTTTGCCGTCCCCAAGTCAACGGCTAACCCCCGCCGGAAAGAAGAGAAGAATCTGTCGCGCACGGTTACCCCAAGGTTAACTGCCCTGGGCCGCTCGCACCAAGCCTGAGGCTGAGAAAGTCGTTAAACCAGGTCAGGGAAGAACAGGGCGACCTCACGGCGAGCCGACTCGGCACTGTCGCTGCCGTGCACGACGTTTTCGGTGAGAGAGATCGCGAGATCTCCGCGAATGGTCCCGGGGGCCGCCTGAGCGGGGTTTGTCGCGCCCATCATGAGCCGCACCACCTGCCAGGTGTCCTCCGGCCCCTCGACTACCGCGAGGAGCACCGCTGAGCGTGTTATGTGAGCAATGAGGCTTTCGTAAAAAGGCTTCCCGACGTGCTCGGCGTAGTGGGCTGCGGCTGTCGGGCGGTCTATCGAGCGCAGCTCGGCTCGCACCAAGCGCAGGCCACGGCGCTCGAAACGACCGAGGACTTCGCCCACGAGGCCTCTTTCGACCGCGTCGGGCTTGCAGATGACCAGCGTTGTCCCTTTGTCTGCCACAAGCGAGCGAGGTTAGCGGACAGCGGGCTCTAGACGCCGGGGTGCGCGGCCGCCTCGCCGAGGCGCTCGCGCAACTCTGCGCGCGCCTCACCCACTGTGTACAGCGACCCCGTGACAAGCACCAGGTCCTGTTCGGTCGATTCGTGGAGCGCGAGGCCCAGTGCTTCGGCGACTGAACCGGTGGCCACGGCCACGGTACCCAAGGAGCGCGCCGCCTCGGCAAGCAGCTCCGCCGGCTGGGCCCGGGGCGAGGGAGGGGGGCACGTCACGACGAGCCGCGCCCTGGCTGCTCCGAGGGCCTCGAGCATCTCGCGGGCGTCCTTTCCCTTCAGCATCCCGACGACCATCACCACAGGCCGGTCGCTGCCGAACTCCTCCAAGAGGGCGGCCGCCGAGGACTCCGCACCGGCGATGTTCTTGGCGCCGTCGAGGACAACGACGGGCCGCTGCTGGATAACCTCCATCCGCCCGGGCGAGCTCACTTGGGCTGCCGCCGAAGCGACAATGTCCGCTTCCAACGGCCGACCGAAGAACGCCTCGGCAGCGACGAGGGCGGCGAGGAAATTGTCTGCCTGGTGCCGCCCGTGCAAGTGCAGGTAAACATCGTCATAGCGCCCTCCGGGCGTGCGCAGGTCCAAGAGCCTGCCGCCGACTGCCAACAGGTTCGACTCGACGGCAAAATCCCTGCCAGCCCACCAGAGCGTCTCGGGTGACTCGGCCGCAAAGATGCCGTACAGCTCCTCTCTCGTCTCGCCGAGGACGAGCGTCGAGCCAGCCTTGATGATGCCGGCCTTCTCTTTGGCAATGTGCTCGCGCGTCGGGCCAAGCAGCTCGGTGTGGTCGAGGGCGACGTTGGTCACGACAGCCACCGACGCTGTGGCGATGTTGGTGGCGTCCCAACGCCCGCCGAGACCCACCTCGACGACGGCGGCATCAACAGGACGATCAGAGAAATACCGGAAAGCTGCTGCCGTCAGGACCTCGAACCAGTTGAGCCGCGCAAGTTCGGGGCCCGAGGCCTCCAGGTCGGCAACTTCGGAAAGCACCTGCGCGAGGTCGATGTCGCTTATCGGCTCCAGGGCGAACATGATGCGCTCGTTTATCTGCTCGAGATGAGGGCTTATATAAGTGCCGACCCGCAGGCCCTTCGAAATCAACAGCTGCGTGAGCGCACGTGCCGTCGATGTCTTGCCATTTGTACCGGTTATATGCAGGACAGCTTGCGCGTCCTGAGGGTCGCCCATGTAGTGCGCGAACCTGCGCATCCTTTCGGGCTCTGGGGCACGAAGTCGTTCGTCCGAGAGTATGCGCTCGAGATTTTGGTGGCGGTCCAGCCAGGCGAGCGCTTCACCGAGGTTCAGCTGGCGGCCCTCCTAGGCCGCGGCTCCTTGTGAGCGACGTCGGTACGAGGGACGAGGGTCGGGTTTACCCGCTCGAGCACCACGGAACGGTCGATGACGCACTTGCCGATGTCTGAACGGCTCGGCAAGTCGTACATGACTTCTAGGAGGACTTCTTCCAGGATCGCCCGCAGGCCCCTCGCGCCCGTGCCACGGAGCATCGCTTGTTCGGCGACAGCTTCCAAGGCGTCAGCGGAGAACTCGAGCTCGACTCCATCGAGCTCGAAGACCTTGCGGTACTGCTTGACAAGTGCGTTCTTCGGCTCGGTGAGGATGCGGATGAGGGCCGTTTTGTCCAATGTGGACACCGTCCCGAGCACCGGCAGCCGGCCGACAAATTCAGGGATCAGCCCGAACTTGAGGAGATCTTCAGGCAGCACGTGCGAAAAAAGCTCGTCTTCGTCTGCCTCGTGTGCCCTGCGGATCTCAGCGCGGAAGCCGATCCCTTGCTTGCCGAGGCGCCCCTGGACGATGCGGTCCAGACCTGCAAAGGCACCGCCACAGATGAACAAGACATTCGTTGTGTCGATCTGGATGAACTCTTGGTGGGGGTGCTTGCGGCCCCCCTGTGGCGGCACCGAAGCTGTCGTGCCTTCCAGGATCTTGAGCAGCGCCTGCTGCACGCCTTCGCCGGAGACATCCCTCGTGATAGAGGGGTTCTCGCTCTTGCGGGCGATCTTGTCGATCTCGTCTATGTAGATGATGCCGGTCTCGGCCTTCTTGATGTCGTAGTCGGCCGCCTGTATCAGCTTGAGCAAGATGTTCTCGACGTCCTCGCCCACGTACCCAGCCTCGGTGAGCGCCGTCGCGTCCGCTATCGCGAAGGGCACGTTGAGCATCCTCGCGAGCGTTTGCGCCAGGAAAGTCTTCCCGCAGCCCGTTGGGCCAAGGAGGAGGATGTTCGACTTTTGCAGTTCTACATCGCCGTCCGAATAACCGCCCGCCTGTACCCGCTTGTAATGGTTGTAAACGGCGACCGAAAGGATCTTCTTTGCTCGTTCTTGCCCGATCACGTAATCGTTGAGAAAGTTGAAGATCTCGGTAGGTTTTGGCAGCTCGTCAAAGCGGACCTCTGTCGGCTCGGAGAGCTCTTCTTCGATTATGTCGTTGCAGAGGTCGATACACTCGTCACAAATGTAAACGCTCGGGCCTGCTATAAGCTTTTTGACCTGCTTTTGCGACTTACCGCAAAAGGAGCATTTGACAAGCTCGCTCGATTCGCCGAACTTAGCCATCCGGTGCTCCTCGGTCGCTCAGGCCACGCCGGCGGCCTGAGGGACGCCAGCTAGCTCACGGGTCGTTATCACTTCGTCAATGATGCCGTAATCCTGAGCCTCGGAGGCGCTCATGATGAAGTCGCGGTCAGTGTCCGTGCCCACCTTCTCGAGGGTCTGACCTGTGTCCAGGGCGATCATCTCGTTGAGCAAGTCACGCATCCGGATGATCTCCTTGGCCTGGATCTCGATATCAGCCGCCTGACCTGCTGCGCCGCCATAAGGCTGGTGCAAGAGGATGCGGGCATGGGGGAGGGCGTAGCGCTTGCCCTTCGTCCCGCCCGCCAGGATAACCGCTGCCGCCGACGCCGCCTGCCCATAGCAAAACGTCGAGATGTCGTTACGCACGAACTTCATCGTGTCGTAGACGGCGAAGAGCGCCGTGATGTCGCCACCAGGAGAGTTGATGTAGATGCTGATGTCTTTGTCGGGGTTCTTGTACTCGAGGTAGAGGAGCTGCGCGCACACGGCATTGGCTACGTAGTCGTCGATCGGGGTACCGAGGAAAACGATATTTTCCTCGAGCATCCGGGAGAACAGGTCGTACCCTCGCTCCCCGCGGTTGGTCTGTTCGAAAATCCCGGGGACGTGGTACTGGCTGACAACTCTCACTCGGCGCCTCCCGCGGCCGGGCGAGCAGGGCTCGCCGCGGCGGGGCCGCCGCCTGTCCCGC
>Ga0335074_10002667_pt1 | contig 24357 bp, 16 predicted proteins | sample Lox_Sample_23_FD_206715 | JGI IMG/M metagenome (GOLD analysis project Ga0335074, IMG submission 206715) | Soil microbial communities from Loxahatchee National Wildlife Refuge, Florida, United States - Lox_Sample_2.3 | ecosystem: Environmental > Terrestrial > Soil > Wetlands | place: USA... | reverse complement strand
GCGTCCACAGCGCCCGCACACTTATCTCCATCTCTCAACTCCTCTCCGAACAGCATCCCGCCCCGTCAGCGGAACCCGCTGTTCATCATCCGCTGCCCCATAAACGCCTGCGTCGCGCCCGGCGGACCCTTGTCCTTGCCCCACGTCCAGTACATCCCCACGTAGGCATAGTTCTCCGTCTGCCCGGCAACCGAGTGACCATAGCAAAACAAAAACTGATGGTTGGGATTGTGCTTGAAGTGATAGACGCCACCTATATCGATCAGCGTCGAAGCCTGCGTCTGCGGCGCGGCTACGCCTTCGCCTCCATGCGAAAACACCTCGCCACCGAACTCCATCCGGTCGCCCCAGGTGTACTTCAGCAGAAAGCCCCCATAAGGAAAATTCCTGTAGCCCGTCTGCGATACCACAGTCTCGCCCGCGCCGCCGTCCAGCAGCCAGGGCCCGAAGTTCTTCTGCAGCCACAGCGGCAACCGGTACCACACCTTCCCGATGCCGAGCCCTTTGTCGTAATTCCCAGTCGGCATTTCGAACATCGTGAACGTGCCGATCTGCGGAATATACTTCGATTCCTTGATATACGCAATCTTCGCGCCCAGCTCCATGTCCGTCAGCCCGAACTCTGTCGGCCCCTGTCCGGAAACAGGTGCATATGCCGGATGATTCAGCGGCGCTGCCACGCCCCATGGCAGAATCGCATGCAGTTGCACCCGCGGAATCGCGCCCCAGTTGAACTCGAATGCCGGTCCCACCGAGTCCACTTCCACCGGCGTCCCGTCCGCGCTCCCGAAAATATAGAACTCGTAGTGGTGCAGATCCACCGGCACCGGATCGTCCGTCTGGTACGGCGGCCCCTGCGCCGACAGCCGCGGAGCGCACAGCGCCAGCAGTAAAAGCAGCACAACACCGGACGATTGACCCATGCTTCTCATGAATACGCTGTTTTGGAACATGGAGAGGAAGCCGGCAACTATCCTCTGGAAATGCACAATGCAATTATCGAAACTCGATAATGCCACGCTCTGTCCACTCGGTCAACCAGCCGCCGGGATCAACAGACCCACCGGCCGCTTCAATCGTATTTCGCGAGATCCGGTCCCCTAAAACGATGTGTCATCAGATTACGACTGTGCACCCGCGACCTTCGCCTCGCCGCCGCTTGTGTCAGTAAGCCTCGGCCGCGCTGAACGCTTCTTCTCCTGCAGCAGCCTGATCACGTGTTTGTAGAGCCGGTCGCGCACTTCAAACCGGCCGGACGCGCGCGTCACATACCGCACCTGGATATCCACCCCGGTCGCGATATCAACCAGAGGCACAGACGGGCGGAGCATCACAATCGGTTCCGCACTCATGCGCGTCAGCCCCGTCGCCTGCGCCGTCTGCTTCCATTCCTTCTCGGCAAGCCGGGCGCTCTCTTTCGTCTCCTCGCGCGCCGCCATTTCCACGCTCTTCGCAATGGCAAACACGTCTTCGCCGGCGGGCACGCTGATCCTGATTTCGTCCCAAAGCCACTGCCCTTCGCTCGAAAAGTTGAAACACTTGCCGTGAATTGCATAGCTGTTCAGGAGCGAAACCCGCCGTCCCGTAGGCTCGCCCTTCTCGGCCAGGCCGGTCGTCTCCAGCAGCGTGGTGCTGAGCAGCCCTACCTCAATGACCTCGCCGCACACGCCGTCGATCTCCACCATGTCGCCCACGCGAATTCCATTTTTGCCCGCCAGCATGAACCATCCCAGAAACGCCAGAATGTAGTCCTGCAGCGCGATCGCCAACGCCGCCGTTGCCAGGCCGATCATCGTCCCCGTCTCATGCGGAGGCCCAAAGATCACCAGCGCGATCAGCAAAAGCCCAACCGCCTGCACTCCGACCTCAAAAATGGTACGAAGCGTCTCCGTCCGCCTGCGGTCAAGCGACTCACGTGCCATCAAATGGTGCACTACCGCATCGCCCAGAATCAGACACAGAGCGATAAATACGATTGCCTCCAGCGACTGCATGATCAGGTGCAGAATAACCTGATGCTGCAGCAGCACCTGGTTCGCCCACTTGCCATAGACCCTGGCCAGTTGCTGATTCGTCTGGATCCGGTCATCATAGTTCGCCAGAATCTCTCGCTCGATGCTGCTGTCCTGGATCCCCGCGAGAGTCGATTCACTGCCGGTGGCCGTCGCGTCGCTCGCATTCGCTTTTGCCTCCAGGGCATTATGCTTGGCGATGAGCATCTGCGTGTCATTTTGCGCCTCCGCCAGCGCCTGTTCGATCAGCGCATAGCGGCTGCGCTGGTCAAACCATGCCTTCAGCCGTCCCGCGAGCGTTCCGTGTCTCTGCGCGGAAACAATCGCGAGCGGTGCCCCGTTCTCTTGCTCGCTGTCATACTTGCGCATTTGGGCTTCATGCGCCGCCAGCTCTTCCTGGATCCGGACGCTCAGATTGCCCGTCGCGCGACTCAAGTCCCGCTGCGTATCCGTCAGCTCATCGGAGTCCAGCCCAAGCTGCGCCTCCGCCACCTGCAGAGCGTCGCTGCCGGCGGCCGAGCGTGCCACGCTCTTCGCTGTGGACGTGGGAGCTGCGGAACTCGCCTTCAAAGCCTCAATTTCCGACTGGTCTTCGGTAATCTCCTGCTTCAGCTCCGTTATCCTCTTCGATAACGCCAGTGACCTGCCCGTCAGTACCTGATGCCGCGTCTTAAGCTCCGCCTCGCGCAGAGCGGCTGCAAAAGCCTGGTCCACCTCATGGTCCGCGAGCCGTTCGGCTTCCTGCGCATATTCAGCCTCTTCGCTGGTCGCGGCCATCGATGCCAGCGTATGCGCCGTCTGCCATGGACGCAGGTCCACAAGCGACTGGTTAGCCGCTCCACGCCTCGCGCGCATAAAGGCAAGGTCGTTCATCGCCCCGCTCGTTACCCACGAGAAAACCACGCAAATGGCGAGCACTGCCGCCAGCACGATAATCAGGACCGTACGTATCCTGCCCAGCAAGGGCGGGCGGGGCGCACTACCCTCGACAATCGGATGCTCCGGCATATGTTGGCTTCATTCTATGCAAAACGCGCCGCACAGCGCGAAATTCCGCATTTCGTACCGCTCGGTGCTCGATTCAAGCCTCAGCGAATCCTGCCTCAAACCGGCACAATCAAACCCTGTCACATAAAATGGATCGGGCTTACGAGCATGCCACCTGTCGAAAATCGCGTCATTACGCCGGAAACTGCGCCCAGTTCGCCCCCCGACCTCACAATGAATTCATCTTCCTTTAACAATAGCTGTGGCACACTTTTGTCTTGAGTAGCCTCTCCTCCATCTCTCATTCGCGACCCGTAACCGGCGCACGTCCGGCCGCCGGGATCGCACCGTCACTAGACGACTCATTGCGCAAGTAATCAATCCGGCTTCGACCCCTCGCGGCGAGGCACCGGAAATGCCATTTCAAACTCTGTACCACCTTTCTAGGAGTGTCCACCAATGCAGCGGTTTCGCCATTTCTATTTATTGCCCATCGCTCTTGTCTGCATTCTCGCTTTGCCCTTTGCCACACTCGCCCAGACCGCCGTGGACGGAGCCATCGGCGGCACCGTCGCTGACACTACCGGCGCCGTCATCAGCGGCGCGAAGGTCAGGGTCCGCAACGTCGGCACGAACGCCGTGCAATCCGCGACGGCAGACGCCTCAGGATACTTCCGCATCATCCATCTCGCCCCCGGCACTTACGACGTCTCAATTTCCGCAAACGGCTTCACCACATATCGCTCTGTTGATCTGACCGTTCAGGTCGGTCTCCTGACCACCATTGACGCGCACCTCTCAGTCGGGGCCGCCGCGCAGACCGTTCAGGTTTCTGGAGCCGCCCCGCTCGTCAACACCACCTCGCCGGACTTCTCCGGGGTCATCAATCAGCACACGCTGAACAATCTTCCTGTCAGCAACTACCGCTGGTCCAGCTACGCGCTGCTCACTCCGGGCGTCGTCAACGACTCCAACGGTTATGGTCTGCTCAGTTTCCGGGGCCAGAGCACACTGCTCAATAACGTCACCATCGACGGAACCGACGACAACCAGGCGTACTTCTCTGAGGAGCGCGGACGCACCCGCGCCGGCTACTCCACCATCAAGGCCGCCGTGCAGGAGTTCCAGGTCAACACCTCCAACTACTCCGTCGAGTACGGCCGTTCCGCGGGCGGCATTGTCAACTCCGTCACTAAGAGCGGCACGAACCAGTTCCACGGCCAAGGCTACTACTTCGACCGCGATGGCGCATGGGCCGCTACCAACGCCTCGGTAACCCACCCCATCGAGACTTCCACGAATCCTCCCATCTATGAGATTGTTCCCTTCAAGCCCACCGACCTCCGCCGTCAGTACGGCTTCACCTTCGGCGGTCCCATACTTAAGGACCGTCTCTTCTTCTTCTTTGCCGCTGACCGCTTTTACCACGACTTCCCGGCAGCAGCCACCATCACCGGAACCAGTGCCAACGCCAACTTTTACAACCTCACCGGCAGTTACGCCACCACGCAGATTGCTGACGTCGCCAAGCTAACTGGCCTCTCATCCGCTGACGCCACCAACCTCTACGGCTCGTCCATCGCCGGACTCACCACCATGCTCGGCACCGCGCCCCGCACCGGGTCGCAGACGATCTATTTCCCCAAACTCGACTGGCAGATCAATTCAAAGAACCACCTCGCTGTCGAGGCGAACCGCATGCGCTGGGAGTCGCCCGCCGGCATTCAGACCTCGCCCGCCGTCGCGTATGGCAAGGAGAGCTTCGGCAACGACTACGTCCGCGACAACTGGATCGTCGGCAAGCTCGACACCTTCATCACTCCCACCCTAAGCAACGAAGCCCGCTATATGTATGGCCGCGACTTCGAATTTGAATTCAACCAGCAGCCCACCGCCTACGAAGAATCCAACCTCGTCAAGACCTCTACTGGATATATCAACCCTTACAACCTCCCACCGAACGTCTACCTCAGTGGATTTTTCCAGTTCGGCACGCCGCAGTTCCTCAACCGCGCCGCGCTGCCCGACGAGCGCCGCTGGCAGCTCTCTGACACGGTCGAGTGGATCCACGGCAACCACGACTTCAAGTTCGGCGAGGACTACGTCCACACTTACGACCTCATCTCCAACCTCTATAACCAGTATGGCGGATTCACTTACAGCGGCTCCGATACACTCGGCAACTATGTCTCCGACCTCTATCTCTCGCAGCAGGGTCAGCCCGCACAGCACTTCACCTACTTCAATCAGGGCACAGGACTTCCCGGCCTCGACTTCACCACCGGCGACTATGCCGTCTTCGCCCAGGACGAGTGGAAGGCCCTGCGCCGCTTGAGCCTCACCCTGGGAATTCGCTGGGATTACGAAACATTCCCATCGCCTCAGCTCCCCAACTCGCTGCTTGCGGTCACGCAGCACGTCAACAACAGTTCTGTAGCCAACATCTCCCCGCGCGTCGGCTTCGCCTATGACGTCTTCGGTACCGGAAAGACCGTACTGCGTGGCGGATTCGGCCTCTTTTACGCTCGCGCCATCAATTCCACTCTCTACATGGCACTTGACAGCACAGGAGCCGCTGGCGCGCAGGTCAATCCCGAACTCTTTCCGGGCGGCTCCTGCACCCCCACCTTCCCGCAGATCGTTCCCATTGCGAACCAGGCTTCCTGCCTCGGTTCAGCAGGTGGTAACGCTACTGCCTATTACCTTGACCCCAACTTCAAGGTTCCGCAAATTCTTCAGGGCGACCTGACCGTCCAGCAGCAGCTCTCCAACAACGACGTCATCAGCCTCTCCTGGCTCGGGTCATGGGGACGCCGCCTGCCTGACTTCGTTGACACCAACCTGCCCACTCCCACGCCGGTCACCTTTACCGTAGATGACCCCAACCAGCAGGGCCCGTTGCCTAATGGCTACGCCTTCACAGCCAACGCATTCTTCAAAACAGCCAACCCCAATGGCCGCCCCAACCCCGACTTCACCAGCATTACGGATATCTTTAGCGGCGTCACCTCCAACTATAACGCGTTCGTCGCGCAGTACCAGCACCGCTTATCGCACAGCGTATCCGTCAACGCCAACTACACTTGGTCGCATGCAATGGACTACGGCGAGAACAACACAACAGGAGCCTCAGCGACCGCGCTGCTCGATCCCACCAACATTAAGCTCGACTACGGCAACTCCAACCAGAACGTGCCCAACCGGCTCGTTGTCTACGCCGTTGCCGACTCTCCCTGGCGCGCTCACGGCCCGCTCGGCTATCTCGTCAACGACTTCGAGCTTTCGCCGTCGTTCCAGACGCAGACCGGCCTGCCCTACTCCGTCGGTATCAGCGGATCGTCTTCAACCCTCACCGTCACCCCCGGTTCTCCGGTTGAGTCGATCATCAGCACCAGCTCCTTCAATGGTTCGGGCGGAGCCAATCGTGTTCCCGTCTTCAATCGCAACGCGATTCAGCAGCCGAAGACCTGGGTCCTCGATCTGCGCGCCTCTAAGCGCCTCGTGGTTCGCGAGCACTACTCGATCGAGTTCCTCGGCGAAGCCTTCAACCTCGCCAACCACCAGAACGTAACCTCGGTGGAGACTGCGGCCTACTTCGTTAACAACAACACCACCAAGTCCGGCTCCACCACCATCGGAGAAGGCAACACCCTTACGCCCTACTCCGTCCCGTTCGGAGAAACCACCGCAACCGACAACAGCAACTTCGCCTACAACATCCGACAAATCCAGCTCGGACTGCGCTTCCAGTTCTAGCTTCTAGCGAAGTTCTACCGCAACCAACGTGGCGGCTTTGGCCGCCACGCTCTTCTTTTGTGCGAAGAGTATAGCCCCGCTCCGGGCGTGTCAGTTGCCGCTTGTGGCCGGCGATTGGGAAACGTTCTTGTCCATCGTGGCGCCGATCACCTTGCCTGGACCCGGTTCCTGCACAAACGCAATCACATTCAGGTCCTTGGAACCGCTTCCTGGCTCGAGCTTCACATGAAAATCGTTATCGAAGCTCTTCCCTTTTTCCAGTTTTCCTACCTTTGCGAGCTCCTCGACCACATTGACATAGGACAAATCCCGGCCTTGGTTTTCCCCCTTCAATACCTGCGAGGCCGCGTGATCGAGCGCAACCGCCACATACACATCGCCGCGGCGCACATTTGGATTCGCGCTCACCTCAACATGTCCCTCCAGAATGTTCGGGGACCCGGATTCCACTTTGATCGAGTCAATCCGCACGGAAACCGCCGGAGGCGCCGCCGCCTGATTGAAGGCCTGCTGAACTTGCTGCGGATTGTTCAGGTGCAATTCCGTACTCCCGCCAAGAATCAGTTGCGGCGTGTATACGTCCGGTATACCCAGTTTCCTGGCGTAATCGCTTTGCCTCGCGGTCAGCGACCCGGAAGAATAAGGGTCCTTCCAGCCATCCTGGTCCCAGTAGTCTACGTGCTCGCTCAGCACAATCAGCTGAGCGTTGGCAATAGGCTGAGCAGAATTGAGCTTTTCAACCCAGGCATCCACCGGAGGACAGCTCGAGCAGCCTTCCGAAGTAAAAAGCTCCAGTAGGATTGGGTACCGCGCATCTATCTGCGACCCCGCCGCAGGCTCCCGCCACCCGCTGCACACGCAGGTCAGGGTCAATACCGTTGCAAGGACCGCGAAGAACCCGGCCAAACGTCTGCCGTTCTTAATTCGAGGTATGTATGTTCTGAGCGTCATCAATGGCCACCTCCGTAACTCAAATTCCAGTTTAGGCCGGGTGCTTGTAACCGTCTCGGCCCTTTCTATGCGCTGAAACTCCTGCCTGGTATGACGAATGGCTTGAACAAAGGTGACAGGATGCTCCATCCGCTCTTTTGCTAGCCGCTTCACCAAGTGACCGGACCTTAGCTGACCACTCCTTGGCTAAAATAGAGGGATGCCCTTCACCGAACAATACGACGTGGTCGTCGTCGGCGCCGGACACGCCGGCTGCGAAGCCGCCATGGCCTCCGCGCGCATGGGCCTGCGCACCGCATTGTTCACCCTCAACCTCGACCTCATCGCGCAAATGTCCTGCAACCCAGCGATCGGAGGCATCGCCAAGGGCCATCTCGTCCGCGAAATCGACGCCCTCGGAGGCGTCATGGGCGAAGTCGCCGACGCCGTCGGCATTCAGTTTCGCCTGCTCAACACCTCGCGCGGCCCCGCGGTCTGGTCCCCGCGCGCCCAGTGCGACAAGCAGCAGTACCGCGTCAAAATGCGCGAAGTCCTCGAGTCGCAACCCAACCTCTACATCAAGCAGGCTGAGGTTATCGACGTCATCATCGAAGACGGCCAGTCCATCACCGGAATCAAGCTCCGCGACGGACGCGCCATCCGGGCCCGCGCCACCGTCATCACCACCGGTACCTTCCTCAACGGACTCATCCACTGCGGCGAAGAGCGCTATCCCGCCGGACGCTCCGGCGAGCCGCCCGCCGTTCTGCTCGGCGAAGCGCTCAAGCGCCTCGGCCTCCGCGGCTGCCGCCTCAAGACCGGGACCCCGCCGCGCCTCGACGGCCGCACCATCGACTGGGCGCGCTTTGAAGAACAGCCCGGCGACGCCGACCCCACGCCCTTCAGCTTCCGCACCAAAACGCTGCCGCAGCGCCAGGTCTCCTGCCACATCGCCTATACCACGCCGGAGACCTTGCGCATCATCCGCGAGAACGTCCACCGCTCGCCCATGTACTCGGGGCAAATCCAAGCCATCGGCCCGCGCTACTGCCCCTCCATCGAAGACAAGGTCGTCAAGTTCCCCGACAAGTCGCAGCACCAGTTCTTCCTCGAGCCTGAAGGCCTCAACACGCACGAGGTCTACGTCAACGGCATGTCCACCTCGCTACCTATGGAAGTCCAGGCCGAAATCGTCCGCTCCATCCCCGGCCTTGAAGACGCCGAGATGCTACGCCCCGGCTACGCCATCGAGTACGACGCCATCGACCCCACCGAGCTCGACCGCACCCTCCGCGTCAAAAAGTTCACCGGCCTCTACCTCGCCGGACAAATCAACGGAACGTCCGGCTACGAAGAAGCCGCCTGCCAGGGCATCATGGCCGGCATCAACGCCGCCCTCTTCGTGCAGGACCGCGAGCCATTCACTTTGGACCGCACCGAGGCCTATACCGGAATCCTCATCGACGACCTCATCAGCAAGGGCACCAACGAGCCCTACCGCATGTTCACCTCGCGCGCCGAGTTTCGCCTGCACCTTCGCATCGACAACGCCGACCGCCGTCTCACCTCGCACGGCCGCCGCCTCTCGCTCATCTCCGACGTAGCATGGGCCGGCTACGAATCGAAGCAATCCCGCGCCGTTGCGCTCGAAAAGCTTCTCTCCACCCGCAAAATCAACCCGGAAAAGATCGCCTCGCTCCTGCCTAACGCCGCCTCGCTCGGCACTCTCCAGGGACAGACCTACGCGCAGCTCCTCAAGCGCCCCGAAGTCACTATCGAGAGCATCTACCCCGCCATCTGCGAAGAGCTCTCTGCCCTCGAAGACCCATCCCTCTTCGCCGCCTGGTTTTCAGATAGCGAGAACACCGGGTGCGCCACATCTCAACGAGATGTGGGTGGGATGCCCGTCACCTCATCAGTCCTGCGCTCATCCACACACAACGAGCTCAAGTCCGTCGAAACCGAAATCAAATACGCCGGATACCTCGACCAGCAGAAGAAGGCCATCGAGAAACTGAAGAAGGCCGAGCAGCGCGTCATTCCTGACTGGTTCGACTACACAGCCGTCAGCGGACTCTCCCGCGAGATGCAGGAGAAGCTCACCCGCGTCCGCCCCTCCACCATCGGACAGGCCAGCCGCATCCCCGGAGTCACACCCGCCGCCCTCACATTGGTCAACGTCTACATCCAGATCCAGGCCTCCACCCGCGCCCCACAACCACCTCATCTTGCCTGAAGAAAATAAGGAAGATCGAATGTACAGAGGGATTAGTGAAAGGAACTTAAACCAAGACAGCCAGTGCCCCGTATGCGATTCTCCAAGCTATGCAAATAGCGACCAGACAGACACGACACGGATCATTTGTCCGGTGTGTGGAGAATATCGCTTCGCTGGTACGACCGAGATGTTCTTCAAAGAACTTCGGAATCGGAGGGAGAACGTGGGGTATAAGCTCTCATACTCCTTGCGTTCCATCTCCGAGCGAGCGTGGGATAAACGCGACAATTCATTTTTCCCGGTCTACACAGACGAAGACCTTTCCAAAATCATTGAAAGCCGAGATCCATCTGTTCGTGAGAAGATTCAACTCCTGTTGGGTTACCTTGGTTCTTTGACCGACTTTCCCGGGCAACAGATACGATTTGACTCAACACATGACTATTCAGTACTGAGTGCAAAGAATGATGAAGAGGCACTCTTCTACTTGCACGCGCTTGAAGATGAGCACCTAATAGCAGTCGACTGGCTCGTGGATGCAGACACACCCTGCACCATAACAACAACAGGTTGGCAGGAACTGGAACGGATTGAGCAATCAGGCGCAGAATCATTAAATGCATTCGTCGCGATGTGGTTTGACCCCTCGCAAACTGATGCGAAGGTTGCAATTCAATCCGCCATAAGGGACTCTGGGTACAAACCTATCCGCATCGATGAGGTGGAACACGCAAATCGCATTGACGATGAGATCATTGCGCAAATCCGGCAATCAAAATTCTTGGTTGCGGACTTTACCGGTCAAAGAAACGGAGTCTACTTCGAGGCGGGTTTCATGCTCGGTTTAGGCCGTCCCGTCATCTGGCTGTGCGATGAATCAGACTTTGCAAATATTCACTTCGACACGCGTCAATACAACGTAATAGTTTACGGCGACCATGAGACCCTGCGATCTAAGCTGCAATTCCGCATCGAAGCTATCATGGGCAAAGGGCCGCTCTAACATTGGTGCCGCGGGCCGGGGGCCCCGATTCTCACCCCACGGACGAAGAGCTATCCTCACCGTAACAGGCGAAGGCCGCTTGTTGGGGGCCATGGTTGCCGGGGCTTCTACCTAGATCCTAGCCGGCGCGCTGATCCACTAAAATCGGCGAGGGGCGTATCGAACGATGAGAGGCTGGATGCTGGGAGTTGTTGTTGTGGCTGTGGTTCTAACGTTGCCGGCGATGGGGCAGGTGAAGGTGGAGATTGCGCGAGCACTGTCGGCGGCTCCCGAAGATGTGGCTGCGCATGCGGCGGTGGCGCGGATGGACGAGCATGGGCGGCTGACAGAGCTGCGCGCCGGGACGAATGGGTGGACATGCCTGCCGCTAGACGATCCAGCCCACATAGGGAACAAGAACTTCCCGGCCTGCTTCGACAAGTACGGTCTCCAGTGGCTTGAGGATTTCTATGCCGGACGGAAACCGGACCCAGAGCATGTGGGGTACTCGTACATGCTGCAGGGCGGCTGGTCATGGAGCAATACTGATCCGACGGCGAGAAAACTGGCCCCGGGGCAGAAGGACTACATTCATATTCCGCCGCATGTCATGATCCTGGGCGCGAGAGCGGCGGAGACGTCGGGTTTTCCCTCAGGGCAGGCCGATCCGGATACGCACGCGCCGTTTGTGATGTTCGGCGGCACGCCGTTCGCAATTTTGATCATTCCTGTGAAGTGACTGGGCGGTTTTTGGCGCGCGAACAAGTTGCGGCCCTGCAAGCCGGTCTACATTCGTTCATCTATTGGTCGTTTCGCCTATTGGGCTCCACTCCGGCCTGCGGCAGCAAGGTACGCTTCTTCTAGCCGGTTTTCTATTCGCCGGGATAAAGGCCGGGGCCTCTATCTAGCCTCGCTCAAGCGAGGCGGGTGGTGGGTGAGGGGAGATTCGATCTTTCCCACCCGATGCTTGACCACCCCACGGACGAAGACCTGTCCCCACCCCGTCACGCAAAGACCGCGTGTCGGGGCCCCGGCTGTCCGTGGGGACCCCGGAGCACGATGTATAGCCTTGCCAGTGCTCCGCAATGATTGAAAAACCCTTCCAATTTTCCGGCAGAGAAAAGCAGAATCCGCAGGGGGACTTGTACCGGACGCTGCCAGCTTTGGAATTTTCGGTGCCGGCGCTTTGGGCAGAGAGCATGATTGACACAGGACAGCACAGCAACAGGAGAGATAAGTGGCGTATCCGCATTTTGAACTCCAGCCTCATAAAGCCAACGTCACGACTGTAAACCGTGCAATTGACTTATAGGTGTTATTTAGGCGCCGCGGTGGTTCCAGTTACCCAGGCCAAGGCCCCGTTTCTTGTGACAGTCCTTATTCGCCGGGCTAAAGACTGCTGGAATGCGCAGGTACTGCTTGCTGTTGTGTCGCGAGGGAACGAACCTCCGTTCTTCTGCGTAAACTTCGTGGAGCAAGAATCAGGAGCGTGCCTTGTCTTCGAACAGCCTCGATCAGACTGCAAGCGGCGGCAAACGCCGGTCTGACATTCTCGTCCTCCTCGCGATTGCGACTGCGGTCGCGATTTTTCATCTTTTAACCGACAATCGCTATGGATTTCATCGGGATGAGCTGCAGTTTCTTTCCGACGCGCGGCACCTCGACTGGGGATTTGTCGCCTTCCCGCCGTTTACGCCGTTTGTGGAGCGAGTCGGGCTGAGTCTTTTCGGCCTGTCCCTTGTGGGGCTTCGTCTGTTCTCGGTGATCGCACAGGCGCTGCTTATTTTTGTTGCAGGCCTGATGGCGCGCGAGCTTGGCGGCGGAAGGCTTGCGCAGGTGACAACTGCGCTGGCCGTGGCTTTCTCTCCGCTGCCGGTGTTTGAGGCTACGGAATTTCAGTACACGTCATTTGCAATGCTCTGGTGGGTGTTGATCGCCTACTTCACGGTCCGGCTGCTGAAATCGGAGGACCCGCGTTGGTGGTTGGCGATTGGCGCGGCGATCGGGGTGGGGCTTGAAACCAAGTACGCCATCGTTTTCTATATTGCGGGTATTCTTGCGGGCCTTCTGTTCACGCGGGCGCGGCGCTATTTTGCCAGCAAATGGCTCTGGGGCGGGGTGGGCATTGCGTTGCTCATCTTTCTGCCCAATCTGATTTGGTTGATTCGTCACGATTTTATTTCCTACACGTTTCTGCAGCACATACACGCGCGCGATGTTGGGGAAGGCCGCGCGGATGGCTTTTGGAAAGGGCAGTTCCTCTATGATGCAAACGTTGCCGCGGCACCGCTCTGGATTGCCGGCTTGATCGGTTATCTGGTGAGCCGGCGTTATCGCATGCTGGCGTGGATGTATTTCGTTCCGGTTGCTCTGTTCTTTGCGGGCAAGGGCCGGTTTTATTACACGGCGGGAGCATATCCGATGCTGCTGGCAATGGGCGCGGTTGTTGCGGAGTGCTGGCTGGGCAGGTTGCCAAGGTGGGCGCGCGTTGCGGTGGAAGGTGTGTGGGGTGGGGCGTTTGTGTTTGTGTCGGTCGTGGTGTGTGCGAGGCTCATGCCCATTGCTGCGAGCGGGCCGCTGAAGGCGTATGCGCTGCGGCACAGCGAGGACCTGCGCGAAGAAATTGGCTGGAACGAGCTGGTGCGGACGGTGGCGGGGATTCGCGACTCGCTGCCGGCGGACGAGCAGGCGCACCTGGGCATTACGACTGCGAATTATGGCGAATACGGAGCGATTGAGATTCTTGGCCGCGCGTATCATCTCCCGGAGCCGATCGGCACTACAAACTCAGAGTGGTACTGGGGCTACCCTACGCCTCCGCCGACTACGATCATTGTGCTGGGCCTGACGCGCGAGCAGGCCGACTCAATTTTTACGGGCTGCCGCCTAGCGGGGCATAACGGCAATTCGCTTGGCGTGCAGAACGAAGAGAGCGAGTACCACCCGGACATTTTTCTGTGCGGTCCTCTGCGGTTTCCGTGGGCGGAAGCCTGGAAGCGGCACAGGGATTTTGGGTGAGGGAGTGGTCGTTTTGCCGGATGGGTGCAGGGCGAAACTTATAACATGCGTAATAACTATGGGTCTGGCCTATAAACTTAAGCTTATGATTCTATGCTGTTTAGCAGAACTTGCGCGGCAAGGTGCTCATTCCAATATGGTTACTTGTATCATCGTCCAAACAAAGGGGTTGTGTGATATGGTCGAGTCTCTTTGATAAAGCGAGAGGCGCAGCGGACAGCTGCGCCTCTGCGCGTGGAATGAGATTGCACCTATATCCAGTGTAGCAGGTTGGGGTAATTCAGATGCATCTGTAAGCTGTTGATGGTGTGGGAGTTGGAAGATTTTGCGCTTGACAGGCTTGAGGGTCAAGCTCGGCGCGCGAATAAGGTGCGGCTCTTCGAGCCGGACGTCAATTCGGGTGGGTCGCTTCGTCTGCCGACTCCGCTCCAGCCTGCGGCAGCAAGGTACGGCTCTTCGAGCCGGTCTTCTATTCGTCGGCCTGAAGGCCGACGCTTCCACCGGGCCTCGCTCAAGCGAGGCGGGAGGTGGGTGAGGGGAGGTTCGAACTTTCCCACCCTACGCGCGATGAAGCTGCGCGTAGGATGGGGCACCCGGCATTGTCGAATTATGCTAGCGTTCCCATCGGCGTGCGATTCCTGAAAACGTCAAGAATGCGAGTGAGGTGATGATGCTGCCGAGGAGCATGTAGATGGATTTGGCATACTCCCACAGCCACCCGTAGGAGAAGATAGCAGGCAGATGGCTGCTGCCGATCAGTGGGAGGTCAATGGGTGGAGTCTTCCCTTGCACCTTTGGTTTAGAGCGAATCTCACACAGACTTTCCTGATGCAGATTCAGAAGAGGGGTCATGAGTTCAAATGCGTAGAGGGATGGCTCAATCTCTTCTTTGCAGGAATAATTTGCCACTCTAATATCGGGTCCTTTTGCAACAACCAATTGGACAGGCCTATTCCCAGTGATGGAAACTTCAGATGCGACCCTTGCAATGTTTACACGCAGCATACCGTTGCTACTAAGTACAAAAGTGGCGGCCCATCCTAAGCACAAGAAGGTGAACATAGTCACAAATGCCCGCCATGGAGATAGACCGAAGTCAAACAGTAATCCGTACGGCCGCCACCAGAGGCATTGAGCTAACCACTGACGAAAATTTGATCTTCCACGGTGGACCGCCTCTTGCCAAATCTTCTCCGCTTCAACATCGCGGGCTGAATTGTCCTCTCCGCGTTCACGCAGGACCATGGAGAGGTGGGCATAAGGCTGCCCGACAAATGTGCCTGTTTCGGGTTTCCAATGCTTGCGGCGCAGCTGTCGCAATAGAAACGCAATCAAGATCGAGAGAACAACCACGATGTGCCAGGCAAGATGACCACTTGAATCGTCTGTAAAGGCTGACATCGGCGGCCATGGCCATGGCCACCATATCGCAAGCGAGAACGAGCACAAGAGCAAAAGAGCTATGAGGGAAAATGTCTTCGCAGCCCTTCCCGCTGCGATCTTGACTGACTCGCGCGGTCCGGCGGATTTGTTGACCCATTTCAGCCTCAGTTTCCTGGCCTCCTCCCAGTCACTATCTTCGCGCGGAAGTTGCCTGTAGTTAAACTCTTGCAGAAGGGTAGCGGGGGGCCAAACCAATGTAATAGCTTTGGAATCGAGGCCGGTCACACTAACTCTCCAATCCTCAATCTGCTTACAAGACGCTGCAGTTAGATACGCGGCGGGAGAAAACCAGCAATTTGGGTTAGAATTTATCCATCCGCTCACTTCATGTCGACTTATGCTGATACCAATCGGCTGGAAGCTGGGACTTCTTCCGAGGAAATCGGAGTTGTAGCGTCCTAATTCCTGCGGTGGAATTCGATATGGCTTGTAATATTCAACACGCTGTTTCCCGTCTTGGTCGCTTCCAGACCAAGGGTCGAGCGGCTCGTCGCTCTTCATCTTAATGAGGCCAGTCTTGGGGATTTCAAACTTTGCTTGGAACAGGTGGCCTCCATATCGGACGTAGGCTCTGGCTTGCCACTCGTCACCCTGCTTAGTGACTGGAATCTTTAGGATGGTCTCTTCGTCTTTGAGCTTCTTCCGCTCCTTGGGTAAGAATTCGTGTTCATCGATGATCGCAAACGATCCTAGGTCTCCCCAGACGGAAGCGCAAAATAGCTTCAAGTACTCCCGCACCTGTTCCTCTTTGTCAAGAGTGAGGGTGCCGGCCTTCTTGTTTAGTTCATGAAGTGGATATGAGGAGCCATCCAGCAGAATAGGCGCAGCGCCATTCGTTTCAGGGATTAGGAAGGATGCTATATATAGCGGTCTCAAGGAATCTACGAAGACTAGAACCTCGCGGAATAGCATGTCTTTGTAACATTGAAGCTTTCGACTTTCCGTTACTGCGCGAGCTTTTGGGGCCGACTTTACGAATTCCGACCCCCTCACATCGAGAGTGCCCGCGATTTTGGCCCCGCTCAAGTAACAGGTGCGCATTTGGCGGCAGGCAATCGTCAGGTCTCCTTCTACGGCTAGCTGCGAAGCAGAAAAGGTCCATAACTCACCTTCAGCACTAAGTCGTCCTTTCACAGTCGCGCCTGACAGATTCAGGCTGTCCTTGATTTCGCCGCTCAGGTAAAGATCACCGCCAGTCGTTGCGTTCCTTAGGCTCGCGGCCCCTTCAGACCTGAATAGTCTGTTGCGATGAGAACCAAGCATCAGATTACCCTTGATATCAGTTGTCGCGAGCCAAAATGCGAGCCGGGGCTCGTAACCCTTTGCGCTGAGTTCATTGCGGGACGCTAGGTCCTCTCCGTCCGTGACATGTAGGCCGTTTCCCCAGAACGTCCCGCCTACCTGTGCATCGCGCATCTTGAGTCCACCCTCAAGATCAACATTAGGCATCAATTGAACGTCGCCCCTTACTGAAGCTGTTGCCAGGTTCAATGCGTAATGTGGGTCGTCGGAAATATCGAGCGATTCCCCTTGCTGAGCGCGCAAACACGTGTCGTTCATTTGTATGTTTGTTCCGATACGAATCGCAAAGGCATCTACCGTAAGGACACCAGGCTTCCCGTCGTAGTCATTGGGCGCTAGTGATTCGAAGCGCAGCTCGGTCGCGATCTGGCAATGACGCAGGCTGATGCAGTTCGCGGGCCTGTGACACCTCTTCCGCTTCTGGTCTTCTACACTGGTGCAATCACATGGGTCTGGATGAGGCCACGGCACATTCGTATTGTTCTCCTGGGCCTTGAACTTGCAGCAGAAAAACTTCAGGCGCTCCAGTCGGGCGCCGTCCGCGCAGAACCCTTGCTGAAACGTGCATTCATGGAATTCGAGAGCGGGCAAAGGGGAGCCATCCGGTAGGCGACCATCGCTTAAGTCGAGTTTCTCCCTGAAGACAGCGTTCTTAATGCTGCAGCGACATGCCGGGCCCCGATAAGGAGGTAGCCCAAGTATGAAACTGCGCAATATTTTGGCATCGATCTCTGAGTCAGCGAAATCCGCTTGTTGTCCTTTGGAAAGAATTTCCAGATTGGCAGACAGCGTCGTCATATCCATCGCCAGCCACTCCACTTTGATCGGGGGTAGACAAGGATAGTGTCTCTTCCGGAGCTATTGCAAGTAGCTTGAAGGCCTCAAGGTAGGCTAGACCGCCCCGCTGATCGAGCAAGATCTAGACTGTTCTCTGCAGATAGTTTGCGGACATACCTTTTGGGTTAAGGTTCGTCTTTGTAGATGGCGATGAGGGGTTTGCCGCCTTCGCGGAGGCGGGCGCGGAACATTCCGGGGGTGTTGAAGCTCCAGGCCATTTGACCGTCGGGGGTGATGGCGATGACTCCGCCGTCGCCGTGGATGGGCGCGAGTTGTTTCTGGATGACTTCGTCGGCGGCCTGTTGCAGGCGCATGTGGCGGTATTGCACGAGGGCGCAGATGGTACGGGCGACTGTATAGCGGATGAAGTATTCTCCGATGCCGGTGCCGGAGACGGCGCAGGACTGGTTGGAGGCGTAGGTGCCGGCTCCGATGAGGGGAGAGTCGCCGATGCGGTCCCAGCGCTTGGCGGTGAGGCCTCCAGTGGATGTTCCGGCAGCGATGTTGCCGTGCTCGTCGAGGGCGACGACGCCGACGGTCCCATAGTTATGGTTGCCGGGCGTCTCAGGGAAGAATCCGGGGAAGACAGGCTGGCCGGCGAAGACATGCTGGTTGGGGGGCGGCGGCGGCGCGCCGATGGGGCGCGGCGGGATGGGCAGGTTTTCCTTGCGCAGCTCGCGGAGGAGCGAGTCCCATCGGGACTCAGTGAAGAAATAGCTGACCCGCTCCTGCTGGAGACCTGCCAAGAGCGAGAACTCATCGGCCCCGGTACCGGAGAGCAGGACCCAGCGGGTTTTATCCATGACGGCGCGTGCGAGGGCGATGGGGTTCTTGGTGTAGCGGACGTCGGCGACGGCGCCGGCGCGCATGGTGGCTCCGTCCATGATGGCGGCATCCATCTGGTTGGTGCCGTCGGCGGCGAAGACGGAGCCGCGGCCGGCGTTGAAGAGCGGGTTATCTTCCATTACTTCAATGGCGTCCTGGACGGCGTCGATGGCGGCTCCGCCCTTGTTGAGGACGGCAGCGGCGGCGTTGAGAGCGGCGCTGAGCCCAGCGCGGTATTGCTGCTCGGCCTGCGGAGACATGGAGTTGCGCTCGATGACGCCTGCTCCGCCGTGGAGGACGACGGCCCACTTGTGCAGGGGCGCGGCGGGGTGGTTCTCAACATGCGCGGTGGCGGGGCGATGGCTGCGCGCAGGGAGCTGAGCGGATGCGGAGAGCGTGGGAACAAGAGCAACGGCGAGCAGAGCGGCGAAGGAAGTGGCTTTCACGAGTGGCTCCTTATATTAGTGCCGAGCGGCTGAGGCGGCTGTGTCGTCTTTATAGACGATGCCGTTTTTCATGACAAAGCGAACGCGGGTGACGGCGGAGATGTCAGAGAGCGGGTCGCCGTCGACGGCGATAATGTCGGCGTAGAAGCCGGGCTTGAGCTGGCCGATGTCGTTAGCCCACATAAGAAGGCTGGCGCCATTGATGAGGTCGTCACGGAGGACTTCGGCTGCTGGCAGGCCGAATTTGTTCATGAGGACGAGCTCGCGGGCCTGGGTGCCGTGCGGGAATGGGCCAACGTCTGACCCGACGACCATGGGGACGTGCGCGGCGACCTGTTTGGTGAACTGCGCGGTGTGGAAGTTGTAGAGGTCGCGCATGAACCTGCCTTCAGAGGGATTGTCGGGGTGGTCGGCGAAGTACTCGAAGACGGTGAGGGTTGGGACGGCGTAGATCTGCTTCTGGCGCATGATGGCTTCGGTCTGCGGGCCGAGGTAGAGGGCGTGTTCGATGGAGGCGACTCCGGCCTGAGCGGCGTAGAGCGCGGCGGGCTCGGTGGTGCAGTGGACGCCGACCTTGGTGCCGAGGCGGTGGGCTTCGGCGACGGCGGCGGCGAGCTGCGCCTCAGTAAATTGATAGGGCGCGACGAGCATGCCGTTGACGAGGGTGTCGCGGCCGGTCTGGTAGATCTTGACCATGTCCGCGCCCTGCTTGACCTGGTCGCGAATGTCGTAGATGAGCTGATCAGTGGAGTCGGCGTAGGTGGCGTTGGAGGGGATGTGCAGGGCGGGGTTGTAGCCGATGGCGTCCTCGTGGCCTCCGGTGATGCTGATGGCGTTGCCGGTGATGCGCAGGCGCGGACCGGGGATGAGTTCGGCGTTGATGGCGTTGCGGACGGCGGTGCTGGCGGAGCCGGCTCCCTCGGTGCCCATGTCGCGCTCGGCGGTGAAGCCGGCCATGAGGTCGGCGCGGGCATTGAGGGTAGCCATGATGGTGCGCTGCGGGACGGACTCTTCGACGGTCTGAAGGTTTTCATCGAGGCCGGGATGCAGGAAGAGGTGGACGTGGGCGTCGATGAGTCCGGGCATGAGGGTGAGCGGGCCGAGGTCGATGATGCGCGCTCCGGCGGGGTGCGGGACGGCAGCGCCGACGGCGATGATGTGGTGGTCACGGACGAGGATTTCTCCGGGCGAAGTGAGCGTGCCCTGCTCAACGTTGAGCAGGTGGGCGGCATGGAGGACGGTTTCGGCTCCGGTTACCGGAGGCCGCGGCAAGGGCCGAGGCGGGAGGTTCTGGCCGGGGAGCGAAAGCGGCAAGAGCGCGGCCAAGAGGAGAGCGCGAAGTGGGACTCGTGCGGGCATGCATGCCATAGTACGGCATTTCGGAAGCGGCGGAGCGGCGGATTTTGGACTGACCGTCCAGGCATGCGGCTTCGCGTGGCCGCTCCGCTGGCTGCGGGTTGAGGTCGGCAGTTTTCAGTACTCATATAATTTGGTACATTGGTACATATGAGAGAGGCAAAGCAGACGATTGAAGTGGAGCGGGTGCAGACAGGCGTGCGGATGGAGAAGCGTCTGGTGAAGGTGCTGAAGGCGGTTGCGGAGTTGAAGGACATGACGTTGGGCGATCTGCTGGAGGGGATTGTGTTGCACGCATTTGAGGGGAAGGCGGCGTTCTCCGCCCAGACGCTCAAGGAGATTGAGCAGATCCGGAATATTTACGGGCTGACGCTGCGGGCGAATGACAGCCACAAGCTGAAGGAGCGGAGATGAGGGCGATGGTATTGGTGCTGGCAGCGGGATTGTTTCCGGGGATGGCGCAGCAGGGAACGGAGAAGGCATCGGCGGCGCCGGTGCAGGTGAAGAACAGCTTTGAGTTCGAGGTGCGTGCGCCGCTTCGAGACGTTGCGCCTCTGTTTGGGCCCGAGGGCGAGCGATGCTGGGCGGGCAAGCACTGGGACCCGGTATTTGTGTGGCCGCAACCGGCGAAGGATGTCGAGGGCGCGGTGTTCACGGTGCAGCACGGCGAGCATACTAGCGTGTGGGTGGATACAGTGTTTGATCCGGGCGCGGGGCGGATGCAGTATGTGGCGGTGGTTCCGGGCGCGATGACGTTTACGGTGGACGTAAGGCTGTCGGCGGCGAGCTCGTCAGTGACAAAGGTGGATGTGACGTACACGAGGACGGCCCTGGATACAGCAGCGAATGATGATGTGATGGCGATGGGAAAGAGCGATCGCGCGAATGGGCCGTATTGGAAGAAGGACATTGAGGGAGCGCTCGCACGCGGCGGCGCGGGGAAGTGTATGGAAGCGGCGAAGTAAAAGGCCCTCCACGAGGGAGGGCCCGGGTTAGAGAGGAGCTTAGGCGCTCACCCGATTAGTGGCCGTGATCGTTGCCGTGACCGCCGCCGCCATGCGGACTGCCGTGCGGAGCAGGGTGGCCGCTGTTGTGTGCCTCGCCGCCATACGGACTGCCGTGCGGAGCAGAGTAGTGGGGCTGGGTGTGAACGGCAGGGCCGCGTCCGTCAAACTGCTCGTTGCCGTGGAAGTTCTGACGGAAGTTAGGGTGGCGGTTCCAATCAGGGTTCGAGCCGCGCGCCGGATAGGGGCCGTGGTACCCGTAGCGTGGATCATAATAGTGGTTAATGTACCCGTGAAAGCCATGTGGGCCATGGAACCAGGGGCCAGCCCCGATGAAGATTCCGTTCACAAACCATGTGGGGCCGTAATAGCCATAGGGCGCACAGTAGTAGGGCGGGAACGCATAGTATCCGTAAGGGCAAACAGGCGCGGGGCCTATGTTGACGCTGAATGCTACCTGAGCCTGTGAGCGGGATGGGCTGACAAGAAAAAGACAGCCAGCCAGAGCGATCAAACTGAAATATTTCAAAACGCGCATGGTGTCTTACCTCGTGATAAGTAGGAACAATACCACAAGCAAAAGGTTGCGCAAAGCAAGGTTGCCTGAGAGGTCAATCTTTCGCTGCCGCAGTGAAATGAGCAATTTGCGACAGCAGAAAAAACGCGATCAGTATGAGCTGGCAGTGGTGAGTTTGTTGAGCGCGCCGGCGATGAGAGTGAGGCTGGGCGCGGCGATCAGCGATTCGAGTTGCTTTACGGTGGTGGCGCTGGCGATGGGCGCGAGTATGGTGGGCTGCGCGAGAAGCCATGCGAGAGAGATGGTGGCTTGCGAGGCTCCGGTTTCGGCAGCGACTTCGTCAAGAGCCTTGAGAATGCGGAGGCCACGCGCGTCGAAGTATTTGACAACGCGGGCTTCGCGGTTAGCCCCTTTAGAGTCTTCTTTGGTTTTGTATTTGCCGGTGAGGAATCCGCTGGCGAGCGAGAAGTAGGGAATGACGCCGAGGCCGAACTCTTTGGCAACGGGCTGGAGATTGGTCTCAAAGTCGGCGCGGTCGTAGAGGTTGTACTCGGGCTGAAGGGTCTGGTAGACGGGAAGGTTTTCACGCTTTGCGATTTCGATGGCTTCGCGGAGGCGTGGAGCTTTGTAGTTTGAGGCTCCGATTATGCGGACCTTGCCCTGCTGGATGAGCTGCTGGTAGGCGGCGAGGGTTTCCTCGATGGGCGTGGACTCGTCGTCCTGATGTGACTGGTAGAGGTCGATGTAGTCGGTCTGGAGGCGGCGGAGCGAATCTTCGACGGCCTGGAGGATGTACTTGCGGGCGAGCCCTTTTTTGCCGTCGCCGAGGTCCATGCCGACCTTGGTGGCGAGGATGACTTTGTCGCGCTTTCCGGAGCGGGCGAACCACTGGCCGATGATGGATTCGGATTCGCCGCCGTGGTTGCCGGGTTTCCAGCGGGAGTAGACGTCGGCGGTGTCGATGAAATTGAAGCCGGCGCCAACGAATGCGTCGAGGATGGCGAAGCTCTGGGCGGCGTCGATGTTCCAACCGAAGACATTGCCGCCGAGCATGACGGGCGCTACCTGAGGGCCGAAGTGGCCGAGAGTTTTGGTTTGCATAGCGCTTTAGAGTACCGGGAGTGGGCGGGGGATGCAGGGAGAGTTAGGATGATGGCGATGGATGATCCTTATGATCTGGCGCGGTTTGTGGAGGCGCAGCGCGGCACCTATGAGCAGGCGTGCGCGGAGCTGCGGCGCGGGTGGAAGACGGGGCATTGGATATGGTTCATCTTTCCGCAGATGAAGGGGCTGGGGATGAGCGCGATGAGCGAGCGGTACGGGATTGGGTCGCTGGCGGAGGCGCGGGCGTATTTGGGACATTCGATTTTGGGGCCGCGGCTGAGGGAGATTAGCGGGATTGCGCTGGCGATAGAAGGGCGGACGGTGGAGGAGATTTTTGGATGGCCGGATGATGCGAAGCTGCGGTCGTCGATGACGTTGTTTGCGGCGGCGAGCGGGGATGAGCGGGTATTTGTGGATGTGCTGGCGAAGTATTTTGGCGGGGTAAGGGATCAAAAGACGATGGGGATGGTGGGGTGAGGCGTTTAGTGCACCCGCGCAGATCTCGCTACCTACTCAGAAAGCTCGTGCCGGAAGCCCGAGATTGTCTGGTAAAAATCTTCTGCCGGATGCACTGGGTAGGCGTTCGTTTGTCTAGCCCAGTTTTGATCGATGGTGAACCAGTCGATTTCCTTCACGGGCTCGTTGTTATTGAGCGATTCCTGTAATGCGGAAAAATAGATTGACCAACGTTGGCGATAGAACTCCAGCAGTCCGTTCCATTCGCGATTGGCATAGTCGTGCACGCCGGAATCGCGCGAAGCCTCCGGCCCCCATTCAAGCAGCAGGCTGCGGGCGTCGAACTCCAGTTGGTGCTGCTCTGCCGGGCTTTGGCCCGCGGCTCTTGCGGAAGCAATCCACGGGCCGAGCAGAAACGCCTGGTCGCAGGCGACAATTCGATTGAGCATAGAGATGCGTTCGAGCCATTGTTGCGTGAGTTGACGGAATTGGTGCGTGTCGCGTGCGATATAGGCGGCGTTGATTTTTGGCAGAAGAACGCGGCTTTGATTGGCGAGGGTCTGCCGAGCGACATCCACCAGATCGTAGCGATAGGCAGAGCTTGTGCGCAGCGATGGGCGAACATTCAACAGGTATCCGACGGCTGGCTTGAAGGTTGCAAGGTCGTATCGCGGGTGGTGCGGACTCCAGGTGCAGGCGGACGTTATGGTGAGGCCGGGCTGGGCCGAGAACAGGTTGTCATGGGACTCGCTCCACTTGCCGCTTTTTTCGTCGTAGGCGGTGCTGCGCAGGATGTCCCAGGCACGGGCGGCATTTTCGTCCTTGCCTCCGTAGCGGCAGGCGGCCCATTGTGCGAACCAGGGTGGCAAATCGCGCCGCTGCTGGCGCCACGCCATCTCAGTAAGGAACGCGAATGCGGCTGGGTTGTTGCAGCTGGCCTCAGGCATGACAGCGATGCCGTTCAGACTGGTGCCGGGCTTGGTGAGCTGGCGGAAGTAGCGGTCATTCCATACGCCGATGTTCGCGCCGATGGTAGTGTGCCCGCCGAAGTTCCAGATGACTCCAAAGGCATAGGGCGTGTGGTCCCATTCAACATCGCGGTCCTCGTAGGCAAAGCGGTCGGATTGTCCATCGAGTATGAGGACGTGGCTTTTGTCCTTGATG
>Ga0335074_10002666_pt1 | contig 24360 bp, 18 predicted proteins | sample Lox_Sample_23_FD_206715 | JGI IMG/M metagenome (GOLD analysis project Ga0335074, IMG submission 206715) | Soil microbial communities from Loxahatchee National Wildlife Refuge, Florida, United States - Lox_Sample_2.3 | ecosystem: Environmental > Terrestrial > Soil > Wetlands | place: USA... | reverse complement strand
GGAACTCGGTTCAATGACCGAACTGCCTCAAAAAGGTGCAGCGAGCCCATGATGTTTGACTCGAAAGTTCCCACCGGATCCGCCCAAGAGACCGTGGGTAGGCTCTGCGCGCCCAAATGAAATACGTGCGTCGGGCGGTATCGAGCAATAACTTCTCTTACATGTTGTCGACTCCTAAGGTCACACTCCACGAAGGTCGGCTTAGAGCGTTTTCGAGTCGGTTTTCGGTCGCGATGTTGCAATCCGCCTATTACTTCCCACCCCCTGGAATGAAGGAACCCAACGAGATGAGATCCAATAAAACCCTCCGCGCCCGTCACGAATGCGATTCTATTCTTCAGCATAAAGCCTTCTAACTCACCATTTCCAGCATCGACGCTGATGGCATCGATTGGGTGTCACGCAACAACTCTCCAAGCTTCAGGGCTTCTCTCCGCACCTACGCAGCTAGCAGCGCAGCTCCGGTGCCGATCGAGGACGCCAAACGCAGCATTAAGAGTTGCGCAATGATAAGTAAAGTGGGTTTGTTTCGGATTGGGTCAGCCTTGCAGGAACACTTCTAACATACGTGTGCCGCCCAGAGCAGTGCCCTTGATGCCTGATGCGAATCCGATCGCTCTTTCACCTATTGTGACCGTCGATCGAATGAACGATCTGGTTGCTCATAGGCTGAAGACATTCGAGAGGCCCCCTGAAATCCGCCCTCAGCAGATGTCGAGTGTGCGAGTTTAAAATACACATCCATGGTCCTCTCACCGACCGTGTCCCAGGAGTTTCTCTTTCGTACATAATCGCGAATCTCCTCTCGCCGCTCGCCTAATTCCTTGTACAAATCGCTCTCAAAATAGTGCTCAATCGTTCTCCTCAGGTCCGTAGCGTCCTCTGGCCTAAAGACAAATCCGGTCCTTCCCTCGACAACCTCTTCTTTGAGCGACCCGACGTCCGCCGCGAGGACTGGCAGTCCAAAGCTGTAACCCAGAAACAGCACACCGCTTTGATAAATATGGCGGTAAGGTAAAACAAGTACATCCGCAGCCTTGAAATAGGTCTCCGTCTCTGCGTCTGGAACGAACCTATCGCGCACGAGAATCCTTCCCTTCAGTATTTCGTTCTCCATCTCACTCTGAATTGCGGCCCAATACCCTTTGCAGTTCTTTGGCCGCCCGGCAATGATCAATTGATAGTCATTCTGCTCGTGATTTAGCAGCCGAAAGGCGGCAATAAGGTACTCGAGACCTTTGTAGGGTGCAATGTGGCCGAAAAACAATATGGCCTTTTTATCCTTACCCAGCTTAAGTCTTTCCTTCGCCTCAACGCAGGTGAGTCGCGTATCGGGAACGGCGTTATTGATTCCGAATGGTATGACAGTGATTCGAGATTCACTTTTTCCAAAATCACGCATTAATTCCTGCTTCATTTTCTCCGTATGCGCGAAAATATGCTCGGCTAGTCGATATTGAATCCACAACGTAAGCCGGTTAATTAATGTATCTCCTGAGTCCCGCCTCCGGCTATTTATATTGTGCAGCGTAAGAACACTTCTTTTACCTAGAAGCTTGTAATAAAGCATAAGCAACGTTCGGTCGAAAAGCTCAAATTTGTTATTCCACAGTATGTGAAATATGGTTGGTTCAGCTTTCCGGGCGTAGCGAATCAGCTTTACGTAGTACGACATCACCCGCAGCGCCTTGGCGAGCGAACCGGCTTCGGAGCTCTGATTGCCGCGAAAATTCAAAAAGTTGACACCTGGGTCACTCATGAGTTCGGGACACATCAAATCGTCATTTGCAATAAGATCCAGCGTGACTCCCTTGGATGCCAAGGCGTTAGCGAGACCGTATGCATATGGTCTATCCGCACCGCCAGTTAACAGCGCTACTCTGATTACATCAGATTTCGTGTGTCTCTCTTCACGTCGCAACTCTATCACGCGATTGTGCCTTCCTTGCTCCCCTTTTGCAACATTCACGCTATTGTGACCGTCCAACCTCGGCATTCAACATCGAACCAGATCGCTTGGCGGCTCTCGCCCCGTTCATCTGTCAATATCCGCCGCTTGATTCTTTCTGGCTGCAGTTCTCTCCTCCCTCATCCGCCGCCAACCGACCTGGGTTTCCAGACGGTATACTACCCTATCCCAATCCCGAAGACACTTTGTCTTCAGTTCCGGAAGCAGTTCCTGAGCTCGGGCCGCACAATCGTAGCCAAGAACGGGTATGATCCACGCATATTTCCATGAAATGCGCGGTTTTTTCAAATGTCCTCCAAGATTCGCAGCGAGATCCTGCAGCTCGGTCATGATTTTCGTGCAATCCGGATAGAAATTCCGATACCAATTCTGCATATAAATTACACAGGCTTTCCGAACGCGGTCACTCTCCTCAAGTGAACGCAGGTATCCTATATGGAGTTTCATCGAAGCAAACAGCGATTCTTTTTTGCGTTGCGAACGGCCAACATAGCTGATCCTCTTCCCTCCCCTGAGGCGATAGAATACCGCGGGACCCGGCACAAAGCGAACGCCTTCCGAAGCCACAATAATCCGAGCAAAGTATTCGCCGTCCTGGTCGTAGGCGAGCTCCTCGTTCCAGGGTCCGGCGGCCTCCATAAGCTCACGACTAACAAGCCAAGTAGCATTTTGCATGTGCAAGTTGTAATTTAACTTTCTGAAGAGCCACTCAGCGGGAGAAAGACTCTCACAGAGCGCACTCGAAATGAAACGTCCTTTGCAAGTCCGATAGAAAAAATACGCCCAGGGGGACGAAAGAAGCACTCGCTTGCTGTCGCCCGGAGATATTGCTGCAAGTTGCCGCTCAATTTTGTCCGCTACGAGAATATCGTCCGCGTCAAGTTCCTGAACATAGTCCCCCTTACACAGCTTACATCCATAATTGACGGCGGCGGAAAGGCCCCGGTTCTCCGTAGAAAAAACACTTACATAGGGCTCAAAGCGTCGCGCGATTTCCGCTGTACGGTCCGTCGATCCATCGTCTACTACAATGATCTCCTTCGGTTCCCACGTTTGCGCCACCGCAGATCGAATCGCCTCGCCGATCGTCTCTTCGGCATTATAGGCGGGAATAATAATTGATACTAATGGCTTCATTGAATATCGCCCCTATTCCAGCCGCTCTCGCTTCCAGCACATTTCATCTCCATCCCGTCGCTCTGCTGGTTCCCGGCGCCCGCACTTCAGCTGAACGCACTCAATTCTTCCTCAGGAACTCCGGCGCCTAGAAAGATCACCAGTACTCTGCCGAAGACCAGGCTCATTTAACTAAGATACCCGTCGACCTTTTACTCTCTGCACTGGTTATCCCGGCCACTCCGTCCGCACTCCCGGCGCCGCTTTCCAAATCAGCTTTAACTTCGGTGGCACCCAAAGCTTTGTCGTACGCCGCAAAGAGGTTTTTGACGCAATATTCCCAGGCCAGTTCTCGTTCCACTCGCCTCCTGCCAAACTCGCCCATCCTCTCTCTCTCTTCTGGATGATCGAGCAACCATAATATCTTCTCGGCAAAGTCAGCCACTCCACCAGCTTGGGAGCAATACAGAGACGCATCCTGCGCGCTTACTCTTCCCTCTTTCATGTCGAATTGCACAATCGCTTTGCCAAGCGCCATGTATTCCATGATCTTGATCATCGTCGACATATCGTTCATCGAGCACGGCCGGTCAGGATTGACACACACATCTGCGGTTGAGAGAGCCCTCAGCAAATCCGCGTCCGAAATCCTACCTGTGAATGTGACCATTCCTTCAAGGCGTCTCACTCCTACTAACCTCTTCAGTTCCGGAAGCGCCGGACCTCCGCCGACGCAAGTGAAGTGAACATCGTTACGTCCACAGCGACGAATGTGCTCCGCGACCTCCAGCAAAATGTCGAGCCCCTCCTGACTGCTCATGACTCCTACGTAGCCGACAAGATATTTTTTGCCGAACTTGAGAAGAGGATCTGGAGAAACTGGCTTGAACATTCGAAGATCCGGTCCATTGCGAACAACGAACACCTCTTCTGGAGCTCGCCCTCCGCGTGTGATCGCAATCTCCCTGTAGCTGTCGTTCGTTGACATAACTACGTCGCTAAATCGGAAGGTTAACCGCTCAAGCCACAGTTGAACCTTGTAAAGAGCATCCTCCTTTTCATACTTGGAGAGGTATAACTCGGGAGTTACGTCGTGATGATCGAAAATGTACTTAACTCCGAGTAGTTTGAATGGCAACGCCACCACAACAATGTTATCGGGCGGGTTGCACCCTTGAATTACTGAGAACCCGCGCCGGAAGAATATCCACCAAGAGAAGAGCACTTCCCAAATTAGCGCGCAGCCAAATTCGACGATATACCCTACTACGCCGCTTCCCTCTCTCGGCATGGGGTGTCGATAGATATGAATCCCCTCCAGCAACTCGTAGCTGCGCTGGTAAGATTTGCCCTTCGGAGATAGCACCGTCACTTGATATCCCGCTTCGTGCAGCGCGCGTGCTTCTTTCCACACTCGCCTATCAAAAGGAACGGGTAAGTTTTCCACTACCATAAGTACTTTCTGCTTCATACTGACCTCAAATCGATGCCGAGCTGGCTATAAAGACCTGCAAGTGCGCAAAGCATTGTAGCCTGACCCCAGTGGAGCGTAGGCGTCCGATTCACCAGCCACGACGAATAACGCCGATACCAGAAGTATCCGGTCGCGTCCTGCATGTTCCGCACTGTCCAGAGGCCAATTCTAAGGGCTAGCGAAAGGCTACCTGGATCTCGATTGGCGAAAAATACCAAAGTATCAATGGCTTGCGAGCAGCATTGTATGTCAATTGGTAGGGTTTTGTGGTTGTAGTATTTTGGCGTACCATCCTCCAGAAAAAAGGTGCTTTTCCAATAATGGTATCCGCGGTCAATGTTGTTGTCGAACTTGTCGTCGCCCGTGCACTCGGCATAGTATTTGAAGCAATCTAGCACGTAGGCAGTATGGAAGTTATCGACCCATCTCAGATCGGCTCTCTCCCCATACCACCAGGATCCGTCCTGATGCTGATTCTGAGCCGTGTACTGCATTGCCCTCCGCGCTGCAGTGAGATAAGTCGCTTCACCTGTATAGCGAAAGACTCGCGCAAGTAGGCCCCCGCCCAGTGTGTTTGCATTGTGTATCTGGCACTCCACCCCGGGAATATAGTTGATGCATGCCCCCTCGCCCTGTGGGTAAGCGTTCAGATCATGCAGGATGTGCTCGCATGCGCGAACCCCGGTTTCGAGGTATTCACTGCTCTTGAAGTGGTCGTACCCGTCCAGAAACGCGTGCCCGATCAGAGCAGTCCAAACAACAGTGGGCACGCCCCTCGGGAGATAAAAGCTCCGCGATTGATAGTCGAAGTGATTACCCCAGCTTGCGCCGTGATAACCCGTGGACTCATTACGTAACAGCCATTGTAAGGCAAGGTTAGCCTTTTCACTCCAGTGCTCCTCTCCAGTACAGGCATGTAGCCGCATGAATCCCCGCGCCAGAAATCCCATTCCCTTGCTCGAGTGGCACGTCCTAATTCCCAGCAGCGGACGCAGATTCACCGGGAATCGTCGAACAGCCTGCTGGAGCACCGTGCGAAGAAACTTCGTTTCGAGAGTAAGAGGGCGAAGATAAACGGCGCTCAAGCCGTCGAAAGTATCGTAGCCGCGATAATCATGTTGTTCCAGCCAGCGAGTCAGTTGAAGGATGGACGCATATATTTGGCTTCGCGGTCCATCGAATTCACTGGGAGGACCGAGAAGGTCACCAGCAAATTCCTTCGTAGTTGCCATTTTCTCTCCCTTGACTCGTTACGCGGACAAAATCCACGAGCGACTGCCCCTCGCGCAAGCGTAAAATGACAGATCCGAATTCCGGATCCTTGTTTCCGACTACTACCGTCTTCGCGTGGTCGAGGACGGCGTCCACTTCATCCACCATCAGGCGTGAGATGTGCGGAATGCGGTTCAGGATGAAATCACGGTTTGCGCCCACGAGGCTCGCAATCTTGACGTTCCTATCATAAATGCGCAGGTCGTAGCCTTTGCCGAGAAGACGCTCGATCACTTCAATCATCGGGCTCTCGCGGAGGTCATCGGTTCCCGCTTTGAAGCTGAATCCTAGAATCCCAATCTGCTTGGATCCTTTTTCCATAATTAATTGTAATCCTCTCATGACCTGCAACTCGTTGCTCGGAAGGATCGCATTGATGATAGGCAATTGCAGATCGTTAGACTTTGCCTTGTAGGCCAGAGCACGGAGGTCTTTCGGCAAGCAGGATCCACCAAAAGCAAACCCAGGGGTAAGGTATGCCGAAGAGATGTTCAGTTTGTTATCTTGACAAAAGATGTCCATTACCTTCTGGGCGTCGATAGCGAGCGATTTGCACAGGTTTCCGATTTCGTTCGCAAAGCCGATTTTCAGCGCGTGCCAGGTGTTGTCCACGTACTTTACCATCTCGGCTGTTTCTATGCTTGTGCGAATCAGGGGTGCAGTCAGCTTCGCATAGAGTGCGGCTAAGATATCACCACTAATGCAATCTAATTCTCCTATTACGGTCTTCGGAGGCCCATAGAAGTCTCTCACTGCCGACCCTTCGCGAAGAAACTCTGGGTTATTACACATACCAAAGTCAACGCCCGCCTTCATGTTGGAATGGTGTTCTAGAACCGGAAGGATGAGTTCCCGCATGGTCCCGGGCAAGACCGTACTCCGGATCGCGATCGTATGACGGTCCCGCTTATTTTTGATAGCCTCGCCAATCTGCTCGCAAACGCGTCGGATATAGGTCACATCCAGGTTTCCGTTTCCCAGGCTCGGGGTTCCAACGCAAACAAAGGACAGGTCCGTTTCGAGGACAGCTTGGATCGGGTCGGTCGTCGCACGCAGACGCCTGGTCTTGACCGCTTCGGCAACTAGTTGATCAATTTCTCCTTCAACTATGGGCGCGCGCCCGGCGTTGATCAGGGCCACTTTGGGCTGTACTGGATCCACACCGATGATTTCATGACCATCGTGAGCAAGACACCCTGCGGAAACCGTTCCCACATAGCCCATGCCGAAGATGCTGATTTTCAAGTTACACTCCTTTTCCAGTTACTATCTCTGCTAACACGCTGCACCGATACCCTGCAACCGACAATCGATCTCAGAGTTCCATAGCCAGATCATTTCCCTTAAACGGCTCACGGTGAGGGGATTGGATTCATTTTACCTTTCCGTAAGCGGAAGAGCGTGTGTCGCCAATGATCCGATCGTAACTAATTAACTGGCCTCAGAGAGGCACTTGGCGGCGCAGTTCTTGGAATGATGGAATCGTCGGATGCCGGGCGATAGCAGTTCAAGGGATTGATTAATATCTTCGTCTGGTTCAACAAACGCATGCAGGCTTCGACCCGGTCCAGCGCCCAGATTGACTGTGCTTCCGTATGCCTGCTCCTCCTCCTCTTCCTGGGTGCCAGAGTCGTTTTCCCTAGATAGATCGAAGAGGGCGCCCCAGATGATTAGGCATGTTGCTTCGGTCGGAACACCAAGACAGTTGGCATTCTAGGCCTATCATATTCGCACATTTCTACAACGTCGAATTTGCGCCTAATCAAGTCGATTTTCCGTCTCACGCGGAACTTGATCCTTCCTGGTTGATCATCGCCAAGATAGAGTCTAACGATGAAGACCCCGCCGCTCTTGAGATGTCTTGAATATTTGTCCAGCAACTTCTGAACTTGGCCATACGGCACGTGGTACATAGACTCCCTGAAGAGAATGACGTCAAAGTCGCGTGCGGGCATGTAACTCAAAAAATCCGAGCAGACGAAGCTATTCTTATCCGCTCGGCCACTCTCGTCAGTTCGCTTTACTCCTTTGGCCAGGGCCGACTCAGATATGTCGATTCCGATGTAGGTTCGGTAGGAAGTCTCGGTAAGTTCGTTTGCCGTGTTTCCCGGCCCGCACCCGAGATCAAGGATATCTCCCCCTCGAAGGTGTCGTTCCAAGTGCGGGTAGACACAGTCACCAGTCGTGTCGTCGATAAAGCTCCATTTATTACCCGCGAACTCCTTGTCCCATACAGCCTTCTTAACCCTCGTTGGACCGTAACTCAGGAGAAACCCGCGCGCAAAGGTTAGGGTACGTCGAACGATATACATTTCAATCTCCATTTGGATTTGGTTTTGCGACATTCATCGACATTGAGGTCTTTCCTGGCCGTCGCGGCCACCGCGCTTGCCGTGCGGTCGAGCTTCGGAGGCCAGCCTTCCATATCGCAACTTGAAATGTTCAAGAACGAGGCATGACTCAACGACCGGCGAGCCGCGGTCGGCAAATTGCGGACTCGAGGCACATCCTGTAGAATCCGATTCAGCTGCTTTCAGTCAGTTCCACGGGGCAGGAGCCGGGAACATCTCGACTGCGCAGCAGGGCATCAGACCCCGGGAGCTTCACCTGCTTAAAGGTGTGTTCCCTTTCCGATAGAAAGCCAATTTAGACATTGCCTTGGCAAAGAGATCTCCCGCTCGACTGCGCCCGTTTTGTCGTGTGTTTGGCGGATGCCGTGGGAAGGGATTGTTATCCGTGTCTTCCCTGTGACCCTGGAAATGTGAATGTAGGGTGACTTTGGTAACCGATCCGATACCCGGTCGGAGTTGCTCTTCTCCATCTAGGGTCTTAGTTTTGAAGCAAGCATACCGCGCTTTTGAACTCGTTGTCTATCAAAGGTTTCAACGGTCTTTGGTAGTGGTCTAAAGAAAGGCATGATTCTGCCGATTTTGGTAGTTACGTAATTGGGCATGATTCTGCCGACAAAGGAGTTGTGTGTTCATCATGAGACGCGCACGTGCATTGTCATTTTCCTTTTTCCTGCTTTTGCTGCTGATTCCAGCGGCGGCCCATGCCGGCACTTACGTGGCGGCGTCCTGCAACTATTCCGACGTCAACGCGGTCATCAACGGACCGACACACACCGCCACGGCAGGGGACATAATTCAGATTCCCAGCGGGTCTTGCATCTGGACTTCGACGCTCTCGGTATCGGTGAATATCACAATTCAGGGCAACGGAACCCCAAACACTACGCCGTCTACGTTCGGGGCAGGGACGCTGAATACGGTCATCGTGGACGATGATCCCACTGCGCCGATTTTCCAGACTGAAATTAGCTACAGTTCGAGCACGTTGTTCAGGATTTCCACCCTAGACATTGAACCGGAATCAGCAACCACGTCCCTCTGGTCCCCGGTGTCCATTGCGGGAACATGCACATCGAGCGGTTGTCCGAATATCCGTGTCGATAACATCGGATTCGGACTTACGACGCAGTGGACAGAGGCAGGCACCGGCAACCCCGCTAACTGGATGATTCGCGCAGACAACGTATTCGGCGTCCTCGACCACAACACAATTCCTTCTGGCAGCAACGTGGAGCTCCTGAATGCAAATTTGTCGGCATATCTAGGCGTGGGAGGATATGGTGACAACTCTTGGGCGCAGCCGGATTCGTTTGGCGGGGCTAATGTGCTCTACATGGAGAACAACAGCATCTATACTCAGCAGGCCGTAAACGACTGCGACATAAATCCAGTCGGCGGGGCGATTGGAGGCTGCCGGATTGCAGGGAGATTCAACCATATTACTGGGGGAAGCGGAACTTTTTCGGCTTTCTATGTTCATGGGCTGGATACCGACGGAAGGCCACAAGGCGGACGCCAGATCGAGGCTTACGGAAATAGCATGAACTGCGCCACCAGCGGGGGCTGCGATTACGGCATGGTCTCCTTCCGAAGCGGCACTGGATTCGTGTTCGGGAACACATTGACCAGTTCCAGCGGTGGTTTTTACGACAATATCGCTGGAATATATGTCTTCCGCACGGTTTTCGATGCGAGCAACGGGTGGGGAGCCTGCGGAGGCTCCAGTCTATACGACACAGACGGTGGGATCGTATACGCTAGCGGCGTGCTTACCTCGGCAAGCGGGGGTGGATACAACTCTATTGTGGCAACCGATTCCTCCAAATCCTGGACAACAGACCAGTGGGATCCCATAGGTGCGCCGTATTCGTTCTACGACGTAACACAAGGCTTCTGGATGGAGATTGCTTCGAATACGAGCGATTCTCTCATCACGCAGGGTGAAATAGTAGAGGCTGAATACTCGGCCGCGGCCGGAGACAGTTATGAAATCCTGCGCGCCACGGTGTGCGCAGATCAAGCGGGAAGAGGCAAGGGCAGTTACGTTTCAGGCGCTATCCCTTCCTCCGCTGCGGCTCTGTCTCAAGCGCTGGACCCGATTTACGAGTGGGACAATTCGGCATCGCCAATCTACCATGGCAACATCGCGACGGACACGGGTAGGACTATTGCCAACCGTGACTGGTATACCGACGGATCGAATGGCATTCCTCAAGCCCAGACCTCGCCTACTACACCCTTTAACGGAACAAGCGGTGTGGGCTTTGGCGTGTTGGCGGACCGGCCTACAACCTGCACGGCCGGAGTGGGATATTTTGCAACTGATCAAGGTAATTGGAACCAGAGCGGGAACAGCTTCGGAGAAGGCGAACTTTTTGTTTGTACGGCAACGAATACATGGGCTCTCTACTACACTCCGTACGCCTACCCCCACCCACTCATCACTGGCGGTCCGAGCCCCGTAACAAACGCGTCGGCAACGCCTGTAATCGTTCAATGAACTGTTCGAGCGCCTGCATTCGATAGGGCGCACAACTCGACAACCAGAGCAACGCGCCGCAAATGGATTTCGAGGTAGCACTCGCAAGGACTTGGTGCCTTCTTCGGGGGGAGCAAGCGGCGAGTGATCATTGGCAAGGCTACTTTGAGTTCGCTAGCGGCGCCTTCGGCGGGAGGAATCCTGGTCTTCCGACATCTCTTCATTGATGAGATCGAGCGCTGTTCAGGAAGTGAAAGGATTCAACCGCTGCTCCTAACTCCTCGCGCAGCCACCCATTCAATAGTCTTACGTCCACGAGTTGAGGTCGCGGTCACGCTAGGTACTTCTGATCGTTCAAGACGGATACCAGAAGAGATTCCGCCGGAAGCGGCAACAGCAAAAAGAAGAAAGACCCAAATTGGATCCATCATCCGGAAGCCGGCCTCCGTCACGTTATAGACCATTGCAGATACGATGTAGGCGATAAGCAAGCTGCCCCACGTGGGATTGCGCCGAAACGCGGCGACGGAACGGCGATAGCCGTCAACCAATATGAGTACAATTAAACCGACTCCCACCCAGCCGAGCTCAAGATAGACCTCCAGGTAGCCATCGTGAGCCTCGTTAAGATCCTGACCGCCGGTCGCTACCGCGAGTTTCTCTCTTACATCTCGATTGAGCCAGAAGCTTTCGAATCCCGCTCCAAGCACGGGATTCGGCTCCATCGGGATAAGGGTTGCCCAAATCACCGTGCGCCCAGTAAGGGTCGGATTTCGGCCCAGAGCTTGAATGGCGCTATCTTGACCACCCAATAAAATCATTGAGCTGGCGCTCCCGATGAGCAGCAGAACCAGCATGTGCACCGCAGCCGCGCGGCGTCTCATGAATTTCAGGCTGGTAACCAGCATCAGTCCTGCCCCCAATGCAAAGGCGACCTTAGACGTAACTGAATCCGCGATGATAAGAAGGTATATTCCAGCGGCGAACAGCGCTCCTTGCGCCACCAGAACCCTGCGGCGATTGCGCGGCTTTTCGTCGGATCGAAGGATGGAAAGTACGCGCCACAACACCCCTAGTGTAAGAACATAGGTGATCACTCCAAGCATGTTTTTGTCGGTCGTCAGGCCGGTGAACATCTGTCGACCCGTGTATGGGTCATACGCGCGGCCAAGATCCGGATAATACTTGCAGAACAGCATGGAAAGCGGAAACAGAATAATAGCCGTGCGGGAGTAGAGGCGGCTGAGCGCGGCCATGGGCTGCCTATCTGTCAAGACAATGAGGATCATCACCAGATCCCCGATCGATTTTACCCATCGCTTCCCGGACACGCTGGGAGAGTCCGACCAAAGTACGCTCAAAAAGCAATACGAGAAATAAAGTAGAACCGGCCCGCTCGCGCCGACGAATTTGAATACCCGTTGACCTCGCTGAACGAGGACATACAGACCAAGAACGAGCAATGCAGCGAAAAAAGCCTCGTCAATAGGGCTATCGAGAGTTAAAGCTTGATCGATGCTGCCCGGACGAAACCCGCCGTTCATCCAGTATGCCAATGGCCGCGAACCGAGAACCCACAAATAGAGGACCGGCAGCCACAGAGCTCGGGATGTACGAATGGAGTTATCCCGATTAAGCAAGAAGAGCCCGGCGATTCCCAGAGCATAGGCCAGATTCGCGATCGAGGGGCTCATCTTACGCACGTCTCAGACATCAGAAAAGTAACGAATCTAATTCGGATCAAAGAACAAACGATGCAGTAACTCCAGAGTGAGGAGCTTGTGAATCGCCGCGGTGTGATTCATTCCTCGCTTAGTGTGCCCTTCAACGATCGCCTCTACCGCTTTGGGCTCACAATATGACCGTGAAAGGGTTCGCTGATCGAGCAGCATTTCCCGCACGTACCCAGCCAATGCGTCCCGATACCAGACGCGAAAATGAGAAACCTTGTGCCGACCCAAAAACAGGAGCTCGACGTGCAGCGGTGAAAGCCACGAGTCGATGCGGGATGCCCATTGAGGCATGCCGTAGTCCCATGCATATTCCGCCTTGAAAGTGAGTTCCAGCCATCCGCGGGAGATTGGGAATGCGCGTCCAGAAGCCCCGCCGACGCCACGATCCGAAGGAAATGTGGCAAGTCCTGGATTGCCTTCAGCGATCAATGGCAGGCGAATATCTGAACCTGAGGTATCGGACTGCGGGGCGCGAAAAACCGTACGAACAAAGTCGTTATCGAGATAAGGTGATCGAACGCTCAGCTGACTGCTTTCCAGAGCGAGAATTCCCTGGTGGTACCACGGAGACTGTACAAAAGCAGCGAAAGTTACCGGATGGAGTTTGCGCAATTCGCCATATGCTTCCGCCGCTTGCCGAACAGCGACCATGAAATTTGGGCGAAAGAGTCTCTCCGGCGGAGGTATTGCCTTGAACATGATGGCACGGCGGATGATTTCGCTCCCATAGGTCCCGACAACCTTCGCCGGGGCAATCTTGCGAGCCTTTTCACTCACATAAAGGTCAGAAGCTCTGTAGACATCCACGCCACCTTCCGTGAAGTAAACGCTCCGTTCAGCATAATGCGGAAAGCGCGACAAAAACTCCGCGGCTATCGGGATGACTTCGTGCCGCTGCCCGTACATGTGTGCTATCCGGCGCCCAATGCGCACATCCCCGCACTCGCGAAGCATTCCGCCAAACGTATAGCACGGCAATGACTCTGCCTCGGCATTATGCCACGCCATGATGAGGCGCGTATCCAGTCCTCCTGTAACTGTCATGCCCGCGCGCTCCGCGCCTGAAAAATATAAAGGAAGGTTTCTCGCGAAAACATCTCGCAACTCGCGGTAATAATCTTCCCCACGCAGGGACATTTGCTCCTCCCACTCTTTCGGCTGAAAATAGATGGCTTTCCCGTCCAGAGTAGCGTTGCGGAACGTCCAGGCTGAACCGCCGGGGAGGAGGTGTATATCCTTAAAAATCGTCCGGTTTTCTAACACGCAACTACAGGCAACAAATTCACCAAGGCTCCGCTCGTCCGCGCAGCGCAATTCGGGCCGCACAGCCAAGATCGCTTTTGCTTCAGCGGCAAAGTAAAACCCGTCCCGCGATTGATGGTAGCACAAGCGATGCATGCCATATCGATCGTTGAACAGAGTCGCGGTCCCGCGCGCCTTATCAACAACTAGGCCATGAAAAAGTCCGTTCAGATATGCAAAAAACTTAGCGGACTCTTCTTCGTACGAATGTACAAGATAAGATGCTTCCCGCTCGTCGATAAAATGACCTTTCGCTCTTATCGACCAAATCGTTTGGGGGTTTGAATAAACGCTTCCTGAAAGAAGAAGAGTAATGTCATGTTTCTCGTTTGTGAACGGATTTCCGGCACAGAAAGACCCGCTTCGAACTACCCATCCTACATAGACTCCAAGCGCCTCGTCCATCCATAAGCCCGTCTCATAAAACGGCTCATGTTGCAATGCCTGCATCATGCGATTAAGTTGTGCGAGAACCCGCTCACGAGGCATCCTTGATATAATACCCACAAGCCCAGGCATCCCACTATACCTCTGTAGCCTGCTGAGTTTTATGATCGTGCCACACTCGCCTTAACTCCCGCAGTTTCGCGCTAATAGATTCCGGCAGGTGCTCACCGAGTTTGTGGTGCAAACCTAGTCGCAGCGCAATCTTTCCGAGAGACGTCAATGGAATGTAATAACGGGGCACATCCACACGTTCAAAACCGTTCACTTCCTTGAAGTGACTCAGGCTGTCGCTACTTTTCTTGCCGTAAGTGAATTTTTCGTACACCAAGTACTTGATTCCTCGATCAGCGCATATACGCACCGCCTGAGCAATCAAGGCATTTGTCGGGGCTTTGTCCTTGTGTAAGACCATCGAAAGGATGTGAACCAAGCAAGCCTGCGTCCGGGACCCGTCCAAGACCAGCTTGCCAAAGCCAATCATCGTGTCGCCAAGGAAGGCGCCGAGAAAAATGCTACGGTCGGGAAACGTCGACGCGTAACTGCGTACCTCCTCAATTGTCATTCCAAAGTGAGGGAAAGGTTTTCCCTGCCGGATCGGTGATTCGTTATATATGCGGCAAATGCCTGCAAACAGCGCATCGTCGCATGGAACTTCGCGAAGTACCACTCCTTTTCTTTGTGCCTGTCTCGCCCTATTTCGCGGGTATGACCGAATTTGGTGGTTCCACCAATGGTCGAACGTGCTGACCCGTAGAACGGCCAGATTGTCCCACTCCATCGGATACTGATACTTCGGTGCTGTCTCCGGGAGCCTTTGCATAAACGTGAAAAGATCGATCCGCTTACCGCACTTCCTCAGGGCAAGTATGAATCTCTCCGGATCATCAGGGAAGTTGTACTTATCTCCGTCTATATGTCCGACGCGAACGAGCCTCCCTCGTATTCGAACATCCCGGTCACACACATCCATCGTTCTTCTCCGTTGAACCACTACTTCCGACTCTCTATACCCGCTGCCAGTCCGAACTCGTCTGTCGCCCCCGCGCGTTGCTTCTCTAGCTGGCAGAAAATCTCTTCCATAATCCTCGCCGTCAACAGGATCTCACGATAAGGAATCGCTTCGGACGTGCCCTCGGTAATCGAACGATAGAACGACTCCATCAGAAACTTCATGCCGGACTTCATGTGAAAGTCGTTTCGCAGAAAAGTTCTCACATTAGTCGCCACGTTGTGTATGTATTGTCCCGCGACGACAATTGGTGGGACGAATTTTTCAGCATAGCTTTTGTATCGCGCTCCACGCAGTTTGATCAGTGTTTCCTGATCCTGACTGAGAAGGAGGCCATTCTTCGGACCGTACAGTCGAAATTCATGCAACCCGGGTCGCATTTGAGAGGAAAACGTGAAGTACGCGGTAGTGCGGTTTGCGTCGTGGATGAACACTCGCAGCTCATCGATGATTTCTGTTTCGCCAAGAACTTGAAGAGCAGGGCTGGTATAGCCGTAAGCCATCACGTCAGGCGAATCGCCAGACACAAACTCCGCAATCCGAGCCACACCGTGACTTATGATATTCTGCAGAAGTTTCCCTGGCAGCCTCCTTACCCAATGTCGCTTGTCCCCTAAAAGCGCTCCAGCATAGCCAGTATCCCCTATTTCATAGCAGTAATGACTTTCCATGTGAACTGGCGCGCCCCCTAGGAAGCCCTCCCGTACCATCGAACGCAGTCGCCGTGCCACGTGACTGAATTGGTCATCGTGACCCACCGTCAACTTGAGCTCCTTTTCTTTGGCAATATCGATCAGCTTCCGGGCTTCAGCCGCCCACACTGTAAAGGGCTTTTCAACATACACATGACAGTTCCGATCCAAACACGTCTTCGCCAAATCAAAATGAGTTTGCGGGGGGGTCGTAACATGCACGACATCGGGCTTGGCTACGTCAAGAAGCTCCCCTACGTTGCTAAATGCCTGCTCAACGGGAAATCTCTTGGCCAATTGTTCAGCCATCAAGGGCTCTCGGTCGCAAACGCCGACGATTTGGCAGCCCTTAATTCTGCCAATTTGAGCGGCATGCGAGTCCGCGATCTTTCCGCAGCCAATGATAGCTATTCTAAGCACTGCCTCTCCTGGCTCGACAGCTCTCGAAGAAACGCCTTAATCCCTCCTCCGTTCGCACTCGGGGCGTCCACCCAACATATTGTTTCAGCTTTTTGTTGCTAAAGTTCATTCTCTTCCAATACGAGTTCCATCTTCTCCGATTAAATGCTGAAGGCAACTGCTCCTGCGAACACTCTGAGTATTTTTCCCAAGCGTAGCAAAGCGCATAACTAGCCCAGTGTGGAATGTATATCGACGGAAACTTCCCAACGTTTCTTTTGTACAGTCGCAAAAATGCCCGGCTAGTTGGGAGGTTATCATCCACAACATTGAATATATGTCCATCGGTTCCTTGCTTGAGGCCGATCAAGATTATGGCGTCTGCGCAGTTATCGACATATGTCAACGGTAGGGTGTTTGAACCACCTAAATGCAGGAATATGCCGAACGTCCCGATCCCAACGCGCCCTGTGATTCCTTCGTTTCCTGGTCCGTACACTTGACCAGGCCTGACAATCGTAAATGGGATACCGTGTCTTCGCCCGTATTCCATGACCATCTGCTCCTGCTCCGCCTTTGCAAAGCAATACGCCTCTCCCCGCAGCGCCGGGAATTGTTCTATTGGACAGGACTCATCGAGCAATCGCCCGCGGCCCTTTCGAGCATTGGAGTAAACGGTAAAGGAGCTAACATTTATGAATCGCTTCAGACACTTAATGGTCGCCGCCGCTTCGAGTACGTTTCGCGTTGCTACTACCGAATTCAGGAACGCGTCCGGAAAAGATTTTTCGCCGCGGCCGGCCGCGAGATGAAATAAGATCTTAATGTCTCTTGTCGCATCCATGCAATCTTGCGGCGAAAGAAGATTCCCGGTCACAATCTGAATCCTCGAATCATTCCCGCAGGTTCGTGCGAGTTCCTCCAACCGGCTTCTGCCCCTTGACGATCGCACAAAGCAACGCACACGCTGAAAACCAAGCTCTAAGAGTCTTTCGACCACGCGGAAACCAATAAATCCGCCTGCACCAGTCACAAGCACTGGTTCACCCTTACCCACGATATAATCACCGTCGCTCGACGCAAGAGATTGCGTACTTTCCGCGTGTGCGTAATCCATGGCCATGCTCCTTTGCTTCATACTAGCCTGCCAGGTTCTTTCGACGCAGTCGTGGCGCCTCTCCTAACCGCCTGAGGGGTCCGAGCCTCAAAGAACAAAACGGCTCTTGAGGAGCCTCTTAAGACGCTTAATCTGGTCATTGCGCCGCAGGGCCATTAGTTCCTTAGGCATTGTTCGGTCAACCCTTCGAATAAAATTCCAAATGTAGGCTCCGAAAACGATCAGGCCTCCGATGAAATAAGGTTTACGTGACATTTGATAGGTGCTTCGAAACAGCTCCCATAAGGGATGATTTCCCAAAAGATAATCTTTTCTGCCAGTATATACGCGCTCCTTCAGTCCCGCGTTGAGAGCAGTGCCCTGGATGCGATGATGTTCGAACGTTTTGTCGAGAAACGTTCGGGTTTCCCATCCGTTGGCCCGCGCGCTCAGGACCGCCATCAGATCAATTCCGCCTGATTTGATCGCAGCATAGCCCCCGATTTCGTCGAAACATTTGCGGCGAAACATTTGACACATGCCGGAGACATGTTCGATCCCAACAACATCGTAGTTGTACCTTAATCCTCTTTCACTGAATGCAGTGCCGGCGCAGCCGAGCATGGGGTTCTCGGCAAATCGCGCCATCAGAAACTCAAAATAGTCCGAATCGAATGACACATCCGCATCCAAGTTCCCGATCACGTCGTATGACAATTCGCCCAAGTGTGCGCGACCTACGTTTACGGCATATGCTTTTCCCGCGAAGCTTCGCTCGCGACACTCAGGCAGATCGACTACGTCGATCCAGCTGTTTGCAGTCGCGTATGGTGCGACGATCTCGGCGGTCCGATCCGTTGAACCATCGTTGACTATGACCCATTTTCTTGGCTTGATCGTCTGCGATTCGACTGACTTAAGTGTCAATTCAATAAATTCGGCCTCATTTCGGGCGGGCGTTATCAGGACGTATTGCAAACAGGCGCTCATAAGCTGGGGATAAGTGTCCTCTCTACCTGTCGATTTGGTTGCCAAATTTCAAGGTCGTCGACAACCTCGGTCTCCGTGTTGTGCTGACCTCTTCTACAGAGATAACTATCGGAAGCGAGACCATTCCTCACGGAGGAGGAGACTAATTCCCTTTTCGGGGCTTGCAACGATTGCGCGGGCCAATCAACGCACGAAATCAGCAACTGGCATGTTTAGCGGCGAATTGTGAGATCGCCTCCGCCACGCGTCCTTGCTGGCCCAAGGTGAGTCCTGGAAACATCGGGAGCGATAGAATTTGATTCGCGGCTTTCTCCGACTCCGGATATTCACCTATCTTGCGGTCCATCCAAGCATATGCATTCTGAAGATGCAGCGGGATCGGATAGTGAATGCCTGTTCCTATGCCAGCGTCGGTCAGGTGCGCCTGTAATTCATTACGAAACGAAGTACGGACTACGTACAGATGATACACCGATTTCGAATAACTCGCTTCCCCGGGTATCGTGACGATTCCGCGAAAAGGTTCCAACAATTCGTCGTAGACCCGCGCGCCGGCGCGCCTCTGACCATTCCAGCGCGCCAGATACTTAAGTTTCACGCTGAGGATACCCGCCTGAATCGCATCGAGACGCCCATTGTACCCCTCTACATCATGATAGTACTTTCGGACTTGACCGTGATCGCGCAACATCCTCACTCGGGCCGCGATATCGCCATCGTCCGTCGTGACCGCCCCGGCCTCCCCACATGCCCCGAGATTCTTCCCAGGATAAAAGCTGAATGCCCCAACACGCCCCATAGAGCCCGCCGTCATCCAGCAATTGCGCTTCCGTGAAAAATATTCCGCGCCATGCGCCTGGCAGGCATCCTCAATTACCGCTATGCCATACTCCTCGGCGAGGTCCAGGATGGGGTCCATATCCGCCATTTGGCCATAAATGTGAACCGGAATAACCGCAGTCACCAATCGCTTGCTCCGCCGACTAATAAGTCTACCGAATTGATTCCTGGTACAGTCGTTTGCCAAATAGTGCCGGAGTCGCTCAATTGAGATAGTGTAGGTATTCTCATCGATATCTACAAACTCTGGAGCCGCTCCTGCCTGAGTGATGGCTTCGGTCGTTGCGATGAATGTATTCGGTACTGTTACCACCGCGTCGCCAGATTGTATTCCACAAGCCATTAGGGCGAATCGTAACGCGTCTGTGCCGCTGCTGACACCGACAGCATGTCTGGTACCGCAAAAGGTCGCGAAAGACTGCTCAAACCCTTCCACCATCACCCCGCCTATAAAACCGGCGGTAGAAAGAGAGCGGCAGAACACTTCCGAAAGATCCTGTTCGAGCTCAAGATGCGGAGTAACGAGGTCCAAAAAGGGAATTACGAGGTTAGCATCCATTAGTCAATCCTATCTTTGCGGCCATTTGAATTTCCCCTCTAAAGGCTTCCGCCTATCTCAATCGTGCGTCGCCTGTCGCGCAGCTATCTCTCGCGAGAAGTACCCACGATCTCCCAGCTTGGGATTATCGAGCCTGCTATAGTAACTTGCTTTCCCATGTTCCTGCTCCCTCGGTGCGATCTTATGCAACCGAGGAATTGTCTGTTCAAACAGAATCCACCCGTATTCTAGTGACCGACGGTAAACGTCGATTACCTCGTCTATTTCCGGATATATCGAGTACTTCAGTTGGGCAATAACTGGCCCATCGTCAATCCCCGGCGTAATCTCATGAATCGTGATTCCGTGTTCATGTTCTTCGTTTTTCAGGGCCCAATTGATCGGAGATACCCCTCTATACTTGGGCAGCGGGCCGTTGTGAATGTTAATGATTTTAGTGCACCTTTCGATGAACCAGGGCTTGATTATCTTGTCGTAGAAAACAGATACGACAAGGTCAAGGCTCGCTCCATTTTGTGACAGTTGAGGTAAGTCTCGATAATGACCAGACTCAGTCACCGATACTCCATTTATCTGACTCCAGTTCAGCAGAGATTGGGCCCAACTGGGCTCAGGGATGACTGGGACAATAGCCTCGAGCTCGTAATCCTTCGATTGGCGGAACCAATTGGCTACCTTTATTGCTAGTTCCCCTTTGCCCATAACAACGACCGTTTTCATTTCAATGACTCCCTTAAGCGCGCCCCGTTTGGTGAGGCCACATTTTGCCCTCGCTTTCGAAAAGGATGGCGAAGTTTTATAGTTGGATGACTCCGCCCTTCCTGTTCAGCGATTCACTGGCGGCTTCTAGCATCCGGACGACGCGCAGACCCGCGCAGCCATCGTTAAATGGTTTTTGATTAGTGGAAACACAGTGCACAAAATACTCGAGTTCCTCTCGCAGCGCTTCAGCCTGCTCGAGTTGCGGAGACCACATATCACCTGACCTGTAGCTCACCAGCAATTCATAAACGCCTTCGCGACTTGTGATGTCCACGCCCTTGTCGTATACCTTCACTTTTTCGTCCACATCCAAGTCGTTCCAAACAAGCATGCGCCTTTCTCCGCCGATTAAAGTGGTACGCACCTTCACCGGCGAAAGCCAATTCACGTTGATATGTGCGATTACGTTGTCGGGAAAATAAAGGGTCATAAACGCGATGTCTTCGTGGCCATTCAGATGCTTTTCTCCGGTTGCCACGATCGCTTCAGGGCTTGAATGAATCAGATGGTCCATTATCGAAAGATCGTGCGGCGCAAGATCCCACAAAACATTGATGTCGTGTTGGAAGAGACCAAGGTTCACACGGGTAGAGTCATAGTAATAGAGCTTTCCCAAAGTCCCCTCATCAAGCAGTTGGGAGATCTTTTTGACGGCTCCGGTGAAGAGGAATGTGTGATCTACCATAATGGTCAAATTTTTGCGGGAGGCAAGTTCGACCAGCTCTTCTCCCTGCGCGACGGAGCCGGTGAAGGGCTTCTCCACGAAGACGTGCTTGCCGTTTAACAGAGCTGCCTTGGCCAACTCGTAGTGGGTCCACACCGGCGAGATGATGGCGATGGCATCGATCTCAGGCGAGGCGATCACTTCCGCCGTATCCGCGGTGACGGTGATTCCTGGGTGAGCCTTTTGCGCCCGAGCGCGGGCGGCGGGACTGATCTCTGCGACCGCCTTGACATGAGATCCGTCTATACTAACAAGGTTTCGTACTATATTGGGACCCCAATAACCGTATCCGATCACTCCAAAATTCATAGGCCTTTCTCTTTCCAGAATCCCCCGAAGCAGCGCAATTGAGCAGCGATCACCCAAGCTCCACAGCGGTTCGAATTGCAGCACGACAGAAACAAGATCGATTCAGGAGCTGCACTTAATATGCGCCGGAGCCCTTGATGACCGCGACGGGTGTACGCAAGAGGATCCTCACGTCTAACCACGGAGACCATGACATCGCATAGCGAAGATCTAGGCGAACCATCTCGTCAAACTTCACACTGCTGCGCCCGGTCACTTGCCACAAGCCTGTGATCCCGGGCTTCACATCCAGAAGCCGTCGGCGATGCCAAATCTGATATGCCGCCAGTTCGTAAGGAATCGGAGGGCGTGGACCTACCAGGGACATTTCGCCCCGAACTACATTCCAGAGCTGCGGAAGTTCATCTAAGCTCGTCCGTCGCAGGAAGCGCCCGATCGGCGTGACCCGCTTGTCATTCGTGATCTTGTACACCGATACGCCATCCTTTTTTTTCAATCCGGACTGACTGGCGATCATTCGAGTCACAAACTCCTTGTGCACGCTGGGGTCGTTGTCGGTGTACATGGAACGGAACTTGAGAAATGTAAAGGTTCGCCCGTACTGGCCGACCCGTTTCTGACGAAAAAACACCGGCCCCTTCGACGACAGCTTTACAATCAATGCGATGACGAGAAAGGAGGGCGAGCAAAGAATGAGCATCCCTGTGCTGCCAACAATGTCAATCGCTCGTTTCACGATGAGCATCGGACGCTTGTTTTTGTTATGGTTGTGCAGGTCAGGATAGAGCGCTGGATTGCTCTGCCGGCCCGGCTGGTTGTGATCCCAATCGTCCGGAAAAAAGTGGATGGAAATTCTGATCTGTTCATACTGCTCCAAAGTCAGCTCTTCCTTGAGGGTCGCACTCACCCTCTCGATGATCATGTTGGCGATTGAGTTCTTGTCGTTTCCAACAAGCCCGGTAAACATCACGCCTACGATTGCATGCTCCCTGTACCAGCCAACGATGTCTGTGCCACGGCTGGATAGTATGAGAGCAGAAACCACTGCATCTAGAGTTGCACTTTTCTTCTCGGACTCTTCGCGGCCGGCGACCTCCAGAAGCATGAGCAGAAAAGGCGAATTGGAACGCTCAGTACGCTTACGCTCAATGGCAATCGTCCGCCGGAATTCCTCTTCGTCTAGGGGAACGCGGTCAGACGACGATATGGGCTCTAACAGACGGTCGGAGACGAATGAAGCATCTTCTTTGCTTCGCATAGTCAATGTTATCTCCTCCTTTAACGCGGATTACGTTCTCCACGGGTTAGTCAAGTCAGAAGCGGCACTTGGCGGCTGGGAAATGTGAATGTGTCGAGGCTTTGGTGAGAATGAATGTATCTTCCTTGCCCGGGGGCACAATAAATGGTGGGTAAAGTCTGAGTGGATTCTTCGCGGAAATCGTCTTACCGCATCAACGGCTTTGTCATCGGGATGTTCGAATTCTACGAAGCGGTGGAGGCCCTGTAGTAATAGCTGCTATAAGTTGAAGCATTCGAACAGTTCAGGAGTGCACCAATGATCTTGCCTGAGTCCAGAGCGCGTAATCCTCGCTCAAGCTGCTTCTTCTCCGTGGTCCCCTGGCGAGTTACGAGCAGGATTCCGTCGACGATCCGGGTCCAGATGCTTGTATCTGCCAGGGGCAGGATTGGCGGAGAATCAATGATGACCCAATCGAACAACGCGGTTAATTGATCCATCAAAGCCGGCAATTTCTTTGACTGCATGAGCTCGAGTGGAGTGGCTGCGGCCTTTCCCGCCGGAAGGACCCAGATGCCGGTTCCTTCGACCCGAAATATGCATTCAGTCAGGCTCCGTTCTCCCCTGAGCCATTCGCAGATACCGGCCACCTCGCCTAATTTGAGAATTGTCGATAAGGAAGGCCGCCGAATATCGCCTTCCAGCAGCAATGTCTTCTCGCCGGTTTTGTGGGCCAATGTGCAAGCCAGATTTGCAGCGACCGTGCTCTTACCCTCTTGCGGAACCGTGCTGGTAATCAGCAATTTATTCAAGGGCCGTGTTTGCCGCAGGTCCTTCAGACGTACGCCAAGGAGCCGGAAGGCCTCCGACGTGGCATCTCCCTGCTCAGCGAGGCATACAAGCCTGCCTTCAGCGGCCGGTGTCACGGAAATGGACTGGAACTGGCTCCAGATGCCTGGCCGCTCCGCGTGCCAGGAACCGTGGAAGATTCCGTCCGCTTCAAAGGTATCCCCATGCGCGGGATCGGCGGCCGCGTCGAATACCAGGCGCGCCTCCATTTCGGCGCCATCTCGCAAGTCCTCGACCGCCGGAGATCCCCATTGAGACGAAGCCTGATTTTCAACGCTGCGCAGGAGTTCGGTGGCTTCTGCCTGTACAGCCGGATCATTCCCGCCCCGTTCCGCTTCTGATCTTAGCAACGCATCAAATATTTGGCTCATAACTACTTTCTTCTACGGTGACAGGCGCTTCGAGTTTAATGCTGCTGACGATCGGAGTCGCGGCCACTGGATAAGAATCACTCTTGGAGCCAACCGTCCACTTCCCATCCGCCCTGTTTGCCATTCGTGCGTCAGACGCGATCCTCGATCCAGGCGAATCGAGACGAAAATCTCTAGCGACCTCGTCAATGATCTCCGCGGTCACGCCAGGCAAGCGTCGGGCGTAAGCGGTGATCAGCGAATTCTCGCAGATGGTATTGATCAGCCGTGGCAATCCCTGCGAGTAGCGATAGATTCTTTCCACCGTGTACGAGGGAAACAAAGGAGGCGAAGATGGATCCGCTCCAGCGATCCGTAATCTCTTTTCAATATATGTCGAT
>Ga0335074_10002665_pt1 | contig 24362 bp, 23 predicted proteins | sample Lox_Sample_23_FD_206715 | JGI IMG/M metagenome (GOLD analysis project Ga0335074, IMG submission 206715) | Soil microbial communities from Loxahatchee National Wildlife Refuge, Florida, United States - Lox_Sample_2.3 | ecosystem: Environmental > Terrestrial > Soil > Wetlands | place: USA... | reverse complement strand
CGATGAGCCGGCGGTCGAGCTTCCTGCGCAATACGCCCATCTCGGGCGACTCATGCGCAAGATCCTTCCCGAGCTCGGCGAGCTGTACGAGGCGGTCGAGAAGCGCGTGGAGGACGCGGCCTGGGTCGGCTATCGGCTCGCCGAGATCTTGCCCGTCAGCCTCACGGACAAGCAGGAGTGGCTCGAGCTCGATGACCCCCTCGAGCGGCTCGCGATACTCAATCCGCTCATCAGGCGGGAGGCGGAATGAGGGAGCGCCGGGAGTAGAAGCGAAAGAGCGCGATCCCGAGCACGAGGGTCCACGCGAGCACGAGCCAGCCAACGACGCCGTCGAAGTTGCTGAGCAGGAACGAGAGCGGGTTCGCGCGGTTCGGAACGGATGTCTCGCGCACGAAGGTGATCACCCACACCCACGAGGCGTGCAGTCCGATGCAGCCCCCGATGTGGCCGGTGAGCGCCCGCACCATCCCGAGGGCGACCCCCACGGCAAAGAGGCTGAGATAGGCATCGCCGATCGCCAGCGGGTGAGTGAAATCGTTGAGGGCGCCCGCGAGCATCGTGAGCCCGCTGCCCCAGGAGGTCTGGCTCGCGGGGATGTGGTACGAGGCGACGAAATGAGTCGCCGCGTAGATGAGCCCCGTCACGATCACCGCGACGCGTGCTCCCGCCTCGCGCGCGATTCCGGTGTACATCGCGCCCCGCAGTAACGTCTCCTCGATCAGCGCGACGGCGAAGCCGCGCGCGAGCCCGATCCACGCCAGGGCGAGGAGGTGCGTCGCCCCGAGCGCGACCCCGCTCTTCCACTCCCGCAAGCCGAGCGCGACCATCACCGCAACGACGAGCCCCATCATGGGCGCTCCGATCGCAAATCCGATCGCGACCTCGCGCAGGAACACCGCCCGTGGAGCGCCATAGCCGAGGCTTGCCCGGTCGGCGAGCGCGAGGCGCCGGGCGACGACCACGAACCCGATCACGACGGCGACCAGGCCGATGCGGTCTGCGATGCGGTGGAACGGGAAGCCGAAGCGGGCGTGGAGCGCGAGCCACACCGGATAGGTGAATGCCGCCATCGCGCCGAGGGCAATCAGGATCAGGCCGATGAACCAGGCGAGGGTGCGCATGGGGCGGGTGCTCGAAACTGCCTTATTGCACCAGATTTCGCCCTGGTGCGCCGGGGTGCCGCCGCGAACAATGCGCGCCGTGGAGCTCGCGGAGGAGGCGCTCACGATGGCACCGCTCGAGGCGCGGCAGGTTCTTCAGGCCCTGGTGCAGGGGTTCGACCCCGTGAGCGGCGCCGAGCTTTCCGCGGCGACCCCGTGGCAGCACGCCGAGGTGATCCAGGCGCTGCTCGCGGCCATCGGCGCGCTCGATGAGCAAGCGGCGCGCACGCGGCGCCGCGCGCAGCTGCCCAAGAACGTGGGGCACCCGTGGAGTGCTGCGGAGGAGGGAGAGCTCGCAGCCGCATTCCGCGCCGGGGAACCCCCGGCCGCCATCGCGGTGCGCCATCGGCGCACGCTGGCTGCGATCGAGGCGCGGCTCGAGAGCCTCGGGCTCATGGCCCGCGAGGAGCGGACCACCCGCAATCGATTCGTCTCGAGTCGCGGTGCCTAGCCGCTCCCGAGCTCATGCGAGGCCGCCGCCGAGCAGCATGCGCCAGCGCTCGGCCACCTTGCTCAGCCGGAAGCGCGGATCCGGCTCGGTGTGCGGGCGCGCGCCGCTGCGCCATTCCTCGAGCCGCTCGAGGTACGTATCGAACACTCCGAGCCTTGCCGCCCAGGGCGCGATGTGGGGCCGCAGGCTGTTCGGAAGGAGTTGCGCGGCTCTCTCGTAGCGTCGCGCCCCGCAGCTCACGGGGAGGGTCTCGCGGGGATCGGCGAGCACTTCGGCGGCAGCCCCGCAGTCGTGCGTCAGCACCGGGGTTCCGACCGCCTTGGCCTCGGCGAGCACCAGGCCGAAAGTCTCGGGCAGCACGAAGTTCGGGTAGAACACGCACAGCGCGGTGCGCACCTCCTCGAGGATTCGCGCGTGCGGCAGCGCGCCGAGCCACTGCACGCCATCGATCTTGCCCTCGACGCTCTCCATCCCGGCTCGCCGCAGGCTCTTGTAGCCGGGGCTTCCGACTCTCAAGTACAGCTCTGGCGTGCGGCGGCGCGCGGCTTGAAAGGCATCGAGCGTGAAGGCGAGCCCCTTGTTCGGCGAGGAAAAGAAGACGAGCTTGGCCGCATCGAATGCCGAGCCATTCGGCACGAGCGCATCGTCGACCGGGTTGTAGATCGTCACCGCCCGCACCTGCCGGGCGACGCCTGCGAGGCTCAGCACCGCCTCGGCCTGCCTGCGCTGGAAGTCCGAGACGCACACGAGCGTCACGTTGAAGTGCGCGAGCGTGTGCGCCGCGGCGGCGAGCCGCCGGCCGCGCTTCGAGCCCGGCCGCACCAGATCGTGCATCCACAGGTACGGGCGCGCATCCGGGAAGCGCTCGCAGATCCGCCGCACGGTGCGCGGGTCGCGCAGGATGATGAGGTGCTCGACCCCGCTCGCGCTTCCCGGTGGCAGGTACCGTCCCTCGGGGACCAGACGGTTGTGCTGCATCACACGGGCGTCGAGCGCCTCCGCGATGCGGGTGACCGAGGCCTCGGTGCCGCCGAGCGCCGCCTCCTCGAGCGTTCGCCTGCTGTAGGGCGACTGGCAGCTGGGATCGAAGAACAGTACGGCGCTCATTCTGTCGCGACGAAGTATAGTGCCGGCTCATCCGCGGGAGTGAGGACTCGAGCGCTCGTGAACTCTTCGGACCCGGCGCGCCTTTCGGCCTGCATCGTCACGTACAACGAGGCCGATCGCATCGAGGCGTGCGTCCGCTCCGTCGCCTTCTGCGACGAGATCATCGTCGTCGATTCGCATTCTACCGATCGAACGCGCGAGGTGGCCGCGGCGCTCGGCGCACGCGTCATCGAGCGGGATTGGCCGGGCTACCGCTCGCAGAAGGAGTTCGCGGTGGCGAGCGCCCGGCACGACTGGGTGCTGTGCCTGGATGCCGACGAGCGGGTGAGCGAGGAGCTCAAGGGGGAGATCGAGCGGCTGCGCGCGGGCGGGTTCGCTCGCCACGCCGGGTGGTCGGTTCCACGGATCACCGATTATTTCGGCCGCTTCCTGCGCCACGGGAACGCCTATCCCGACCGGCTGGTGCGGCTCTTCGACCGGCGGCAGGGTGGCTGGGTAGGACGCGAGATTCACGAGAACACGCGCGTGAAGGGCAAGGTCGGGCGGCTGCGGGGCCACCTGCTGCACTACTCCTACCGCAGTCTCACCGACCACGAGCTGCGCATGCTGCGCTACGCCCAGCTCATGGCCGAGTCGATGCTGGCGGCCGGACGGCGGGGCAGCCTCGCGCCCGTGATCCTCAACTCCACCTGGCGCTTCGTGCGCGGTTATGTCCTGCGGCTCGGATTTCTCGACGGCTGGCGTGGGCTCACCTTCGCCATCATCGAGACCCACTACGTGCGGCAGAAATATCTGAAACTCTACTTGCTCAGCAAGGGCCTCAAGAGCTAGGCGCCCCGCGGGCCGTGGCCCTGCACCTGCTTGCGGTCAATGGGCCCGCACGGGACGCGGGGTGAATCCAGCGCTGCGGGCACGTTCGAGAAGGCCGCCGGGGCCGACGACATGCAGCGCGCCGACGATCACGAGGTAGTCGCGGCTATCGGCGAGCTCGCGCTCGATCTGCGGAAACCACCGGGAGTTGCGCTCGGTGATGAGCACGCGGTAAAGCTCGGGGAACCGCAGGTACGCGCTCGAGAGCAGACTCGCGAGCTTGCGCGTGTCCCCGGCGCGCCATGCCGCGAGGAGCTCGTCCGTATCGCGCTCCGCATCGTGCATGTCATCGACCGTGAGATCCAAGAAGCGGTTCTGCTCGGCCGGTGGCAGGTGCGCGAGCTCGCCGAGCTCTTGGTCGAGCGTCTCGAGCCCCCGAATCGGCTTACCGTCGCGCTCCGCGCGCCGCTCGATCTGCCGCTCGACGCCCGACTCCGCATCGTAGCCGAGCCTCAGGTACTCGAGGTCGTCGAACATCAGGGCGACGGTCCAGGGCTCGAGCGACTCGACGCTCGCCAGGGGCAGCCCGAGTCGTTCCGCCTCGCTCGCAACGCGCCGGTAGAGCCGTTCGCCGACGGCGTGCTCGAGCGTTGCGCCATGGAGCATTCCGTGCGCAGCGAGAAAGCTCTGCATCTCGCCCGCATCGATGCGGGTGAGATCCACTTCCATCACGATGATCTGGGCGGCGGCGTAGGCGCGCTCGAAGGGTCTCGGCAGGGCGGAGTCACCCGGCTTGAGCAGGTGCACGGACTCGGCGATGAACACCGTGTTGTGCGCGCCGCGAATCGCCCACACCGGGCTCTGCGCCCGGGCGCTCAGGCCGCAGAGCAGACAGAGCGCAGCGAGTGTGCCACGCAGGGCTCGAGCCATACGACTTCGGTCTCGAGCGTGCCGTCGGGGCGCAGCTCGAGCGTGCGGTACGCCGGCGGGCGCGGATCGATCGCGAATTCCTCGGCGCCCGGCAGGAACTGGGTGCACGTCGATGGCGTGCCGAGGAGACGCACGTGCCGGCGCAGCCCATCGAAGCTCTGGTGGACGTGACCCCAGAGCACCGCGCGGACGTTGCGATGCGCATCGAGAACGCGGAAGAGCTCCTCGGGGTTCGCGAGTCCCACGCGATCGAGCCAGCGGCTCGACATGGCGACCGGATGGTGGTGCAGGCACACGAGCGCGTGGCGCTCGCGCGCACCCGCAAGCGCGGCATCGAGCTCGGCGAGCGTGCCGCTTGCGAGGCGCCCCCCCGCGCAGCCCGGCACGGTGCTGTCGAGGAGGATGACGCGCCAGGCGCCGAGATCGACGCTGCCGCCCACGTGGAACGGTTCCCGAAGCTCGCGCCGCATCACCTCCGGCAGGTCGTGATTTCCAGGCAGGCAGTACACCGGCTTGCCGAGACCGCCGAACGCGCGGCGCACCAGCGCATAACCGCCCGGATCGTCCTGCACGAGATCGCCCGTCACGAGAATCCCATCGACGGGCCAGTCGCGTGCGCGGGCGCTCGAGAGCGTGCTCATCAGGGCCGGATACGTCGCGACCCCGCGGAGCATCCCCGTCTCCTCGCGATAGAGGTGGGGGTCGGTGAACTGAATGAGACGCACGCCGCTCATGGTGCAAGCACTTACCCGAAGATCTTTTTTCGAGCGCCTGCATCGTACCAGAGCGCAGGGTGCTCCCGAGTGAACTGCATCAAGAGGTCCGGAGCGCGGGCGCCGGCAAAGTTGATGCAGTACTCGGTCGGAGCGGCACATAATGTGAGACGCGCTCGGCAAACGCCGCGCAGTGGCGCTGCACCGGACGCAGTTCACGCGTATGGGATTTTCACTATGTCCACTCGCTCGATGTCTCTATCGGCCGACATCTACGCTTACCTGCTCGAGCATTCCGTGCGCGAGCCCGCGGTGCTCGAGCGGCTGCGCGCCGCCACGGCCGGCATGCCGGGTGCCGAGATGCAGATCAGCCCGGAGCAGGGGCAGTTCATGGCGCTGCTCGTCAAGCTCACGGGCGCCCGGCGGTGCATCGAGCTCGGCACCTACACCGGATACTCGAGCCTTGCGATGGCGCTCGCCCTGCCGCCCGAGGGGCGCCTCATCACCTGCGATGTGAGCGAGGAATGGACGCGCGTCGCGCGGCAGTTCTGGCGCGAGGGCGGCGTCGAGGGGCGCATCGAGCTCAAGTTGCAGCCGGGCTTGAAGTCGCTCGAGGAGCTCGAGCGCAGCGAAGGGCCGCACCGCTTCGACTTCGCGTTCGTCGATGCGGACAAGCCGAACTACATCCCCTACTACGAGAAGCTGCTGACACTCGTGCGCCCCGGTGGCCTCATCGCCGTGGACAACACGCTCTACGTCGCGGGCGCATATATCGTGCAAAGCGATACCGCGATCACGCGCGCCCTGCGCGCGTTCAACGATCACGTCCATCACGACGAGCGCGTCGACCTCTCGATGGTGCCCATCGGGGAGGGGCTCACGCTGTTGCGGATCAGGTGAAGCTCGGCGGCCGGTAGGGCGCCGACGCGCGCCGTTGCCCGCCCGGACTCATCTGGAGGAAAATGCACAGCTTCGTATGAGCACCCATCGTGAACTCGCCAATTGCCTCCGCGCCCTCGCCATGGATGCCGTCCAACAGGCCAACTCGGGGCATGCGGGCGCCCCGATGGGTCTCGCCGATATCGCCGAGGTGCTGTGGCGGGATTACCTGAAGCACAACCCCGGAAATCCGCTCTGGCCCGACCGCGACCGATTCGTGCTCTCGAACGGGCACGCATGCATGCTCCTTTACGCGCTCCTGTACCTCACCGGGTACCCGCTCGGGCTCGAGCAGATCAAGAACTTCCGGCAGCTCGGATCGATCACCGCGGGCCACCCGGAGTACCACCCTTCGGTCGGCATCGAGACCACGACGGGACCGCTCGGCCAGGGCATCGGCAACGCGGTCGGCATGGCGCTCGCCGAGAACATCCTCGCGGCGCAGTTCAATCGTCCCGGCTTTCCGATCGTCGATCACTACACGTACTTCTTCTGTGGCGACGGCGACCTCATGGAGGGGATCTCGCACGAGGCGTGCTCGCTTGCCGGAGCGCTGCGCATCCGCAAGCTGATCGGCTTCTACGACGACAACGGGATCTCGATCGACGGCAAGGTCGAGGGGTGGTTTCGCGACGACACGCCGAAGCGTTTCGAGGCCTACGGCTGGCATGTCATCCCCCACGTGGACGGCCAGGACGCCGAGGCCGTCGCCGCCGCCATCCGCCAGGCGCGCAGCGAGGCCGACCGGCCGACCCTCATCTGCTGTCGCACGGTGATCGGCTTCGGCGCGCCGCACAAGCAAGGCACCAAGGCTGCGCACAGCGACGCGCTCGGGGTGGACGAGGTCGCCGCAGCGCGTAAGCAGCTCGGCTGGAGCTATCCGCCGTTCGTCATTCCTCCCGAGCTGCTCGGCGAATGGGACCGCAAGGCGCAGGGCGCCGCCGCCGAGGCCCGCTGGCGAGCGCTGCACGCGCGGTACGCGGAGAGCTACCCCGACCTCGCGACCGAGTTCGACCGCCGCGTGGGCGGCGAGCTGCCGGCGAACTGGAGCGAGATCGTCGCGCAGACGCTCGCAGCTGCCCGCGGCGAGTCGAAGCCGCAGGCCACGCGTCAGTCCTCGCAGGGGGCGCTCAATGTGATCGGTCCGGCGCTGCCCGAGCTCGTCGGCGGTTCGGCGGATCTCACCGGCTCGAACAACACGCAGCACAAGGCCTCGCGAGCCATCACCGATGCCGACGCGTCGGGAAACTACCTGCACTACGGGGTGCGCGAGTTCGGCATGACGACGGTCATGAACGGCCTCGCGCTGCACGGCGGACTCGTGCCGTACGGCGGCACGTTCCTCGTGTTCTCCGACTACGCGCGCAACGCCGTGCGCCTCGCCTGCCTCATGGGCACACACGTCGTACTCGTCTACACGCACGACTCGATCGCGCTCGGCGAGGATGGCCCGACGCACCAGCCGATCGAGCATCTCTCCTCGCTGCGTGCGATGCCGGGGCTCACGGTGTGGCGACCCTGCGATGCCGTCGAGACGGCGGCGGCGTGGGTTGCCGCGATCGAGCACAAGGGCCCCACTGCGCTCGCGCTCACGCGGCAGGGGCTGCCCCAGCAGGCGCGCACGCCGGCACAGCTCGAGGCCATCCGCCGCGGCGGCTACGTGCTCATCGACTGCGACGGCGCCCCGCAGTGCCTCGTGCTCGCGACGGGGTCCGAGGTCGCCATCGCGGCCGAGGCGGTGCGCTCGCTCAACGCGACGGGCAGGCGGGTACGACTCATCTCCATGCCCTGCACCGAGCGCTTCGATGCGCAGGATGCCGGCTACCGGGAGAGCGTGCTGCCAGTGTCGGTGCAGCGGCGCCTCGCCGTCGAGGCGGGGGCGCACCTCTCCTGGTGCTGCTACGTCGGCGCGCAGGGTCGAGTCATCGGTATCGATCGGTTCGGCGCATCGGGCAAGGGAGCCGCGGTCCTCGCGCAGTTCGGCTTCACGGCCGAGAACGTCGCGCGGCACATCGAGGAGCTGCTCGGAAAATCCTAGGTCCGCGAGTCGCTGCAACCATTGCAGGCGCGAATCGCAGGCGGAGCGAGTCACACATGGCTGTCAAGGTTGGGATCAACGGTTACGGGCGCATCGGCCGCAACATCCTGCGCGCGCTCTACGAATCGAAGCGGACCGGCGAGCTCGAGATCGCGGCGATCAACGACCTCGGCGATGCCAGCATCAACGCGCACCTCACGCGGCACGACAGCGTGCACGGCCGCTTCCCGGGCGAGGTCAAGGTGGATGGGGACTCGATGGTCGTCAACGGCAGTCGCATCCGCGTGCTCGCCGAGCGCGATCCGGCCAAGCTCCCGTGGGCCCAGCTCGGCGTCGAGTTCGTGCTCGAGTGCACCGGCCTCTTCACCTCCAAGGCGAAGGCGAGCGCTCACCTCACGGGCGGGGCGAAGAGGGTCGTCATTTCGGCGCCCGGGGAGAAAGACGTCGATGCGACCGTCGTCTACGGCGTCAACCACGGAGTGCTCAAGGCAAGCCACACGGTCATCTCGAATGCCTCCTGCACGACCAACTGCCTGGCGCCCGTGGCGAAGGTGCTGCACGAGAGGATCGGGATCGTCGCCGGTGTGATGACCACGGTGCACTCCTACACGAACGATCAGGTGCTCACCGACGTGTACCACAAGGACCTGCGCCGCGCCCGCGCCGCGACCCTGTCGCAGATCCCGACCAAGACCGGCGCCGCCGCCGCGGTCGGGCTGGTCCTGCCGGAGCTCAACGGACGACTCGACGGGTTCGCGATCCGCGTACCGACGATCAACGTCTCGCTCGTCGATTTGAGCTTCACCGCGCAGCGCGCGACCTCCGTCGAGGAGGTGAACCGCACGCTGCAGCAAGCCGCCGAGGGGGCGATGAGCCGGATCGTCGCCTACAACGAGGAGCCGCTCGTCTCGATCGATTTCAATCACGACCCGCACTCGGCGGTATTCGATGCGACGCTCACCAAGGTGATCGGCGGCTCGCTCGTCAAGGTGTGCGCCTGGTACGATAACGAATGGGGCTTCTCGAATCGCATGATCGACACGACCCTCGCATGGGCGAAGGTCGCCGGCTGAAGCCTGCGCGGATGAAGGTCCTGCGCATGACCGACCTCGCATTGCGCGACAAGCGCGTCCTGGTGCGCGAGGACCTCAACGTCCCGGTTCTCGACGGCACGGTCACGAGCGATGCGCGGATTCGCGCGGCGCTGCCGACCCTCAAGCGCGCGATGGATGCGGGAGCGAGGGTGTTCGTGCTGTCGCACCTCGGCCGCCCCGAGGAGGGGGTCTACGACGAGAAACTCTCCCTTGCGCCCGTTGCCGCGCGACTCTCGGAGCTGCTCGGGAAGCCGGTGCCGCTGCGCAAGGAGTGGCTGAACGGTGTCGACTGCGCGCCGGGGGAGGCCGTCCTGTGCGAGAACGTGCGCTTCAACCGCGGCGAGAAGGAAGACAGCGAGGAGCTCGCCCGGCGGATGGCCGCGCTCTGTGACGTGTACGTGATGGATGCCTTCGCCACCGCCCACCGCGCCGAGGCGAGCACCCACGGGGTCGCGAAATTCGCTCGGCAGGCGTGCGCGGGCCCGCTGCTCGTCGGTGAGCTCGAGGCGCTCGAGCGCGCGCTCGAGAGCCCCGCGCGCCCACTGGTCGCGATCGTTGCCGGCTCGAAGGTGTCGACCAAGCTCACGGTCCTCGAGGCGCTGCTTGCGAAGGTGGACCGGCTGATCGTCGGGGGCGGGATCGCCAACACCTTTCTCGCGGCGACGGGAGTTGAGGTCGGCAAGTCGCTGCACGAGGCGGAGATGCTCGACATCGCCCGGCGGCTGATGGCGCAGGCGAGCCGCCGCGGTGCGGAGATTCCGCTGCCGACGGACGTGGTCGTCGCCAAGGAGCTCGCCGCGACCGCGCACGCCGACATTCGCCCGGTCAACGACGTGCACGCGGATGAGATGATTCTCGATATCGGCCCGGACACGGCCGAGCGCCTCGGCGCCTCGCTGCAAACGGCCGGCACGATCGTCTGGAACGGACCGCTCGGGGTGTTCGAGTACGACCAGTTCGGCGAGGGAACGCGCGCCATCGCCGCGGCCATTGCGCGCAGCAAGGCGTTCTCGCTCGCCGGGGGTGGTGACACGCTGGCGGCCATCGAGAAGTACGGGGTCGAGGAGGGCATCTCCTACATCTCGACCGGCGGGGGAGCGTTCCTCGAGTTCGTCGAGGGCAAGAAGCTGCCGGCGGTCGCGATCCTCGAGGCGCGCGCGGCGTGATGGACAGCTCGCGACGCACCAAGATCGTCGCCACGGCAGGACCCGCGACCGACGACCCCGCGGTGCTCACCCAGATGGTCGGCGCCGGAGTGAACGTCGTGCGGCTCAACGCCTCGCACGGCACGCGCGAGGACCTGCGCCGGCGGCTCAAGCTCGTGCGCGAGGCGACCGAGCGCGCCAACGCAAGCGTCGGAGTGCTCCTCGATCTCGGCGGCCCGAAGATCCGTATCGAGGGCTTCGTCGGCGGCCGCGTGCAGCTCATCGAAGGCCAGCCCTTCGTGCTCGATACGGCGATGGACGCCAAGGCGGGAACCGCGCAGGCGGTCGGCGTCGCCTACCAGAATCTGCCGCGGGACGTGACCGCGGGGGATACGCTGCTGCTCTCGGACGGACAGATCGTGCTCGACGTCGAGCGGGTCGAGGACACCCGGATCGGCTGCTGCGTGCGGGTCGGCGGTGAGCTCTCGGACCGCAAGGGGCTCAATCGACAGGGCGGGGGCATCTCCGCGCCCGCGCTATCGGACAAGGATCGGGAGGACATCCGCTTCGCGGCCGAGGAGAAGGTGGACTATGTCGCAGTCTCCTTCGCGCGCGACGCGGCCGACATCGAGCAGGCGCGCGCGCTCGTGCGCGAGGCGGGCGGCGCGGCACATATCGTCGCGAAGATCGAGCGTCACGAGGCGATCGCCAATCTCACGGAGATCATCGACGCGGCGGACGTGATCATGGTCGCGCGCGGGGATCTCGCCGTCGAGATGGGCTATGCAGAGCTCACGGGGCTGCAGAAGACGATCATTCATCAGTCCCGCGCGCGCAATCGGGTGGTGATCACCGCGACCCAGATGATGGAGTCGATGATCCAGAGCCCGGTGCCGACCCGCGCCGAGGTGAGCGACGTCGCGAACGCGGTCATGGACGGCACCGATGCGGTGATGCTCTCGGCGGAGAGCGCGACCGGGCGCTATCCGGTGAAGGCCGTCCAGGCGATGGCCCAGGTGATCGGCGGGGCGGAGAAATACCAGCTCGCCCACACCCGCACGCGGCATCGCATGGACGGCTCGTTCCGCGGTTCGGAGGAGGCGATCGCGATGGCCGTCATGTACACGGCCAACCACATGAAGGTGCGCGCCATCGTCGCGCTCACCGAATCGGGCGCCACACCGCTTTGGATGTCGCGCATCCGCTCGGACATTCCGATCTACGCCTTCACGCGCCACGAATCGACGCGGCGCCGCGTAACGCTCTATCGCGGGGTGTATCCGGTCATCTACGATGTGACCGGCCCGAATACCACCGAGACGCTCTACAACTCGATATTCACGCGGCTGCTCGAGCTCTCCCTCGTCAACCGGGGCGATCTCGTGATCCTCACCAAGGGCGAGCTGTCGGGCGTCGAGGGCGGCACCAACTCCATGCAGATCCTGCAGGTCGCTTGACCCGGCGCAGTGCGCTGCGCATGGCGCTCGCCGCCGCAGGCGCCATGGTCCTCGCCGCGCTCCTGGTGCTCGGGGCGCTCTATCTGACGCTGCGCGCATCGCTTCCTCCCCTCGACGGCGAGCGTGTCGTCGCCGGCGTTGCCGCGACGGTGGCGATCGAGCGGGATGCGCTCGGCGTCACGACCGTCACGGCCGCAAGCCGCACCGACCTCGCCTTCGCAACGGGATTCGCCCACGGCCAGGACCGGTTCTTTCAGATGGACCTCGCGCGGCGCCTCGCCGCCGGCGAGCTGAGCGAGCTCGTCGGGGCCGCCGCGCTGCGCCAGGACCTCGCGACGCGGCTGTTTCGCTTGCGCGCGCTCGCGCAGCGCGAGCTCGGGCGCGCAAGCCCTCCGCAGCGTGCGCTGCTTGCGGCCTACGCCCGTGGGGTCAATGCGGGCCTTGCGAGTCTGCGCAGCCGCCCCTGGGAGTACTGGCTGCTCGGCAGCCGACCCGTGCCGTGGAAGCCGCAGGACTCCGTGCTCGTGGCATACGCGATGTGGTGGGACCTGCAGTATGGGGACCTGAGGCGCGATCAGCTGCGGCGTGCGATCGATGCGCGGCTCCGCGGACCGCAGTGCGGTGAGGTGAAGTGCGCGCTCGAGTTTCTCTATCCCGACCGCACGCGCTGGGATGCCCCGAACGTCGCGGACGAGGGTGAGCTCACCGCCGAGGAGGCGCGCGATGCGCTCGCCCAGCCCGTCCCGGGCCCGGATGTTCTCAACCTGCGTCAGGCCGGCACGGGCGCTGGTCTTGCACGCGAGCCTTTCGAGGTTCCCGCTGCCGCGGCGCCCACCGAGCGCGACATCGGCAGCAACAGCTGGGCGCTTGCCGGGCGGCTCACGGCGAGCGGTGCGGCGCTCGTGGCAAGCGATATGCACCTCGGGCTTCAGGTTCCACCGACCTGGTACCGCATGCGGCTGCGCATCGCGCAGACCGGCACCACGCGGGCCGGGGAGGCGCCGGGGGCGCCCGCGGGTGCCGCGCAGCTCGACCTCAACGGGCTCACGCTCCCGGGCTCGCCCGTGCTCATCGCCGGGTCCAACGGGCAGCTCGCCTGGGCGTTCACGAACTCGGGCGGAGATTGGCTCGAAGCGCGCCCTATCGCGTGCTCGTCCGTCGAGGGCTCCCGGATGAGCACGCCGGAGGGGGTCGTGGACCTTGCAACGGTCCTCGAGCGCATTCATGTCCGAGGCGCCCCCGACGTCCTCTTGGCCGTGCGCTCCTCGCCCCAAGGCGTGTTGTTCGAGATCGACCCGCGCGCGAATCGATGCTGGTTCGCGGCCTGGCTCGTCGAGGCCGCGGGGGCGACGAATCTCGATCTGCTCGCGCTCGAGCGCGCGCAATCCGCTCGCGAGGCGCTCGCGATCGCCCCTGCGATCGGCATCCCGGCCCAGAACCTGATCGTCGGGGACCGCGCCGGACACATCGCCTGGACGATTGCCGGGCGCATCCCGCGGGGCTCCGACGACTCGCGCATGAGCGCTCGCGCGGGGTGGCGCTCGGGCGATGAGGCGCCGCGCCTGTACGACCCGCCGCTCGGGCGGCTCTGGTCTGCGAACGCGCGGGCGAGCGTTGACCCGGCGGCACTCGCCGCGATCGGCGGCGATGAGACTGCGGTCGGGGCGCAGTACGCGCTCGGGGCGCGCGCCCGCCAGATTCGCGATGCGCTGCTTCAGCTGCCTGGGCCATCCTCGCCCCGGGACATGCTGCGCATCCAGCTCGACGACCGAGCCCGCTTTCTCGCGCCGTGGCGCGACCTGCTCCTCGGGCTCCTCGATGCGCAGGCGCTGCAGGCCGGCTCGGGCCGCGCCGAATTCCGGCATCTCATCGCCGCGTGGGATGCGCGCGCGGGAGTCGATTCGGTCGGCTACCGCCTCGTGCGCGCTTATCACGACCGCACCGCGAGCTCCGTCTGGCGAATGATCCTGAGCGCTCTTGCGATCGAGTCCGACGACGCGCCGCCGCCCCAGTTCGATCAGCCGCTCTGGACGCTCGTCACGACGCAGCCGCTCAACATGCTCGCGCCGCGCTATTCGAGCTGGCGCGCATTCCTCCTGGCGCAGCTCGATGCGACGCTCGAGGAGCTCGACAGGCACTGCGGAGCCCTCGGGAGATGCCGCTGGGGTGCGGCGCATCCCGTGCGCATCGCCCATCCGCTCGCGCAGGCCGTGCCGTGGCTCGCGGGGCTCATCGACTACCCGCCGCTCGAGTTGCCCGGCGACCACGACATGCCGCGCGTACAGAGCGGGACGTTCGGCGCATCGGAGCGCTTTGCCGTCTCGCCGGGACACGAGGCGCAAGGCTATCTCGAGCTCCCCGGCGGCCAGGCTGACCACCCCCTGTCGCCCTACTTCCGTGCAGGCCTCGCGGCGTGGGTCAGGGGTAGGGCGCTGCCCCTGCTGCCAGGGCCCTCCGAGCACCGCCTGGTGCTGCGACCGGCGCCCGGAGCGGTACACTGATCCTCCGTGCCGCCGTTTGACTCATCCCAGCCGCCGACGAGGCCTCACCGGCCGGTGGTGGGTCTGGTTCTGACCGGGGGCGGCGCCCGATCGGCGTACCACATCGGGGTGCTGCGGGCGCTCGCCGAGCTGCTCCCGCGCGCGCGCAATCCGTTCGCGGTGATCGTCGGCACCTCGGCGGGAGCGGTGGCTGCGGCGGTGCTCGCCTCGCAGGCGCACCGCTGGCGCCGGGCGGTTGCCGGCCTCGAGGATGTGTGGGCCAATTTTCGCGCCTCGCAGGTCTTCAGGGTCGACCCGCTGCACATGCTGCGCGCGGGCCTGCACTGGATCCTCTCGCTCACGACGGGTGGACTGCTCTTGAATCCGCCCCGTTCGATGCTCGATAACTCGCCGCTGCGCGAGCTGCTCGCGGCGCATATCGAGTGGCCGGGTATCCGCACGAGCATCGAACGGGGACACCTGCGTGCCGCGGCACTCTGTGCGACGAGCTATGCGAGCGGGCAGTCCGTCACCTTCTTCGACGGGATGGAGGAGGTCCCCGATTGGGCGCGCTCGCAGCGGCTCGGCCGGCGCACGCTCCTCACCCTCGATCACCTCATGGCGAGCGTCGGGATACCGCTCCTGTTTCCGGCCATGAAGCTCGGCGAGGAGTACTTCGGCGACGGGGCGATGCGGCAGCTCTCCCCGCTCAGTCCGGCGATTCACCTCGGAGCGGACCGGCTCTTGGTGCTCGGCGTGCGCGCGCGCCGCGCGGCCGGCGTCGCCACCACCCGCCTGCCGACGAGCGCTCCGACACCGGGCCAGATCTTCGGCTTCATGTTGGATACACTGTTCACGGACCAGATCTACGCGGACCTCGAGCAGCTCGAGCGCTTGAACGAGCTCGTGCGCGCCTCGGCCGCCGCAGCGCCCGCGCTGCGGCTCATCGAGACGCTGATGCTCGCGCCGAGCGTCGATCCGCGCGAGGTCGCGGCACGCCACGTCGAGGAGATCCCCGGTGGGCTGCGCGCGTTGCTGCGAGTGATCGGGGCGGGGGATCTGGCAGGCAGCCAGCTCGCAAGCTATCTCATGTTCGAGGCGGGCTACACGCGCGAGCTCATCGAACTCGGCTACCGCGACGCCATGGAGGCGCGCACGGCGCTGCTTGCGTTCATGAGCGGGGAGCGGCTGCCTCCAGTGCTCACGGCGCCGGGCGTCGCCCAGGCGACTTAGCGTGAGCTCTGCTCGCCGCGCGCCACCTTCGGCGGTGTGGCACATCCGTGTGTCCGGGCATGTCCGGGTGTTTGAGGTGATGGACGAGGTGCTCTCATGAGTAATGCTCTGCCCGTGACCCGAGCGGAGAACTTCGCCGACTGGTACCAGGCGGTGGTGAGCGAGGCCGATCTCGCCGAGGAGTCGGGCGTGCGGGGGTGCATGATCATCCGCCCCTGGGGCTATGGCATCTGGCAGCGGATCCAGGAGCTGTTCGACCGGCGCTTCCGCGAGACCGGCCACGAGAACTGCTACTTCCCGATCTTCATTCCGTTGAGCTTCATTGCAAAGGAAGCCGAGCACGTCGAGGGGTTCGCCAAGGAGATGGCGGTCGTCACGCATCACCGCCTGAAGATGATCGACGGCGTGCTGCAGCCGGATCCCGAGGCGAAGCTCGAAGAGCCGCTCATCGTACGTCCCACCTCCGAGACCGTGATCGGCGCGGCCTTCCAGCGCTGGATCCGCTCCTACCGCGATCTGCCGCTGCTCCTCAATCAGTGGGCGAACGTCGTGCGCTGGGAGATGCGCCCGCGCCTGTTCCTGCGCACCTCGGAGTTTCTCTGGCAGGAAGGCCACACCGCGCACGCGAGCGCGGAGGAGGCGCTCGAGGAGACGCTGCGCATGCTCGAGGTCTATCGCTCGGTGACCGAGGACGGGCTCGCCATTCCGGTCGTGACGGGCGAGAAGCCGCCCCACGAGCGCTTCCCGGGCGCCGAGAGCACCTATGCGATCGAGGCGATGATGCAGGATGGCAAGGCCCTCCAGGCCGGCACCGCGCATTACCTCGGCATCCACTTCTCGCAGGCGCAGAACATCCGCTTTCAAACCGAGCGGGGCGATCTCGCCTACGCGCATACGACGAGCTGGGGCGTCAGCACGCGTCTCGTCGGAGGCGTGGTGATGACCCACGGCGATGATGATGGCTTGAGGCTGCCGCCCATCATCGCGCCCCGGCAGATCGTGCTCGTGCCGATCCTGCGCGACAAGCCGGAGGATCGAGCGGTGCTCGAGTACTGCGAGGCGCTCGCGGCCGAGCTGCGTGCAGCCGCGGCGTTCGGGGAGCCGCTGCGCGTCGCGTTGGACCTCAGGCCGGGCCGGTCCGTGGACAAGCGCTGGGGCTGGATCAAGCGTGGCGTGCCGATCGTGTGTGAGATCGGCGGGCGCGATGCGGCGGCGAGCTCGGTGACGCTCCTGCGGCGCCATCGCGCGAGAAAAGACGGCAAGCTCGCCTTCGAGACCACCCCCCGCGCCGAGTTCCTGCGGACCGCCCCGGCGGCGCTCGCCGAGGTCCAGGCGAGCCTCTACGCGGAGGCGCGCGAGCGGATGCGGGCCAACATCCGCTCCGACTTCGTCACGCTCGCCGAGGTGGAGGCTTACTTCAAGGACTCGAGCGAGGCGGAGTCGTTCTGCGGCTGGGCGCAGGTGCCCTGGTCGGCTCCGCAGGGTGCAGCGCTCGATGCGGTACAGGAGCAGCTGAAGCGCCTGAAGATCACGGTGCGTGTCGCGCCCCTCGCACAGCCGCAGCTCACCGGACGGCGCTGCGTGTTCACGGGAGGGGCGGCGAAGGAGGTCGTGCTGCTCGGAAGGGCCTATTAGGCTCGCGCCACACCGGCAGCGCCCGCAACACGCGCAGCGCCCGCAACACGCCCCTACGCCAACGCAGCGGCGGAGAGCCGGTCGAAGCTGACCGGCAGGTCGGGTAACGCGCGGTGGCGCCCCGCGACCTGCGGATGGCGCGCGGCAAACCGCGCCACCAGCCGATCGACGATGTACACCGAGCGGTGCTGTCCACCCGTGCAACCGACCGCAACCGTGAGATACCCGCGGGCGCTCGCCTGGAACTCCGGAATGCGCGCCTCGACGAACCGGTCGATGTCCTCGATCAGCCGGGTGACGTTGCCGTGCGACTCGAGATACTCCATCACCGCGGGATCACGGCCGGTCAGCCCCCGCAACGCCGGCTCCCAGTACGGATTCGGCAGCGAGCGGGCATCGAACACGAAGTCGGCATCCCCCGGGATGCCGAGCTTGAACCCGAACGACTCGAACGTGATCGACAGCGGTCCCGCTGCGCGCTGCTCGACGCGCAGCCGCACCACCTGCCGCAGCTCGTGCACCCCCATCCGCGAGGTGTCGATGACCATGTCGGCCGCGTGCGCGATCGGCTCGAGCAGCCGCCGCTCGAGATCGATCGCCTCGTGCAGCGCCATTCGCTCCCGGCTCATCGGGTGCTTGCGGCGGGTCTCCGCGAAGCGGCGCAGCAGCTCCTCGTCGGCGGCCACGAGGTAGAGGACCTCGCAATCGATGCCGCTGCGCTTGAGCTCATCGATGAGCTCCGGGACCGTTGCGATCTCGTGAGCGGTGTTGCGCGCATCGAGCCCGATGGCGGAGCGCTTGTAGGTGGACTCGGCGCTGCGAGCGGTGTGCGAGACGAAGGGCTTGAGGAGCGCCGCGGGCAGATTGTCGATGCAGTAGAACCCGAGGTCCTCGAGCATGTGCAGCGCCACGCTCTTGCCGGAGCCGGAGAGGCCGCTCACCACGATGATCCGCACGCCACCTGCTCCTCTTGGCGCCTCTCACGAGGTGCCGAGCTCGCTCACAAGGTCGCCCGCGCGCTGCGCTGCGCCTCCTGCGCGTGATGATCGGCGCGCTTCTCCTTGTGCTTCTTGATGCAGCGGTCGAGCTTGTCGGAGAGCACGTCGATCGCGGCGTACATGTCGGGCTCGGTCGCATCCGCATGAATATCGCACCCACGCACGTGCAAGGTGGCTTCGGCCTTCTGGCGCAGTTTCTCTACCGTGAGAACGCAGTGCACGTCGATCACCTGGTCGAAGTGTCGCGCGATGCGCTCGAGCAGCTTCCTCTCGACGTATCCGCGCAGCGCTGGAGAAACCTCGACGTGATGACCCGTGAGCTTGAGCCGCATAAGCCGTCTCCTTGTGAAGTGACCGTGCTACATCTGTCTCGATCCTGCGCGCCTGCGCTCGTTCGAAGGGGCGATCCCCAGGCTCTCGCGATACTTCGCGACGGTCCGGCGCGCAACCGGGATGCCCTCGCCGGAGAGCAGCTCCGCGATGCGACCGTCGCTCAAGGGATCGTCCGAGCTTTCCTCCTTCACGAGCTTCTTGATCTTGGCGCGGATCGCGGTGGAGGAGGTCCCCGACCCGTCCGCGCTCTCGACCTGACTGGAGAAGAAATACCTGAGCTCGAACACGCCGCGGGGCGTGTGCATGTACTTTCCCGAGGTGACTCGCGAGATCGTGGACTCGTGCATCTCCACGGCCTCGGCGATGTCCTTGAGGATCATCGGCCGCATGTGCTCCTCGCCGCGCTCGAGAAACGCGGCCTGCCGCTCGATGATCGAGCGCGCGACCTTGATGAGCGTGTCGTTGCGAATCTCGAGGCTCTTCAGGAGCCAGCGCGCCTCCTGGAGCTGCGCGCGCATGCTCGCGTGATTCGAGTTGCGGCCGATCAGGCTCGCGTAGCTGTGGTTCAGTCTGACGCGCGGCAACGTGGCGGGGTTGATCTCGACCGTCCAGCCATGATCGGTGCGCCGCACGAACACATCGGGGACGACGTACTCGGCGGAACCGCTGCTGACCGTGGCGCCGGGACGGGGGTGGCAACTGCGCACGAGCAGCAACGCCGAGGCGAGCTCCTCCTCGGTGGTGCGCAACTCGCGTCGCAGCAGCGAGAGCTCGCGCTCCGCAACGCGCGGCAGGTGGTGGCGCGCAATCTCGATCGCCACCCCGAGCCCGGGGGTGTCCGGGCTCAGCTGCCGCAACTGCAGCTCGATGCACTCGCCCACGGAGCGCGCGGCGACTCCTGCGGGGTCGAGCTGCTGCACGAGTTGCAGGACGGGCTCGACCGCGGCGGCGTCGACCTCGATCTCGGGCCTCAGGGTGTTCGCGATCTCCTCGAGCGATTCGGTGAGATACCCGTCGTCGTTGATGGCATCGACGATGGCGCGCGCGACGGCGAGCGAGCGGGCGTCGAGCCGCGCAAGCTCGAGCTGCCACAGGAGGTGCTCCTGGAGGGACTCCCCGGAGGAGTCGGCGAATTCCTGCTGACGGTCATCGTCCTCGCCGTTCCAGGCGTTCTCGGAGGGGCCGACGCTCTGCTCGCCCCAATGATCGTCGACCACCTCGACGGCACTCTCGCTTTCCGCAGGGGCGCTCGCGGCGGGCTCCGCCTCGGGGGCGGCGAGCTCGCTCACCTCGGCCGTGCTCGCGGGCTCGGCCTCCTCGACGGGCTCGAGCATGACGTTGGTTTCGAGCAGCTCGCGGATGTGAGCCTGGAGCTCGAGCGCAGGCAGCTGCAGGAGCCGGATGGCCTGCTGCAGCTGAGGGGTCATGGTCAGTTGCTGCCCCAGCCTGAGCTGCAGAGACGGTTTCAGCATGGTTCTTGCACGATGGGTCTCGAGCCCTACTTCAAGTCATTGAAACTAAACGAGTTCCCCCCTGCAAGCCCACGTCAGAGACGGAACGACTCCCCCAAGTACACCTCACGGACTCGGGGATTGGCAAGGATTTCTTCTGCAGATCCGGAGGCGATCACAGTGCCCTGGTTGACGATGTACGCCCGGTCGCAGACCCCGAGCGTCTCGCGCACGTTATGGTCGGTGATGAGCACCCCGATCCCCCGCCCCGTGAGCTCCCGGACGATGCGCTGAATGTCGAGCACCGAAAGGGGGTCGACGCCCGCGAACGGCTCATCGAGGAGCATGAAGCGCGGGTCGGCCGCCAGGGCTCGTGCGATCTCGACGCGCCGCCGCTCGCCTCCGGAGAGCGACACGCCGAGAGTCCTGCGTACGTGCCCGATGCGCAGCTCCTCGAGCAGCTCCTCGAGCCGTCGCTCGCGCGCCGCGCGGTCGAGATCCTCGCGGGTCTCGAGAATCGCGAGCACGTTGTCCTCGACGGAGAGCCTGCGGAAGACGGAGGCCTCCTGCGGCAGGTATCCGATGCCGAGCTGGGCGCGGCGGTGCATCGGCAGGAAGGTGAGATCGCTCTCCCCGACGTAGATTCGTCCGGCATCGCACGAGATCAGTCCGACGATCATGTAGAAGGCGGTCGTTTTGCCGGCGCCGTTCGGGCCGAGCAGCCCCACGACCTCCCCCTGCCGAACCTCGAGGGTGAGGTCCCGAACGACCTTCAGTGCCTTGTAGCTCTTTGCGAGCCCTTCGGCCCGCAGAAGCGGCGTACTCACGGTGTCGCTCCGGGATCCTGAGGCTTGGCGCCCGGGGATCGGGGAGTCTGCGGGGCCGTTCCGTGAGGCGCCCGCGCCGCCGCTCCCGGTCCGGTGGAGGTGCCCTTCTTCGGCACGATCGTGATGTGGACGCGCTCGCCGGGATTCCTGCCGCCGGTGCTCACGAGCCTCTGGTCCTTGATGTTGTAGACCATATCCGGCCCGGTGATCTCGTTCTCGCCGTACTTGAGCCAGGCGTCCGTCGTGAGGCGCACGGTCCCGGCCGCCACGGCGTAGCGGATCGTGTCGGCATGCCCGCGGGCGAGCACGCCCGAGCTCGAGGCGGTCTGCTCGAACTGCGCGGGCCGACCGGTCGCGACCGCAGTCTGAATCTGGTTGTTGCGGAACTCGACGACCGCCTCGTCCGATTGCAGGTTGCCGCGCAGCGCCGACGTGAGATGCACATCGCCGGTGAAGGTCCAGCGGCTGTCCTGGAAGTTGAGCCCGGTCGCATCGGCGCGCGCGGCGCTGATCTTGAGGTCCTCCTGCGCGATCACGACGTTGTGCAGGATCAGGTGGTGCGTGGCGTAGTCCACTTCCGATTGCGAGGCCTCGACGGAAACGGGAGCGGTCTTGCTGAGCGGCCGAGCGGTACCCCCCGCGCCGGCGAGCGCAAGCCCGCCGAGCGCGATCGCCACCTCAAGGAGCCTTGGGGACGTAGATTCCATGGACGTCTGACTTGAGTGTGACCCGCTGCTCCTTGAGACGCGCGATGAGCCCGCGCGCATGCAGGAGCTCGCCGTTCCAGTCGAGCACCACCGGATCATCGGTCGTCACGATCTCCGTGTGCGTATCGATAGCGAATTGCTCGCTCGAGATCGAGAGGGGCTGCTCGGTGCCGGGCGCCCGTCCCGAGATGACCACGTTTCCGTTGAGCTCGATCTGCGCGGCCTGGTCGACGATGCGCCCCCGGTCGGCGCGCCCGTTCCACACGTTCCCCTGACGATCGTGAAACTGCATCTGCACTTGCTCGAGCGCCGTCACCTCGGAGGCAGGCTCCTGGAGGATCCGCGCTGCATGCAGTGTATACAGCGGGTGACCGTCGGGTCCGGTCTCGATGAGCTCCGCCTCGCGCGCGGAATAGCCCGGGCTCGGCTGGGCGGGGCCGGCCGGCGGCACCGCAGGGCCGTTCTGCTCCCTGTTGAGCATGATCCACCCTGCGAGGAGCAGGCCGACGACGACCGCTCCCATGAGCACTCGAAGGATCACCGCTTGCGCCCGCCCGCTGCGAGCAGCAGGTCGCACACCTCGCGCACGGCGCCCGATCCGCCGGAGAGCGCGGTGGCACGCCGCGCCGCTCGCTTCGCGGCGGGATGCGCGTCCGCCACCGCGTACGAGAGGCCGACGGCCCGCATGAGCGGAATGTCGGGCACGTCGTCCCCGATACACGCGCACTGCGCAGGGCGCACCTTCAAACGGCTCGCGAGCCTCACGAAGGCGGCGAGCTTGTCTTCGGCCCCCTCGATGAGGTGGCGGATGCCGAGCTCGCGGCAGCGGCGGCGCACCGCCGCGGAGCGCCGGCCGGAGATCACGGCGACCTCGATGCCTGCAGAGCGCAGTGCCTTGAGGCCGTGCCCGTCGCGTACGGAGAAGGACTTGAGCTCCTCGCCTCGCGCACCGTAGAGCAGGCGGCCATCCGTCAGCACGCCGTCCACGTCCAAGACGAGCAGTCGGACGGCGCGTCGCGGGCCGGTCGCCCCGGGATGAGCGGGTGCGCGGGCCGCGATCTTGGAGCGGGCGGCCCGCATGCCTTTACATCACCCCTGCGCGCAGCAGATCGTGCACGTTGAAGGCACCCACGAGCTTGCCGGCTTCGACGACGGGAAGCGCGGTGATCCTGTGCATCTCCATCAGGTGCACGCCGTCGGCCGCCAGCTCGCGCGGCCCGATCGTCTTGCAGGGACTGGTCATCACCTCGTGCATCAGGGCGCGGTGCACGTCGACCTCATGATCGAGCGCGCGGCGCAGGTCACCGTCGGTGAACACCCCGAGCACCCGGTCGTCCGCATCGACAATGACCGTCATCCCGAGGCCCTTGCGCGACATCTCGAGCAACCCCTGCCCGAGCGGATCGTGCAGGCCCGTACGCGGCAGGTCGGCGCCCGTTCGCATGATGTCCGCGACGCGCAGGAGCAGCCGTCGGCCGAGGGTCCCGCCGGGATGCGCGCGCGCGAAATCCTGAGCCGTGAAACCGCGCGCCTCGAGGAGGGTCACCGCGAGCGCATCGCCCATGGCGAGGCTCGCCGTGGTGCTTGCCGTCGGTGCGAGATTGAGGGGGCAGGCCTCCTCCGGAACGCTCACATCGAGCACGACGGTGGCGAGCCGCGCGAGCAGCGAGCTCGCATTGCCCGTCATCGCGATCAACGGCACGCCGAGGCGCTTCAAATGCGGCACGAGCTGCAGCACCTCCTGACTCTCCCCGGAGTTGGAGAGCGCCAGCAACACATCCGCGCGCGTGATCATGCCGAGGTCGCCGTGACCCGCATCGGCGGGGTGCAGAAAGAATGCCGGCGTGCCGGTGCTCGCGAGGGTGGCCGCGATCTTGCGCGCGACGTGGCCGGATTTGCCGATGCCGGTCACGACCACGCGCCCGGCGCAGGCGAGGCAGATGCGGCACGCCGCGACGAAGCGCTCATCGAGGCGCGCCTCGAGCGCGCTCACCGCCTGCGCCTCGATCGCAAGCGCGCGACGCGCGGCTGCGAGCAGGGTGCGGGAGTCCAACGGGTCGGCCGGCGTCGCACTCATGGCGCAATGATATCCGCTAAACTGTGCGCATGGATCCCGATGCGGTTGCCGAGCTGATCCGGGCCGGGCTGCCCGGAGCAGAGGTGCGCGTGCACTCGCCCGACGGTACGCATTTCGCGGCGCGCATCGTCGCGCCGCAGTTCGCCGGCAAGCGCGCGATTGCGCGCCACCAACTCGTGTATCGCGCGCTCGGGGAGCGCGTGGGGCGCGAGATCCATGCCCTTTCGATCGAGGCGTTCACGCCGGAGGAGCTCGGAAGCCGCGGCGGAGCGGGCGGTGGATAAGCTCCAGATCCAGGGCGGCATTCCCCTCGAGGGGGAGGTGCGCATCTCCGGGGCGAAGAATGCGACCCTGCCGATCCTCGCCGCCGCACTGCTCGCGGACGAGCCGCTCACCGTCGCGAACGTGCCGCATCTGCAGGATGTCACGACGACGATCGAGCTGCTCGGGCGCATGGGCGTGAGCGTTACCATCGACGAGCGGCTGCGGATCGAGGTCGATGCCTCGACACTGCGCGAGTGCTTCGCCCCTTACGATCTCGTCAAGACCATGCGCGCTTCGATCCTCGTGCTCGGACCGCTGGTCGCGAAGTTCGGCCGCGCCGACGTGTCGCTGCCCGGGGGATGCGCGATCGGCGCCCGGCCGGTCAACATCCACGTCGCGGGCCTCCAGGCGATGGGGGCCGATATCCAGATCGAGTCCGGCTACATCCGGGCGCGCGCCTCGCGTTTGAAAGGCGCGCGGCTCGTTCTCGATACGGTGACCGTGACCGGTACC
>Ga0335074_10002663_pt1 | contig 24369 bp, 19 predicted proteins | sample Lox_Sample_23_FD_206715 | JGI IMG/M metagenome (GOLD analysis project Ga0335074, IMG submission 206715) | Soil microbial communities from Loxahatchee National Wildlife Refuge, Florida, United States - Lox_Sample_2.3 | ecosystem: Environmental > Terrestrial > Soil > Wetlands | place: USA... | reverse complement strand
TCGAACATGGGCCCGGACTTGGCCAGCTCGAAGCCGTACACGCCGCCGAACAGCGAGAACAGCACGACGATCCCGCCCAGCGCCGGCATCATCGCGTCGACCGGCAGGAGGTAGCCCAGGACGAACCCCAGGACCACGAACGGCACCAGGCCGACCAGGATGAGGCCGGTCATCTCCAGCCACTGGCTCGCCGCCAGGCGTACCCCGAGCGACGCGCCGGCCAGGTAGAGGAGCACCAGCGTGGGCACCGCGAGCAGATAGGCGCAGACCACCTTGGCGGCCAGGTCGGTACGCGGCCGCAGGGGTGTGATCCGCAGCTGCCGGGTCCAGCCTCCGGCAATGTCGCGCCCGATCCGGGCGCCCGGCCCAACGGCGGCGAACATGGACCCGTACACGGCCATGGCGGTCATGAAGTACAGCGGGAAGCTCGTTCCGTTGAAGGTAGCGTGCCGCTGCCCCGAGGCGACCCCGAAGAACAGGACCAGCGGCAGCGCCAGCGTCACGCCGTAGAAGATGCGGTTGCGCAGGACGCGGAGGATCTCGTAGCGGAAATGGGTGGCACTGCTCATCGTGTGGCCTCCATCACATCTGTGCCCGTGCCGGCCAGGTCGGCGGTGAGTTCCATGAACGCTTCCTCGAGGCTGCCCCCGCGTACCTCGAGGTCGTGGATGCCGGGGAAGGCGCCGAGCAGCGCCCGGAGCGCGATGTCGGCATCGGAGCAGGACAGGATGACCGAGCCCCCGTGGCGCTCGACTGCCACCACCCCCGGCAGGGCGCGCAGCGCCGCGGTGTCGGCGTCCGGCAGCGTTCCCCGGATCGTGCGCGAGGCGGCCCGGGCCTTGATCTCGGTCGCCGGGCCGTCCGCGACGACCTGGCCCCGGGCGATCAGCACGATCCGGTCGGCGTAAGCGTCGGCTTCCTCGAGGTAGTGGGTCGCGAACACAACGGTCTTGCCCTGGCCGGCGATGTCCCGCATCGAGCGCCAGAAGTCGCGCCGGCCCTCGACGTCGATCCCGGCCGTGGGCTCGTCCAGCAGGAGCAGGTCGGGGTTGCCGACCAGCGCGGCGGCGAACCGGACCCGCTGGGCCTGCCCGCCGGACAGCTTGTTCGTCCACTGCCCGGCGAACGCGTCGGCCCCGGTCAGCCTGAGCACGTCACCGACGCCGAGTGGCGCCGGATAGTACGACGCGGTCAGCGTGATCAGCTCGCGCACCCGCAGATGGTCGAGCGGCGACCCGGTCTGCAGCATGCCACCGACCCAGCCTGCCTGCACCGCCTTGGCCGGAGGGGCTCCGAAGACCGAGATGGTTCCCTGGTCCGGCCGGGTGAGGCCGAGCATCATGTCGATGGTCGTGGTCTTGCCGGCGCCGTTCGGGCCGAGCAGCGCGACTGTCTCGCCGGGGGCGATAGCCAGGTCGAGGGACCGGACCGCGTGCACCGCGCCATAGGACTTGGTCAAATGGGAGAGGGTGATCCCGCCTCCGGGATCAGCTTCGGTAACCATGGCACGAGGGTGCCTGAACGGGCCGGCCCCGCTGTAGTGCCGCGGCTAACGGGTTCGCGGTGACAAATGTCAGACCAGTTCGGTCAAGGCGAGACGATCCGAAGGCCGGCCATGTTGGACGTGCCCCCGGCCGTGACCACCTGCAAAGACGCGGTCGTGCCCGGGACGACCTGGTACTCGTCTCCCGACATGCCGCTCGGCGTTGGTACCTGGAAGGTGATCCGGTCGTTGCTCCAGTGCAGGACGGTCAGGGTCGGGATGGTGCCCGGCGCCGCCCACGTGGTGCCGTCGTCGGTGAGCTGCAGCGAGCTCGACGTTCCCTGCGACTCGCCAAAGTCCGACCCGCTCACGGTGACGACCTGCCCAGCCGCGGCCTTAACCGCTGACAGACCCGAGATGCCCGGCGCCCCGAGCTCGCGGGATGCTGTCGTCTCGTGCCGCCCCGTCGTGGCGTCGGTGTAGGTGGCCACCGCCGTGAGCTGGGCGGTCTGGGTCCCGGCCGAACCCGGCGGGGCCGTTACCTGCCACCTGCCGGTCACGGTCGTCCCCGCCTCGGGACTGGCTGCCCCCGACGGTCCGACCGGGACGGCATGCCATCCAGGCGGGACGTCGAGGGTTAGCCGCAAGCCGGAGACAGCACCGGGGCCGCTGTCGGCGAAGGTAGCCGTTACGGTGGCGGTACCGGGGGCGGTCACGTGGACGGCGCCTGCCGGGTCGACGCGCAGCGAGGTGGCGGCCGGCTCGATCTGGAGGTGACGCAGACCGACCGTCACCTGCCGGGTGCCGGCCGGGATCCTGACGATCCCGGCGGCCTGGTCCACCTGGCCGGTTGATGCCGAGGCGATGTTGTTGACAAACGCCGGCAGTTCGAACAGGACCAGCCCGGGCGGCGTCCCGTTCAAGGTCAGGGTGACGGTGCGGCCGGTCGATGAGATGTGGAAGCCCAGCCGGTGCCCGTCGGTGGTGGGGAAGTTCGAAACGTTGATCGCCTGACCGGGAGCGAGCCAGCTGTCGGGCACGCCGCGCCCGACGATCAGGGTCCCGTTCGCCATCTGGGAGGCCAGCGAGTCGATCAGGCCCTGCGCGGCGAGGGAGATACCCCACGAATGCGGCGACGAGCCTCCCGAGGAGGACGGGTGGTTGCCGGTCCACGGTGTCGTGTCGGCCGGGGCGGCCGAGCCTTCCCACCAGGCATACGGGCCGGCCTGATCGTTCGCCAGCATGAACTCGGCGGCCAGGATCGACTCGTCACGGTAACTGGTGCTGGCCAGACCCCAGGCGCCGTAGCCGGCGTTGTACGCGGTCGAGTAGAAGCCCTCGCCCGGGTAGCCGCCGAAGGTCGTGGGCGGAACCACGCCCGTCGTCCGGCCGAATCCGTAGCTCAGGGTGTCGTCGAGCCAGGTCGCCATGCTCTTGGTCCCCGGCCCGGCGACGCTGGCGCCAAGGAGGTAGCCGTGCCATGCGTAGTTGGTGTACACGCCGGGCGCGGCCCAGTTGCCGTCGAGCGGGTCAGCGCACCGGTTGTAGGTGTTGGGCTCCACCATCGAGCACGGGAGGTAGTCCAGGTGGTAGGTCGCCGCCGTCTTCGCCAGCGTCGAGTCCACCGCCTTCTGCAGGCTCGCGTACTGCGCTTCTCCCCAGCTGGCCTCGGCCTGGTTCCCGACCGACCTGGCCAACTGCACGTAGGACGCCAGGCCGAGCAGGGCCTCGAAGTTGTCGCTCGTCCAGTAGCCGTTCGCGTCGATGTCGCTGGTTTCCTCCATGATGCCGCCCGGGCCGGTCCGGTCGGCGGCGGTCTGGTGGGCGGTGGACTCGATGCTCGGCTGCTTCGTGGCCCCGAGCGGTCCCGGAGTTGCGAAGTGCTGTTTCACGTAGGCCAGGTCGCCGGTCTTCTCCAGGTACACCGACCACAGCCACGCGTAGGTCCACAGGCCGTCGGCGTACTGGCCGTTGGTCCCGACGACGGTGTCCACCTCATTCAGGAGGGCGTGGGCGCCGGAGAAGTCCCCTTCGTTGAACATGTTGGCCAGGATGCCGATCACGTCGTGCTCGTACTCGGCGTGGTAGCCGTTGGTGCCGGTGTCGAGCTGGACACCGCTGCGATCGATCTGCGTGTAGATAAACCCGGCCCGGTAGGCGTCGGCGAGCTGCGGGTCGGGCAAGGAGAGCTGAGTCAGCTGGGCGAGCTGAGCATTCCAGAACGCCCGCATATGGGCGAAGTGCTGGGCCCAGCCCCCGGCTTGCTCCAGTTCCGCCGCGGTCGGCCAGGCGTAGCTGTCGCCGAATCGGTCGTCGGCGACCACGTAATCGTGGTCCACGGTGCCCCCGGCCGGCACGAGGTCGGCGGTGTGGTTGAGCGGCAGGAGGCCGGCCGACGGCTCTGGGTCGATCGTCAGGCTCCGTCCGGTCGGGTTGTGCACGGCTACCCGGCTGTAGATGGCGACGTAGGGGTGCCCGCCGATGACGATCTCGTCGCCGAAGTTGGTGATCGACACGTCGGCGCCGTGGTCGGTGAAACGGGTGACCAGCGCCGGCAGGTAACCGTCGGCGTTCGTCCAGGTGGTCGGCGAGTAGTTGTACACGCCGTAGCCGTAGGTGGTGTCGATGCCGTTCTGGACATAGAAGCTCCCGCCCAGGCACGCCACGGCTCCCTCACTGTTGCCGAGCCATCCGATGGCGGAGACGTCGACCCCGAGCCCGGTACCGGTCTGGAAGTTCGCGTTGTCGCTGGTTGTGCACGGATACGGCGAGCCCGTCGGCCCTGTCGGCCCTGTCGGCCCCGCCGGCTGCGGGGCGCTCGGTCGCCCGGCCGCTAAGGCCGCCTGCATGGGCATGGTCACCATGGCCAGTGATGCGGCGACAGCAACGGCGCGGGCAATCCGACGTCCGGACGGCATCGATTCCTCCTCGAAGAGTTACTGCCGGCCCCCCCAGTACGGCTCCTGCGGAAGGAGGCTCTGCCCGCATCTGCGAGCATTAATCACCATCCGGCAGCTCCTCGGTGAAGGCCCGGGCAGCCGGTCCTTCTCGGCGGCAGCTCTAGCCCGGATCGAAAATGGTGGATGAGCATAAAGCCCGGTGGGGCTTCAAAGTCGGCCATAAATGGCTGACCTGCGAGTTTGCCAGCGGTGGTGGCCGTTGAGCGCGCGCCGCTGGTGCTGCCCGGCCCGGACGCGGATGTGTCCGCCGATGCGGCAGCGCATCCGGCACCACCTGAGCGCTTTGCGGCGAACCTGCCGCGCGCCCCAATTGTCGCGGATACACACACACCGATGGCTGAGAAGCCGTATGCTGCCATCCGCGGAAGACTGGGTAACCCCGAAGGGCCTATGATGAGCGACCGGTCGGCAACACCCCGGGGCAAAGCCGGACGGCATCTTCGTCGCCTTATTGGCGTCGCCGCCGCGCTTGCGCTGGCCGGGTGTTCGGGCCCAGCAGCCACGGAGGCACATCAAGCAGCCGAGGCACGGCCATCACCATCGGCACATCCATCAGCCTCGGCATCCCGCTCGCCCCACGCCCGTGCGGCATCGCACAGCCCATCACCCGCCGGGCAGGCCGAGTCCACGACTCCTGATGACGGAATCGACTGGGGCAACCCTGTTTTCGTGGACCGCTTCAACGGAACCACAGTCGGCCCAAACTGGAAGGTTTACAACGACCCGGAGGGCTCGACGCCGCGCACGGTCCAGTCGGTCTCGGAATCAGGGGGTTCCCTGAACCTGATTGGCCACTACCAGGCGCCCTACGGCTACGTCGGCGGCGGGGTCGCGAATGTGGTCAATCAGACCTACGGCATGTGGGAGATCCAGTTCCGCGCTGACGCCGGCGCTGGCTATGAGCCGGCCGTCCTGCTGTGGCCCGAAGGAACCTGGCCAAACGACGGCGAGATCGACCTCGCCGAGGTGTTTCCCGGGACGGCGCAGCCAGCCTCCACTAACCGGGTCGGCTTTGGCCAGTTCCTGCACATGGGCGCCGATGACAGCTTCCTGTCGCACCGCCAACCGGGCATAAACTTCTCGCACTGGCAGACGGTGGCGGTGACGTGGCTGCCCGGAAAGATCACCTATTGGCTGAATGGGAAGCCGACCTGGACCGTCACCGCTGGCGAGGGCGGCATGGACTACATCCCGGACACGCCGTTCCATCTGGCCCTGCAGCTGGACGAGAATTGTAATGACCGGTGCGCGCCGAACTCGTCGACACCAAGCCAGGTGGTCATGCAGGTGAACTGGGTAAAGGTCTGGGCCATGCCAGGATCACCGTCTTCCTGAGCGCTCTGGCGGCAGACGGTCCCTTCTAGCCATCGGCAGCCTCCCGCTGTGCGGGAGGCTGCTGGCTCTTCTGCGCCCCAGCATCGCTGGCCAGGTTTCTATCGTCGGCTATGTTGCGACAGTGAGCCGGTGACGGCGGGGGCCAAATTTTCCGGCGGGGATGTCAAGACGGCGGCGGCGACTCCGACCATCGGGCGAGGAGCCCGCAGGGGCTCACGAACCACGAGGAGTACGACATGCAGTTCCTGATCAGCCTGCACATCAACCCGGCCGTGCTCGACGCGCTGACCGACGAGGAGAAGGCAGCGATCGGTGACGGCCACGGCCGGTTCATCCAGGCGCTGAAGCAGTCCGGCGAGCTGGTCACCACGCAGGCCCTGGTCGACCCGTCTCAGGCCGCCGTGGTGACCGTGCGCAACGGCCAGCCAGCGGTTACCGACGGCCCCTTCCTGGAGGCCAAGGAATATCTGGGCGGCTTCTACCTGGTCGACTGCGAGGACAAGGACCGGGCGATCGAGCTGGCCGCGCAGATCCCGGACGCCGCGATCCAGGGCCTGGGCGTGGAGGTGCGGCAGGTGATGTTCGCGGACGGACCGTTGGAGGCATGACCGGGCCAGCGCTCGAGGACCTGATGCGTGAGCTCACGCCGCAGGTCCTCGGCACCCTGGTCCGCCGGCACGGCCGGTTCGAGGACTGCGAGGACGCGGTGCAGGAGGCCGTCCTGGCCGCCGCCGTGCAGTGGCCGGCCGGGGGAGTGCCGGAAAACCCGCGCGGCTGGCTGACGACCGTCGCGTCCCGACGGCTCATTGACCAGGTGCGCGGCGACCACGCGCGCCGCGCGCGGGAGTCGGCGACGGCCGTCGCCGAGGTGGCGCCCGAGAACGTGCCGGATGCCGACGACACGCTCGTCCTGCTGTTCCTGTGCTGTCATCCGGCGCTGACCGCCGCGTCCCAGACCGCGCTGACGCTGCGAGCGGCCGGCGGCCTCACCACCGCCGAGATCGCCCGCGCGTTCCTGGTGCCGGAGGCCACGATGGCGGCCAGGATCAGCCGGGCCAAGCAGCGCATCAAGGCCGCCGGCGGCTCGTTCAGCCTGCCGGGCAGCGCGGAACTCCAGGAGCGGCTCGGGGTCGTCCTGCACGTGCTGTACCTGATCTTCAATGAGGGCTACACCGCGTCGGCAGGCCGCGACCTGCACCGCCCCGACCTCGCGCACGAGGCGATCCGGCTGGCTCGGATGGTGCACGCGCAGCTGCCCGGGGACGGGGAGGTAACCGGGCTGCTCGCGCTGATGCTGCTGACCCACGCCCGTCGCGAGGCCCGGACCACGGCGGCGGGCGACCTCGTGCCGCTGGACGAGCAGGACCGGATGAAGTGGGACCGGACGATGACCGACGAGGGGATGGAACTGGCCAGGACGTCGCTGGCCGCCCTGGCGCTCGGGCCCTACCAGCTGCAGGCCGCCATCGCCGCCACCCACGCCGACGCGGCCAGGGCCGAGGAGACCAACTGGCCGCAGGTCCACGCGCTGTACCTGATCCTGGAACGGATCGCGCCGAACCCGATGGTCACCCTGAACCGGGCGATCGCGCTGGCTGAGACCGAGGGCCCGCAGGCTGGGCTGGCCCTGCTGTCCGCACTGGACGACGACCAGCGGATGGCCGGGCATCACCGGCTGCTGTCGGTCCGGGCGGGCCTGCTGGAGAAGGCCGGCGACACGGCCGGGGCGTACGACCACTACCGGCGCGCCGCGAAGGCCACCGCCAGCCTGGCCGAACAGCGTTACCTGGAATCCCGGGCCAGCCGGGTCAGGCCACCAGCCGCCGCGACCGATGAACTGCGGTCACGCTGAGGCTGCCTTGTTCCGCCGCCGCAGGAAACGCCCGGTGGCGAAACGAACCAGGACACGGAACTCTTCAATCTTGAGCAGCCTCGCGCAGATGGCGTACAGGAGCAGCGCGCCACCGGCGCCGACCACCGAGCTCACCAGGCCGTAGAGGAAGCTGGGAGCATGCAGCTTCAGGCCGACGAAGTGCATAGTCGCGAAAGCGAAAACCAGGCCGGGCAGCGTGGCCAGGAACATCCGGAACAGGCTGCGGGTGATCCGCCAGCCGTCCAGGCTGCCGACCCGGCGCAGTTGCAGCGGCCACGCCACAGCGGCGCCGGTTATTGTGGCTAGGCCGTAGGCGGCGGCCAGCCCGATGACCACCTGCCCGGGCTTCAGCACTTCGAACGAGATCAGGTCGCCGGCCACGCCAACCACGAGCATCAATACGCCGATGACGGCCGGGGCCCGGTTGTTCTGGAACGCGTAGAACACCCGCAGCTGGAGCTGGGTCAGCATGAACGGCATCAGCCCCAGCGTGAACACGGCGAACACCTCGCCGATGTACCGGGCGTTCCCCGCCGAGGTGCTGCCATGCGCGAAGAAGAACTCGCACAGTGGCGCGCCGAGCACGGCGAGAAAGACCGTTGCGGGCACCACCATCACCGCCGCCAGGCGAACGCCGGACGAGAAGTCCTCACGGACCCGTGAGTATTCGCGGTCGGTGGCGTGAGCGCTCATCCGCGGCAGCAGCGCGCTGATCACCGAGATCCCGACCACCGCGTACGGAACCTGGTACAGCTGCCAGGAGTTGAAGTACACCGTGTACCCGCTGCCGGTGGCACCGTGAGCCGCGGCCGCGTTCGCCACCCGCGCCACGACCAGGTTGCTAGCCCACTGCGAGCCGACGTAGACCAGCATCCAGCTGGCCATCCGGCGGATTTCCCTGATCTCCGCCCGCCGGTGGTCCCATCGCAGGTGCATGCTGAACCCGGCTTTGCGCAGGACCGGCATCAGCGCGACGGACTGGAGCAGGATGCCCAGGAGGGCCCCGGTGCCGAGCAGCCTGACGCCGAAGGGCGAGACGGTCAGCGGTGTCTTGTGCAGGCCCACGGTGGCGACGTAGATGCCGACGACCGTGATGACCACGACGTTGTTGATGACCGGCGTCCACATGTTGGCGCCGAACCGGCCCCTGGCGTTCAGGATCGCGCCGAGCAGCCCGTCCATCCCGAAGAAGAAGATCTGGGGCATGGCAAAGTGCGCCAGCAGCACCATCTCCTGGTGCTCGGCCACGGCACTGGGCGAACTGCCGAGGCTCCCCGCGTACACATCGACCAGCGGGCCAGCGAAGATGAATCCGACCACCGTGACGGTGAGCAGCGCGACCACACCGAGCGTGAAGATCCGCTCGGCGTACGCCTCGCCCCGGTCCGGGTCGTTCTTGGCCGCCTTGACGACCAGCGGCACCATCACGCTGGTGAAGATTCCGCCGAGGAACAGGTAATAGACGGTCTGGGGCAGCGCGTAGGAGTTGTTGTACGCGTCCGCGAGCCCTCCGGTACCGATCGCGTACAAGAGCACGAACGCGCGCAGGAACCCGGTGCCGCGCGACACGAGCAGTCCGGCCGCCATCACCGCGCTGGACTTGGCCAGATTCGGCCGCGGCCCGGCTTCGAACGGAACTGCCGGGAGCTCGAGGGTACGGGCGAGGTTGTCCTGGCCGTCCGGCACTCGCCATCCGCCAGGTGCCCCGCGCCACAGCAGCTCCTCCGGGTAGCGGGACGGCTGCGTGTAGTTCTGCGGGATTTCCGGCCGCGGCCGTGACACTCTCGGCGGCGGGTAAGCCGCGCGCTGTCTGCCGTCCGGAGGGCGGGAGTATCCCTCCGGCGGCCTGGCGGCCGGGTTCGGCTGGTCCTCGCCCCGGCGTCGTCCGCCTTTCCGTGGGGCCGCGTGTTTGCCCGCCCGCCGGTTACCGGGCCGAGGTTCGGGTGGTGACCGCTCAGGCTCCGGGGGGTAGTGGGGTCGGCGGGTGGGTGGTGACCGCTCAGGCTCCGGGGGGTACTGGGGTCGGCGGGTGGGTGGTGACCGCTCAGGCTCCGGGGAGAACTGGCGTCTCTGGGTGGGTGGCGGCGGGGCGGGGCGGCCGTTGGGATGCGACACCGGCCCGTTGGGATGCGACACCGGCTGCGCCTGCGAGCCGTCCTGCCGCGGCGGCCCTGCGTCCGGTTGCGGCGTGAACGTGGGGCGGCGGCGTGGATCACCCTGCCCTTGAGCCGACTTGGGCGGGTAATAGTCTTGCCACGGATACTCGCCGGGCCGCGTTGGCCTGGCCATCCGCATCCTCCGTCGCCTCAAGGTCCAACGAGTGCGCCATCCCGGTTACGGCGCCTTCGCTGTCACCAACTGTACTGATGCTGTCCGGGTGCACCATAGTCGCTTATAAAATCCAAACACACCATGATGGCCTATCGAGGCCGGATCCTCGGACCGTTCGATGAAGTCCAGGGGACCGCCCGATGAAGTCCGGGCCGGGCGGATCGTGGCCCAGGCCCGGATCCACGGCCGGTGCGGCCCCGGAGGAAGCACCGCGCCCAGCCCCGGCCACCCGGCCACGCCGCGGCCGTTCGCGCACGCGCCGCAGGCCAGCCCCGTCGCTCCGCCGGATTAGCACGGAATCACACAAGCCCTCTGGTGCCAGCATGCGCTGGAACGGGAAAGTCTGGGCGATCCAGGCTGTTCCGCACCCGGAAGGACAGCTTGACTCCTTCCTGATCGGTGTATCGTGCAGCACGGCACGCGCGTGCACCGCCACGGGCCGGTACCTTACGGAAACGGGGCCAAGTTTCACATTCGCCGAATTTTGGAACGGCAAGACATGGGCACTTCAGCCGACAGTCAACCCTTCGGAAACCATTAACGCCCTCGACGGCGTGGCCTGCACCTCGGCCACGGCGTGCACGGCCGTCGGCCAGTACGCCGGACCCGAGTCCGTGACGCGGAGCCTCATCGAGCGGTACTCCGCCGGCCGATGCCGGCCCCGGAGCTACTCGTAGCGCAAGGCGCGGCCGGGATCGATCCGGGCGGCCCGGCGCAGGGTCGGGCGGACGGCGATAAGCGTGACGAGGACCACCGCGGCCAGTGCGACCGGCACGCTCCAGACCGGGAAGACCTTCGCGACGGTGATACCGAAGTCATGCTGGACGAAGGTCACCAGGGCCAGGAAGAGGGCGTACCCGAGCAGTGATCCCAGGGCCCACCCCGCGGTCGCCATCACCACCGCCTCCGCGTTGAACATCCGGCGGACCTGCCGGGCGCCGGCGCCCAGGCAGCGCAGGATCCCCACTTCCCTGGTGCGTTCGATGAGGGCCAGGGTCAGCGTGCCCACCAGCCCGATCAGGGCGATGCCGACCACGAGCAGGCCGAGCACCTCGAGCAGGGCGACGATGGAGTTGTTGCCGCTGGCGTTCTGCGCCGTCTCGACGTAGCTCTTCTGGATGGCCGCGGGGTAGCCGGCCTGGCCGAGCCGCGCCTGCACCGAGGCCGAGACCTGGTTGACGAACTGGTCGCTCGTGCGTTTGGTGGTGATCCAGAGCGCGTTGACCGTCCCCGCCGAGTTGGTCAGGCGCTGGAACTGCGGCAGCGGAAAGAAAATGCTGGTGCCGGTGTTCAAGATCACACTGTCGATGCCGACCACCGTCACCTGGGTCTGGCCGGTCGGCGTGACCATGACGAGCCGCTGCCCGACGCGCGCGCCGGTCGCACGGGCCACGGCCGGCCCGAGCACGACCACGTACGGCGACGTGGCCGTGTCGGCCGCGGTGAACCACCGGCCGGAACTCAGCCGGTAGCGGTACAGAGTGCTCGGGCTGAGCCCGTAGGCGCTGTACTGCTGCCCGCGGGTCTCGACATTGTTCTCGATCAGCGGCTCGGCGCGGGTCACCCCTGGCGTCGCGGCGGCGACGCGGATGGCCCGCGCGTTGAACGGCGGAGCGCCGTTGTCGGCGTCCGCCTCGATCTGGAATTGCTGGGCATCGTGGACCGCGGCGGTGGCCGTTGCCACCGTCTTGCCCACCGCGAACAGCGCTATGGCCAGTGCGACGGCCACGGTCACCTGTGCGATCGTGGCGGCGGTCCGGCGCTTGCGGCGCAGCGTGTTGCGCACCCCCATGCGCGCCGGGCCGGAGAGCAGGCGGGCGCTGGCCAGCATCCGGTCCAGCCGTCCGGTGCCGTAATCGAGCACCGTCCGGTCGTCGAGCACGTCAGCCACCGGCCTGCGCACCGCCCGGCGCAGGCCGGGGAGGGAAGTCAGCACGGCCAGGACGGGCCCGGCCAGCAGGCTGACCGCCACCACCGGCACGGAGATCGCGAAGCTCGCGTGCACGCTGAAGATCTGCGCCGCCAGGTGCTGGGTCAGCAGGTAGGCCACGGCAATGCCAAGTGCCGCTCCGACGACGGCGCCGGCCGCGCCGAGAACGGCCGCCGTGCGCAGGATGACGCTCGCGATCTGGCGCCGCCGCCCGCCGAGGGCCCGGAGAATGGCGATCTCGCTGCCTTGCTCAACGACGATCGTGTTCATCGTGTTGGTAATGAGGAACAGCGCGCACACCACGGCCATCAGCGTGATCACCAGGAAGAGCGCGAGAAGCTGGTCGAAACTGGCCTGGCCCGGCCACGAACCCGTGGCCCGGGTGAGGGGCAGCCCGGTGAAGGGCGACAGTCCCGTCTGGGCGGTCAGATAGCGCTGGACGGCCGTGATGGTCGCCGCCTGGGCGGCCTGGCTGTTGTCGTAGAGCCGGAAAGCCAGGTAGTTGTACCCGGACACGCCAGCCAGAGCGCGAACCGCCGGCACGGTGCCGTAGAAGACGGCACTGGTCGTGCCGTTGGCACTCGGTGAGGTGGCCAGGCTGTGACCGGTCCCGCGCATCTGGGCCGACGTCACCGTGCCGGCTGCGGTATGGATGGAGACACGACCACCGATCGGGACGCTGAACCCGGCGGTGCTGGCGTTCCCCTCGTCGGCCAGGAGCCCGGTGCCCGTCGGGAGCTGCCCGCCGGTGAGGTTGACCACGTCAACGGCCTGGTGGCCCAGGGGCAGTCCCCACAGGATCACGCTCTGGTAGCTCCCGGTGCTGGCGCTCGCCGCCACCGTCGAGTACTCGACGGCCGGCTCGAAGGCCGCCACGTTGGGCAGGTGCCCGAGCGATGCCAGTTGCCGGGAGTTCAGGTCGAGATCGCGAGTTGCCACGGCCACGTCGTAGAGGCGGGCTTGCCGCACCTCGTTCTGCATGCTGGTGTTGAGCAGGCCCGGTACCGCGACGATGGCGAAGCTGGTGATCGCGAGGGCGAGGGTGCCCACGACCAGCAGGCTCTTGCCGCGGTGGCGCCGCAGGTCGCCCCAGGCCTTGCGGGACATGGCACTCATTGGTTCGGCCTTCCTTGGGCCATGCGGCTCCGGTCCGAAACGATGCAGCCGTCGCGCACCGTGACCAGACGCGGTGCCAGCGCGGCGAGACCCTGGTCGTGGGTCACGAAGATCACGGTTGTCCCGGCCGCGTTGAGCTCCGCCACGAGCCGGAACATCTCCTGGGCCGATTCACTGTCGAGGTTCCCCGTCGGCTCGTCGCCGATGAGGATCCGCGGCCGGCGCGCCATCGCCCTGGCCAGCGCGACCCGCTGCTGTTCGCCGCCGGACAGCTCGGCCGGAAAGCGCCTGGCCCGGTCGCTCAACCCGACGGAGGACAGCAGAGTGCGAGCTTGCTCGGCCCGCTTCCGGCGCGTCCCCTGCCGGGCCAGCTCCATCGGGAGCATCGTGTTGTCGAGTGCCGACAAGGTCGGCATCAGCTGGAAGAACTGGAACACAATGCCGACGTTCGCGCGGCGCCAGATGGCCAGGTCCTCCTGCCCGATGAGATCGAGCCGGGTGCCGTTCACCGTCACCGTCCCAGCCGAAGGGCGGTCGATGCCCGCGATCAGGTTGACGATGGTCGTCTTGCCGCTGCCCGACGGGCCAACGATCGCGACCATCTCGCCTGCCTCGATCTCCAGGTCGATGCCGCGCAACGCGCGGAATGGCACCCGCCCCGAGCGGTAGGTCTTCTCAACCCCGGCCAGGACGACGAGCGGGGTCCGGGTTGGCGTCGTCATCACACACGCTCCCTGCTGAGCAGGCTCTCAGGGCCCGCGGGCGGATGTACCTCGTCGACCAGCCGGCCGTCGTGCAGGTACAGGATGCGGTCGGCCCAGGCCGCTTGGCGGATGTTGTGGGTCACCAGGACGACGGCGCACCCGTCGTCGCTCTGCGCACGGAGCAACTGCATCACCGACTCCCCGCCCAGGGAATCCAGCGCCCCGGTGGGCTCATCGGCCAGGATCAGCGACCGCCCGCCGATGACCGCGCGGGCCACGGCCACCCGCTGCTGCTGCCCGCCCGACATCTGTGCGGGCAGCCGGTTGGCGACCTCGTCGAGGCCGAGTGAGGAGAGCAGGGCCCGGGCGGCCGCCATGGCCGAGCGCGGCCGCATGCCATCCAGCTCGAGCGGGAGCGACACGTTCTCCGCAGCGGTCAGTGCGGCCAGGAGGCTGGCATTCTGGAACACGAACCCCACCCGCCGGCGCAGGACCAGCGACAGGTCGGTCTCCCCCAGCGTGCCCAGGTCGCTGTCGGCCAGCACGACGCGACCAGAGGTGGGCCGGGTCAGGCCGCCGGCCAGCAGCAACAGGGTCGACTTGCCCGATCCGCTCGGGCCCATGACGGCGAGCATCTCCCCGGCCTGCACGGTCAGTGACACGTCGTCGAGCGCCACCACCTGGCGCGGCGGCGACCCGTACCGGCACCCGGCCCGTTCCATCGACAGGACCGGCATCATGGCGTCCGCTCCACATCGCGGGCCGCGCCGGCCTCCTGGGCGATCGCGGCGGCGGGCCCGGACTGCGAGCGCGCCCGGGCCAGCCGCGCCTCGCACAGCTCGAGCCATCGCGCCTCGGCCTCGGCCTGGAAGATGAAAGCGTCGATCATCATGAGCCAGGCCAGGTCGCCGTCGCGTTCGGCGGCCGCCTTGAGCTTGGTGAACTCCTGCACCGACGCCATCGTGGCCACCAGTTGGTGCTGCACCACGTCCCGTACCTGCTCCGGCCCCGCGCGCATGGCGAACACCAGCTTGATGGCCAGCTCCTGACGTGGCACGACCTCACGGACGACCGGTGTGCCGAACCACTGCCGCAGCTCCCGCCGCCCGGCGTCGCTGATGCGGTACATCTTCTGGCCGTCGGCCTCCTCGGCGACCAGGACCAGCCCGTCGCGTTCGAGACGGCTCAAGGTCGAGTACACCTGGCCCACGTTCAGCGGCCACACGCTGCCGGTCGCTGCCTCGAACTCGCTCTTGAGCGCGTAGCCGTGCCGTGGCCCGGCATCCAGGATGGCGAGCAGGCTGTATCGGATGGACATGCTGGCTGTCCTCCTGTGGGTGGGGACTACATACCGAGTACTGCATATCGAGTATGCAGTACGTAGTATGCACATGCTGACGCTGTCGCGTCAATCCGGTTCCGGCCCGGCCGTCCGCGCTTCGGTGATCTATCGTGCTCACCACCCAGCAAAGACCCGGAGGGTGGCACGCACGCCGATGGCTCGTACCCAGCTGTACCTCGTCCGCCACGGCGAACAGGATCAGGCGTCCGGTCACCCGGACGGAGGCCTTTCGCAGCTCGGCCGCGACCAGGCCGACCGGCTAGGCCGGCGACTGCGTCCGGTGCCTTTCTCCGCGATCCACTACAGCCCGTCGGCCCGGGCGGTCCAGACGGCCGGCATCATCGCCGGCCATCTGCCGCAGGTGCCGCGACACGCCTGCGAGCTGATAGCGGACCGGACGCCGGTGCCCTCCACCGGACAACGGGAGCGGTATCCGCGCCAGCGGCTGGCCTGGCTCGATCGCGTACCCGACGATGAGCGCGACGAAGACGCGACGGCCCTGCAGGCCGCTATCGGGCACTTCGGTGTCACCGGCGGCAGCGACCGGTACGAACTGCTGATCACGCACAACTTCGTGATCGGGTGGTTCGTCCGCCACGTGCTCGACGCCCCGGTGTGGCGCTGGATCGGCCTGAACCAGGCCAACTGCGCGATCACCATTGTGCAGTGGGATTCCGACCGGCCGCCGGCCCTGGTCAGCTTCAACGACACCGGGCACCTGCAGCCGTAGGGCATCCGCTCATCGGCCGCCCGACACCACCCTGACCGACACCGCGTGCGCGGCCACCTGGGCGGGGCAGAAATAGGCGGTTGCCCACTGCCGGCGGGAGAACAGCCTGGTCTGGTCGTCGTAGTGTGCGGAGGCCGGGTTGTCGGACTCGGAGTAGTCCACCACCGTGGCTGCCTGCGGGCAGGGGTTGCCGGCGGCCCAGGTGACGGCCTGGATGTAGGTCGAGCTCGTGCCGGGGATCGCACCCGGGGAGTTGATGTCCATCGCGTTGAACTCGCCGTTGGGGTCGGGTATGCCGCCCGGCATCGGGAATCGCTGACCGTCCAGCAGCACGTACTGCACCTGGCCGAGCGCGATGCCGTAGGGCAGGTGGCTGGCGCTCATCTGCTTCAGGGCCAGGCCGAACGCCTGCTGCACCGCGGCACTGCCGGTGTCCAGCCCATAGGGGGTCTGGAGCGGATCGCTGACCTGGAACGGATGCGCCCACGGGTCGCCCTGCAGGGCGTTCCCCCAGAAGTCGGCGAACAGCACCGCCCCGCGGGATCCGGGGTTCTCCCGGCCGTTCCAGGCGGCCAGCACGTTGCAGGAGTTCCCGACCGGGATCGTGCCGCCGCCGCCGGTCGGAGCCAGCCCGCCGGGGAACGACCGGCACATCGCCACCAGCTGAGACTTGACCAGGCTGGCCCCGTACTGGATGTCCGAGTACATCAGGTTCTTCATGTCCGCGAACGTGAACCCGGCCGGACCGAGTCCGTCGGTGCCGTCGATCCGGCGCATGACCATGGTCAGGGCGCTGCGGGTGCGCAGGTCGTAATTCTGGTCGATGTACTTCGCACCCCACCGCTGGCCGGTGTCCCCGAAGATGCGGGGGTAGCCGGTGAGCGGCTGGACGGGGTTGGCCAGCCAGTAGCTGTCGTTGGAGTTCTCCACGAAGTCGCGGCGCATCAGGATGGGTTCCTGGTCGCCGCCGAAGATCCCGGGCGCCGCCGCGCCCGGGCTGGTGCCCCAGGCGCAGGACGGCCGGGATCCGTCCAGTATCGGCAGGTCGAGCTGGCTGAACGTCTGCGCGCCGATCGCGGTGTCGCACCGGGTCGCCTCCGCGTTGGTCACGTCCGGCACGGGCAGGACGTCGGCGTACAGGGCATGGCCCGTGGCGTCGGCCGCGACCGTGTTGTTCCAGGGCACGCCCTGGTACCGGTTGAGCGCCGACAGCACCTGGGTGGCCGAGCCCGCCTCGTCGATGCCCAGGAACTGGTTCATCAGTCGCAGGCTGGCGGCGTTCGCGTCGGCCAGCGCGAACGCGGTCTTGGTGGTCCAGGGCAGCGATGGTCCCTGGTAGAAGCTGACCACCGGCCCATAGCGGGTGAACCAGACCGTGTGCCGGCTCGCGCCGCCGGCCCGGGTGGGCACGGTGACGACCTGGCTGGTCATGGGCACGGCCAGGCCGTCGTAGATGTATTCGGTGGGGTGGCCGGGGACCAGGGTGAGCTGGTACGGCGTGGCCGTCCACGACCGCGAGGTGGTCTCACTCCACGCCACCGAGCTGGTGAACCCGATGACGACCACCGGAATCCCGATGACCGTGGCGCCCTCGACGTTGAGAGCGCCGGGAATCGTCAACTGCACCTGGTACAGCCGCAGCGAGCCCTGCCACGGCAGGTGCGGGTTGCCGAGCAGCATGCCGGTCTGGTGATTGCGGGTGCCGGCTGAGCCGATCGCGATCGCGTTGCTGCCCGTACCGGGCTGGCGTGCCGCCGCCTGCTGGCCGAGCGTGCGCAGTCGCGCCGCGGACGGCAGGCCGTCGGTGCCGGGCGGGGTACGCACCACCCGTGCGGCGAGCGCGGACAGGGCGGCCGCGGTGGGCCGGGCCGCACCGGCGGCGCTCGCGGTCTTGGGCGGCTGCGCGAGCGCCTCCGGCTGATTGGACAAGCCTTCCAGGTCGACTATCTGGTAGATCGCCAGGTAGGCGGCGAGGAAGGTAATCGGCTTGACCCAGGCCTGGCCCCGGCAGGTGGGGTCGGGAACACCCCGGCTGCCGCCCACCGATGCGAGGTAGGTGTTGTAGCCGACCACGTAACCGGCCATGAGCTGACGCACCTGCGGCTCAACGGCGCCCGGTCCGGTGCGCACGGCCAGCAGCCGCGGGATGACCTGACGGCCGATCACCGACTGCCAGAAGATGTCGCTGTCGAGGTTGCTGGCCTGCCCGCCCCCCGGCTCGTTGACGAGGGCGTTGGGGCCGAAGTAACGCGACCTTTCCCCCTTGACGGTGACGTAGGCCTGCGCCATCGTGCACAGGTCGTCGCTGGCCAGGGCGAACCCATAGCCGAAGCCGAGCGAGCCGAAGTTGCGTGCGGTGATGTGCGGCACGCCGTAGGCGGTGCGCGCGATCGTGGCCTGGTACCGCGCGCCGCTCGCCTGGCCCGTGGCCACTTGGTCCCGGCCCGCAGCCACCTGGCCCGCGGTGGCCGGGCCGGCGCCGGCCACGCCGGCGGCCACGACGCCCGCCACGCCGAGGGCCGCAAACCGGCGCCACCCAGCCGGACGCGGCCTGGGCCGGGTCACCCGCCCGTCACCGCGCCGCCACGGAGCGCGGGTCGCAGGCCACCGTCGCCAGGCATGGCCACCGTTCATTTCTGCTCCCCGGGGCATGTCAAACTGTTCTTCCATCATGTCGTTATTCTATGATGATGGTATAACGGTAAAATTTTGACTCGTCAGTGTCAAGCAGGCGCCCGCGGCCGCGACCCAGGAGGGCGTCCGCGATCAGGGCGCTGAAGTCCGCGGCCCAGGAGAGTGCCGGCGCGATCAGGGCGCTGAAGTCCGCCGGCTGGCCTGGTCAGCGATCGCCTGCAGGCGCTGCGCCTCGGCCGGCCGGACCTTCGGGTCGGCCATCCGGGCGCGTGCCACCCTGGCCATCTCCGGCCCCGGGTCATCGCGCACCAGCGCGCGGAATCTGCGCAGCAGGACGGCCCGGATCGTGGAGATGGCCGGCCGCATCAGCAGTGGCGGCGTGTCGACCTCGGATGTCGCGATGATCAGCCAGGCCATCGCTACGTCGGCGGCGGGCGCGCCCGCCGCGACGTTGGCCCAGTCGACAACGACCGGGCCTGCCGCCGTCAGCATCACGTTGCCCGGATGCAGGCCCAGGTGCAGCATCCGGTCCCCCGGCCCGAATCGCGTCTGCAGCGAGGAGGGCGCGGTGATGGCGTGCAGCCGGTCGTGCAGCCTGGCCAGAGTGTACGCGTGCTGGCGGACCAGCCACGGCCGGCGTGACAGGTCGGCCAGCATGTCTCGGCCGCCCAGTCGCTCCATCACCAGGTCCGGGCCGCTGGCGTCGTAGACCCGGGGCACCGGGAAGCCCGCCTGAGCCAGGTAGGTCATCACCCCGGCCTCGCGCTCCGCGCTGTCACCGTTCCGGTACCGGCGCAGGACCCGCCGCTCACCGATCGCGTAAACATCGGCCGTCCGCCCGGCGCCGATCAGCGGCCCCGGCCGATCGTCACTGGACATCCGCCTCACTTCCCGGTCGATACACCGGCTGCGACCCGCCGCAGCCAGACCGGCCAGGTGCCCTCGAGCCGACCGCATCGCGCGACCAGGTCAATACGCTCCGTAAAGACGGCCTGTCAATGCCGGTCAGGCATTACCGTCAGCGGGCCTAGCTCCTAAGATTCTCCATACGCAGCCTGCAGCAACAGCTCGGGCCGCGCAACGCACGGCCGCTATTGATAACGCTCGGATCCCAGGGGGGATAAGAACGTGACGGTTAGCATTTCCGGGTTGCAGGCGATCGCCAGCCTGGCCTCTGAGGGATCGATGACTGCGGCTGCGCGGGCCCTGGGATACACCCCATCCGCCATATCGCAGCAGATCTCAAAGCTGGAACGAGATGTTCGCCAGGTGCTTGTTGAGCAGAACGGGCGCGTGGCGACGCTATCGCCGGCCGGGCGTGTGGTAGCCGAGGCGGCCTGCCGCATTCTCAATGAGCTCGAGCAGATGCAACTTCAGCTCGAGAATGAGCGCAAGACGGTTGCCGGGACACTGACACTGGCAGCATTTGCCACGGCCACGCGCGGGGTCGTCCCCCCGGCTCTGCGCAGGCTGCGATCCGACTGGCCGCGCCTGAAGTGCCAGCTGGTCGAAGCCGATTCACATCACGCCATGGCGCTGGTCGAGGAGGGATCCGTTGACATCGCCATCGTGCATGACTGGCTCGAGATGCCGCTCGTCCTGTCCACCGGCCTGAATGCGCGGCACCTCGGCAATGACATCTCCGATGTACTCGTGCCGGTCACCCATCACCTGGCCGACCGCGGATCGGTGGCGATGTCCGAACTCGGCGGTGAGGTCTGGCTGTACGAGCCCGGCTCGGTGTCGCACGACCTGCTCATCCGGTCGTTCACGAGTACCGGCCTGGTCGGGCACGGCGTCGCGGAGTACGCGAGCCAGATCGCGATGGTCGGGGCGGGACTCGGCGTCGCCCTGGTGCCGCGGATGGGCCGCGGAGCCGTGCCGGACACCGTCCGGGTGCTGCCCGTGGAGCCCGCCCCCACCCGGCAGGTCTACGCGGTCTGGCGAGCCGCTACCGGAACACGTCCGGCCCTGCAGGCCGCGGTGCTGGCCCTCAAGGAGTCATTCTCGGGCGCGCTCGATCCTGACCAGGCTCACCCCGGCCCGCCCATCCAGGTGCCGCAGCCGGCCTTGGCCCAGGACCAGCGGCTCAGTAGCCCCGTGCCGGGTCGTACCGGTTTATCAGCGGCTTCCCCGCCTGGAACAGCTCGAGATTGCGGAGAAAAAGGTCGACCAGGGCCACGTTCTCTGTCGCGAGAGTTGATGCTGAATGCGGGCTGATCAGGACGTTGCCGAGATCCCACAGCGGCGAGTCAGCGGCTAGCGGCTCGGCCTGCGCGACGTCGAGCACAGCGCCACGGATGGTCCGCTGACGCAGCGCATCGATCAGCGCTGGCTCGTCGACGATGGCGCCGCGTGCGATGTTGACCAGGATGCCGTCCGGGCCGAGCGCGGCGAGTTCAGCCGCTCCGATGAGCTGGAACGTCTCCGGCGTTAGCGGGCACGTCAGCACCATGATGTCGCAGGAACGCAGCAATTCCTGCAGGTCGGCGGCGGTGCCCGTGCGGGAGACGCCGGCGATCTGGCCAGTGTTCGCCTCGCGCCGCACGCCCCACACCTCGACGCCGAGCCCGGCCAGGGCGGCGGCCACGGTGCGCCCGACGTGGCCTAGGCCGACCACCAGGGCGCGCCGCCCGGCCAGCCCGGCCATGGCCATCCGCTCCCACCGATGGGCCGCCTGCCGGCCCCGCAGGTCGGGCACGTCCTTAACGAAGTACAAGATGCCGGTGACCGCCCACTCGGTGAGCGGCCGGGCGTGAATGCCGGCCGCGGTCGTGACCACCGCGTCCCAGCCGGCCAGGCCTGTACGCCCCATGAACTGGCCGATCCCGGAACTGGTGGCCTGGACCCATTTCACACCGGGCGCGCGGGCCGGCATCTCGGCTGGCTCCTGCCAGTCGAAGTCAAAGCAGACGTCGGCCTGGCCCAGGAGGGTGGCCCACTCAGCCTGCTCCGCCGCGGTCAGGGCCGGGGCCGGACCGTGGTGATCGCATGGGTAGCGCGGCTGTGGCAGCAGGTCAGGCCGGTAGCTGACCTCGACGCCCGGATGGGCCGCGATGCGCGCCACCTGCTCCTTTTCGAGGAACGAGCAGACCAGGATCCGGATATCGCTGCTCATGCGACGTCGGACCGCATAGCTTCCGACATCTGGAAGGCGTTGAAGCGCTGCCCGGTCGCGAAGTCAGCGTCTATGCCGGCCAGGAATGCGAACGCGGGCGCCAGCCGCGACGGGTGTACCGCGCCGACCCACATTTCTGGTGTGTAATGCCCTGCCGACATGGGGGTATCGATCGACCGGCCGGTCGTAATGGTGTTCACCGCGATGTTGAATTCGCGCCCTTCGAGGGCCAGGACCCGCATGAGGCCCTCCTGGCCATGCTTGCCCGGCGTATACGCCGTCTCCTTCACGAACCCGCCGATCGCCGAGCCCGAGGAAACGTACAGAATGCTTCCCCTGCGTGCCTCGACCATCCCGGGCCACACAGCCCGCGACAAAATGAACGCGGCCTGCAGGATGATGTCGACCTCGCGCCGCCAGTTCTCGAAGGTGACATCGATCATGGCCACCTCCTTGAGCACGGCGGCGTCGTGGATCAGGGCCCGGGGCGGCCCATAGTGCTCGAGCGCCCGCGTAGTGGCCTCTGCGGTGGCGGCCGCGTCGGCCAGATCGACGACCAGCGGCAGAACCTCGGTGACCGACGCCAGTTCGTCCGTGATCGCCTGGAGCTTCTCCGCCTGCACGTCAAACAGGGCCAGGTGCTTGCCGGCCTTGGCCAGTTCCCGGGCCACCTCGCGGCCCAGGCCCTCGGCCGCTCCGGTGAGGAACACAACCCGGTCATCCATTTGCTTCACAGCATCTGCCCCTTCGCTCAATTGCACTGCCGTTCAATTGCACTGTGGGCCGGCCAGCGCAGCGGTGATGCGGTCGAGTGCCGCATCCAGCCGGGCTTCGTCCTGCGCGAAGCACATCCGGAACCTGCTTTTTCCTGACGGGCCGAACTGGTATCCCGGGCTGACGACGACACCGGCGTCGTAGATCAGCCGCGCCGCCTCCAGGGAGGTCAGGCCCAGCCCGGATACATCCGGCCACAGGTACGCGGTGCCCGCTCCCAGGTCGACCCCAATACCGGGGACGCCGCGCAGTCGCTCGGCCGCGTGCTTTTGCAAGAGCCGCAGTTGCCGCACCCGCTCCCGGACGAAGTCCTCGTCGTCGTGCAGCCATCCGGTCAGGACGTGCTGTGCATAGGCCGGGGCCCTGAGTGCGCTGAACGCGACGACCTGCTCGACAGCATCGATGATCTCAGTGCTGGCCACGACCGCGCCGATGCGGTAGCCGCTGAGCGATTCGGTCTTGGAGCCGCCCAGGAGTGTCACCGCCCGGGTGTCCATTCCCGGCTGGCAGGCGAGGTGGGTGAAATGGGTCTCGTCGTAGACGAGCCGGCAGTAAAGCTGGTCCACGACCACCAGGAAGTCGTGCGCGGCGGCTAGCCGGGCAATTCCCTGGACTGTCTCTTCGCTGTAGACCGTCCCCGTCGGGTTGTTCGGGTTGGACGTCAGGAAAAGCCGGATCCCGCCGCCTGCGGCGTCCTCGAGTTGCTGCAGGTCCAGATGGGGCCCGCTGCCGTCGGCGTGCAGCGGTATGCGGATCACCTCGGCACCGAGAAACCGCAGGATCCGCTCGGCGAACAAGTACTCGGGGTCGGTAAGTGCTACCCGGTCCCCGGCATCTACCAGCGCGCTCAGCACGGCGAACAAGCCGCCTTGGGTGCCGGTGGTCAGGATCAGGTTCCGCTCAGCGTCGACGCTGACCGACAGCAGGGCGGAGATCGCCTCGGCGCATCGCTCGCGGATGCCGGGCCCTCCGCGGTAGGCGGTGTACGCGGACGCTCCGGAGCCTGCCGCGCTGACGAACGCGGGCAGTGCATAGTCGGGCGGCGGAAACCGCGTCACGTCGAAGTGCGTCGTGTCGATCAGGCCATGAGAAGCGCCATCGAGCCGGAGTTCCAAATCGGCTTGCCGCCCGGAGATGGGAAATTCTGCTGCACCATCCATAAAATGCGTGCCCAGGAGGCGGCGAGAAGCGATCGAGGGAACTACCGATTCCATTACTCTGCCTTCACTAGTATCAGTACGGCGCTCAGTGCCTGGTTTCGCATCCCGGGCCGGGCCCGGAATACATTACGGCAACCTTTGCGGCGGCGTGAACAGCTGAGAGCTATGTTATCGATCACATTAGCGAAGCAGCCACGCTAACCAACATGCTCCCATGAGGCTAGCCTGGCCAAGCCCGGCTCCGCATACAAGTGCGGCTTTCTTCAAAAGAGCGTTAAGCGTTCCTAAAAGAAGGCTCGCAGCAGCAGAAATGACCTGGCGGATCACCCTGTTCTTAGACCGCGCCGAGGGCGTGCGTCTTGAGCGCTTTCGGCCAGCGGCCTATATTCAGACCGGAGAACAAACGTTTTCCATATGCTCTCTAGCGGCTTGGACCGGTAGCGGGCTCCAGCGGTGTCGCCGCCGTCCGGTGTCAGCGCCCTGAGGAGATGCGACGATGGGACCGTTCCTGGAGCGGCGGGGGAGAGCCAGACTCAGGCTGCCCGGCCGGATGCTTATGGCGGGCGTGGGCGTGATAACGCTTGCCCTGGTCGCGGGGGCCTGCGGCAGCACCAGTACATGGACAGCTGGCAGAACTACCTGACTCCCCAGCTTCCGGTGATGTGGGCGCCGAACGCCGCCTACCAGCTAACCGAGATCGCCAGCAACCTGAAAGGCGCCCTGCCACAGAGCCCGACGCTGTCCATCAACCCCAAAACTGGTACTTCGTGAAATAGCTTACCGGGACGGCTGGGCGGCCAGAAAGGACCCGGCCAGGTCGTTCAGGGCCCTGGCGGTGGCTAGCGAGGTTTCGGTGGCCAGCATCCGTGGCGTCACGTT
>Ga0335074_10002662_pt1 | contig 24376 bp, 17 predicted proteins | sample Lox_Sample_23_FD_206715 | JGI IMG/M metagenome (GOLD analysis project Ga0335074, IMG submission 206715) | Soil microbial communities from Loxahatchee National Wildlife Refuge, Florida, United States - Lox_Sample_2.3 | ecosystem: Environmental > Terrestrial > Soil > Wetlands | place: USA... | reverse complement strand
GTCTCATCGTCGCGTCGAAGGCGTTGCTCGATGAGAATCCCAATCCCACCGAGGAAGAAGCGCGTTACTGGCTCGCCGGCAACCTGTGCCGCTGCACTGGCTACGACAAGGTGATTCGCGCCGTCATGGATGCCGCCGCCGTTATGCGAGGGGAGAAGGCAGCATGAACTACATCACATCCGACCTGAAGGTCGTCGGCAGCCGCCCGGTCCGTCCGGACGGCGTAGAAAAGGTCACTGGCCGCGCACAGTTCGGCGCCGACATGCGCATGGCCGGCATGCTGTGGGGCAAGGTGCTGCGCTCGCCGCATGCACATGCGAAGATTCTGTCAATCGACACCAGCAAGGCCGAAAAGCTTCCCGGCGTGAAGGCCGTGGTGACGTCGAAGGATCTGCCCCACATCGCCAATGAGGAAGCGTTCGTCGGCGAAGGCCCGATGAATTTCCGCGACCTCTCGCGCAACTGCCTCGCCTGGGACAAGGCGCTGTACGAAGGCCATGCGGTGGCCGCCGTCGCCGCCACCTCGCAGGCAATCGCCGACGCGGCGATAGAATTGATCGATGTAAAATACGAAGTGCTGCCCCACAGCATCGACGTAGAAGACGCGATGGCCGACAACGCCGCCGTACTCCACGAAGATCTGTTCACGGCCGGCGTCGATCCGAAGCCGGCGAAGCCGTCGAACATCGCCAAGGTCGTCACCTTCAAGAAGGGCGACGCCGAAGCGGGCTTCAAGGATGCCGATGTAATAGTGGAAGGCCGCTACACGACGAAGGCCGTGCACCAGGCCTATATCGAGCCGCATGCCTGTCTGTGCAGCTATAACGCCGACGGCCAGGTAATGATCTACAGCAGCAGCCAGGGCCATTTCATGGTCCGTGCCTATTGCAGCAAGCTGCTCGGCATCGACCTCGCCAACATCCGTGCCGTGCCGCTGGAGATCGGTGGTGGCTTCGGCGGCAAGACGCTGGTGTATCTGGAACCGGTGGCGATCGCGCTGTCCAAGAAGGCCGGCCGTCCCGTGAAGATGCAGATGACGCGGGACGAAGTGTTCCGCGCGTCGGGGCCGACCTCCGGCGCGACAGTCGAAGTCAAGCTGGGCGCGAAGAAGGACGGCAGCATCGTCGCGGTGAAGCAGGTGCTGAAATACCAGGCCGGCGCGTTCCCCGGCTCGCCGATCGGTCCCGGCTGCATGTGCGGCTTCGCGATGTACGACATCCCGAATGTCGATGTCGTCGGCTACGACGTGGTGAGCAATCGCCCGAAAGTGGCGGCGTATCGCGCGCCCGGCGCCCCGATTTCGTCCTGGGCAGTGGAATGCGCGATGGACGACCTGGCGCGCAAGCTCGGCAAGGACGCCATTGAGTTGCGCGAGCAAAATGGCGCGCGCAACGGCACCAAGACGCATTACGGGCCGACGCACCAGAACATCGGCTTCCTGGAAACGTTGAAGGCCGCGAAGAACCATCCGCACTGGAAGGCGCCGCTGAAGCCAGGGCAGGGCAGGGGCATCGCCTGCGGCTTCTGGTTCAATATCGGCGGCGAGTCGTCGGCGGGCTGCCATATCGCCGAAGACGGCACAGTGGTCGCCACGTCGGGTAATCCGGACATCGGCGGTTCGCGTGCGTCGATCGGCATGATGGTGGCGGAAGTGCTGGGCGTGCCCGCGGAACGCGTGCGCACCATCATCCCCGACACGTCGTCCATCGGTTTCAGCTTCCTGACCGGCGGCAGCCGCGTGACGTTCGCCACCGGCATGGCGGCGACCCAGGCGGCCGAGCGTGTCGTGGAAGACCTGAAGCGCCGCGCCGCGCAGATCTGGGAAATCCCGGTCGAGGCGGTGGAGTGGAAGGACGGCAAGGCCTATCCGGCAGGTTCCAACGCCGGCGCGTTCGAACCGTTGGACCTCGCCTCGCTGGCACTGAAGGCAGGACGTACCGGCGGTCCGATCGGCTCTGAAGTGTCGGTGAATGCGCAGGGCGCCGGGCCAGGGTTCGGTGCGCATATCTGCGACGTGGAAGTGGATCACGAAACGGGCGCGGTGAAGATCCTGCGCTATACGGCGATCCAGGACGTCGGCAAGGCGATCCACCCGAGCTACGTGGAAGGCCAGATCCAGGGCGGTGCGACGCAGGGCATCGGCTGGGCGTTGAACGAGGAGTACATCTACGACGCCAAGGGGAAGATGGATAACTCCGGCTTCCTCGACTACCGCGTTCCGGTGGCCTCCGACGTGCCGATGATCGAGGCCGTCATGGTGGAAGTGCCGAACCCCCGCCATCCCTTTGGCGCGCGCGGCGTTGGCGAGGTGCCGATCATTCCGCCGATGGCGGCGGTCGGCAACGCGATCTGCGGCGCGACGGGCCTGCGCCTGTACGACCTGCCGATGTCGCCGCCGAAGGTGCGGGCAGCGCTGGATGCTGTAGCGCCGAAGCTGGCCGCAGAGTGAGAGTTCCGAAACCTCTCCCGCGCTTTACGCGCGGGAGAGGCCGAGGCGCGCAGCGCCGAGGGTGAGGGTGCCGCATGCCGAAAGTGCTCATCACGGGTTCCGCCTGCCAACGGTTCACCGGTGGCAAGACGGAACTCGAGGTAGCAGCCACCACATTCCGCCGCCTGGTGTTAGAGCTCGACCAACGATTCCCCGGCCTGGGCAAGCAGGTCGAGGAAGGCATGGCCGTTGCGATCGACGGCGAGATTTTTCAGGATGCCTACGCCGCTACGTTTGGGTCGGACAGCGAGGTAGTTTTAATTCCGAAGATTGGCGGCGGGTAACGCGCTTCGACAGTTGGCGTGTCTGGAAACGTTGGCGCCAGTCATCACTTCGAGATGGGCCAAACGGACGACATTTTCGGTGCGACGAGCTTATACCAACCTGCGAAAACATCGACGCGCGGCCGACGCCCCTCCGTCATGCCGACGAAGGTCGGCATCCACGACTTTTTTGCCGGATGCAGCAAGGTAAGTCGTGGATGGTGCGCCCTCGCGCACCATGACGATGAACCCGGCGGATAAGTCAACATTTCCAGCGGCTGGTATTAATGCAGGATAATCTCCACCCGCCGGTTCTGCGGTTCACGCACACCGGCGCCGGTGGGCACCAGCAGATGCGTCTCGCCGAAGCCCTGCGTCGTGATCTCGCCCGCCGGCACGCCGTCGTGGATCAGCTCGGCCTTCACCGCGTTCGCGCGGCGGATCGACAGGCCCATATTGTACTGCGGCGTGCCCGATGTATCGGTATAGCCGTTCACCTCGATCCGCGTGACCTGCACATGCGTCGAATTGTCTGCCGCTTCCTTGATGATCTGGCGTGCGCGATCGGTCAGCGTCGCCTTGTCCCAATCGAAGAACACCAGGTACGAACGCGCGGGCTGCACGGCCGGTGCCGGAGCAGCGGCAGGGGCCACGGCAGGTGACGGCGGCGGCACCTGGCCGAAGGCATAGCGCACGCCCAGCAGGAAGCTGTGGTCGTGCTGATTGTTCACCTTGATCGAGACGGGCACCGGTGCACCCAGGCCGCTAACGGTCTCGTCACCATTGAAAGTCTCGCTGCCCGGAACAGCGAAGAACCGATATTCCGTGGTCACGATCAGGCCCGGCACGTTAGGCACCGGGAACGACAGCCCGGCGATCGCCTGGAAGGCGAATGCGCCCTCGGTCGAATCGAAATGGCTACCTGTGAATGGAGCCACGGCCGCGGTGAATGTCCGATTGCGCGTGAAGTTGCTCCAGGAATATCCCACACCACCACCGATATAGGGAAACAACCACGGCAGCCTGATATCGAAGTCGTACATCACATTGGCCATCGCGCCATAGGTATTCAGATGGCCGCTGTTGCTCGACACCGTCGGGGTTGAAAGCGATGGGAACGGTGCCTCGCGGTAATTGCCTTCCACTTCGAAGCGGAACCCGTTGCCAAGACCGTATCCCACGCTGCCGAGCCCGACAAAGCCGCTCCCCGGATCGATCTGACCGCCACCCGCGATCGGATCATTCTCAGGCAGGTTGTACCCCGCTCCGGCGGCGATATACGGGCCCTGGAACGGCTGCGCCCAGGAGGTGAGCGGTGCCGCCATGAACACCAGCGCCAGCGCCGCATCGCGAATCCGCATGCTGCATGTCCCCCTGGGAATCCCAATGAAAAAAGGGCGCCTCTCGGCGCCCTTTTCCGTATCCATTATGAATCCGTGTGTCAAACGTCAGTGCAGGATGATCTCGACGCGCCGGTTCTGCGGCTCGCGCACGCCGGCGCCCGTGGGCACCAGCAGATGCGTCTCGCCGAAGCCTTGCGTCGTGATCACGCCGGCCGGCACGCCATCGCGGATCAGTTCGGCCTTCACCGCGTTGGCGCGGCGGATCGACAGGCCCATGTTGTACTGCGGCGTGCCTGACGTGTCGGTGTAGCCGTTCACCTCGATCCGCGTGACCTGCACGTGGGTCGAGTTGTCCGCCGCCTCGTGGATGATCTGGCGCGCACGATCGGTCAGAGTCGCCTTATCCCAGTCGAAGAACACCAGGTAGGAACGGGCGGGCTGCACTGCCGGGGCCGGGGCGGCCATCGGTGCCGGCGCCGGTGGTGGCACTTGGCCAAAGTTGTACCGGAAGCCGATCAGGAAGGCGTGGTTGTAGTCGTCGTTCAGCTTCACGCTGCCGGTGCCGACCACTCCGCCGGCGGGGTTGGTTGCATAGGCCCCGTAGTTCCGGTTGCCGGCCAGACCCATGAAGCGATATTCGGCGGTCAAAGCCAGGCCCGGCGCAGCGACGATCGGATACGCCACACCGACGATCGCCTGATAGGCGAACGAACCGTCGCTATGGCCATAAAGATTGGTCGTCCCCGTGGCGTTATAGGCATGGACGTTTTGCTCGAACGCCACCTGATAGCCTATGCCGACGCCAATGTACGGCACGATCGGGCCCAGGCCGTTGAAGTCGTAGGCCACATTCACCATTGGCCCGTATTTCTGCTCCCAGCCGCCGACATGTGCGGCGGCGCCGTTGCTGATCGTGTCGAACTGGTTGGCGCGGTAATCCATCTCAAGTTCCGCGCGCAGCCCGTTGCCGAAACCCCAACCCACGGCCCCGACGAACGCCGGGCCGACGCGAGAGCCAAGGCTACCAGACGGGAAGAACGTCGCCCCGCGAACATTGAAGGAATGGATGTTCTCATCCTGCATCAGGTTCACACCAGCCCCGCCGCTGACATAAAGGCCTGTCACCGGCTGGGCACTCGCTACAATCGGCAGGGCCAGCAGGCTGGCTGCCAGGAGTGCACCCCGAAGCTGCATTTTTAATTCTCCTCGTTCGCTTTGAGTCCGGGCCTTCGGCACGCCGAAACCGCGCCCACGCCGGCCCCCTTTACGGTGGGAAAACCATAGCGATACGGAACGCCTAGTGGGAGGGGTGGAACCGGGGATTGGTCCGATCTGTTGCTCGGGTGCCACAGGGTCTGGGCACCGGCGCCACAGCCCGGCTGCACGCGAAATCATGGCGGAAGAGAGCAGGAGTCGAACCTGCCCGGAGCCGCTTGGCAGCCCCAACCGGGTTTGAAGTCCGGCCGGCCCACCGGGACCGCTTCTCCTCCTCGCGCATTCTTGACCGTTTAAGCCTTGGTGGGAAGCTGGGCCAGGAAGGCTCCTTCTTCCTCCGACTCCAGGCAGCGGCAATCCAGCCAGACCCGCCCCAAGGCGATTCGTCCGATCACCGGGCGGGGCAGCGCGCGCAGGGTATTTGCCAGCATTTCCAAGCTGTTGCCACCGATGGTCAACGCCGCCGAGGGCAGCAGATCCACCGGCAGCGCGCCGGAGCCGATCTGGCTGCGGCAGGGCTCCACGGCGACGGGCCGGCTCGGGAAGGCGGCACGCATATGGGGCAGCAGGCGCTCGGCAGCCGTCCGAATGTCCGCCTCGGCTCGGGTCAACAAACGGAGCGCAGGCAGCCGGTCGCGCACGCGATCAGGGTCAAGATACAGCCGCAGTACATGTTCTAGGGCTGCCAGACGGCCCTTGTCCAGTCGCAAGGCACGCTTCATCGGATTGGCGTTTATGCGCTTTATCACTTCTTTGTTACCGACGATCAGGCCAGCCTGCGGACCACCCAGCAGCTTGTCGCCGGAGAACGTGACGAGGTCGGCACCGGCCGCCAGCGACTCCCGCGGAGTCGGTTCGTGCGGCAGGCCCCAGGCAGCGAGATCCACCAGGCTGCCGCTGCCAAGATCCTCCACCAGCGGCAGCGTTGCGGCATGCGCGATCCCGGCCAGCTCCGCTGTACCGACCGAAGCGGTGAACCCGGCGATCGCGTAGTTGGACGGATGCACCCGCATCAGCAGCGCCGTCTCCGTCCCGATCGCCTGCCGATAATCCCGGGGGTGGGTGCGGTTGGTGGTGCCGACCTCACGCAGGATGGCGCCGGCGCGCGCCATGATCTCCGGGATGCGGAACGCGCCGCCGATCTCGATCAGCTCCCCGCGTGACACCGGTACCTGTTTGCCCAATGCCAGCGTGTTCAGCACCAGCAGCACGGCGGCCGCGTTGTTGTTCACCACCGTGGCGGCTTCAGCGCCGGTCAGCTGGCACAGCAGGGGGGCGATGTGGTCGTCGCGCTCCCCGCGGCGGCCGGTGGCGAGGTCGAATTCCAGCGTCGTGGCGGAACGCATGGCGGCCGCCGCGGCCTCGGCGGCTTCGGGCGGCAGGGGCGCGCGGCCGAGATTGGTGTGCAACACGGTGCCGGTCAGATTGAACACCGGGCGCTGGCTGGCGGCGAACTGCCGGGCCAGCGCATCGGCGGCTTCGTCCAGGATGGCCGAGGGCGGGGCATCGAAGCGGCGCGCCGCACGGCGGGCGGCGAGAACCGCGCGCAGCGCGCCCGTGGCGGCGTGACGGCCGAAACGGTCGGCCAGGACGGCCGCTTCCGGCGATCGCAACAGGGCGTCAAGCGATGGCAGCGGGCTGGTATGATCCGGCATGGCGGCGCATCGTAGGGCGCCATCCCGTGTTGGTGCGAGGCGCGCCACGATCCTGCCGGGCACCGGTGCGATGTCATGGCACTGTTGCGATGTCATGGCACCGTTGCGATGTCATGGCACCGATGAGATGTCATTGCACCATTGAGATGTCATTGCACCATCAAGATGTCATTGCGAGGAGCGTAGCGACGAAGCAATCTCGATCGACAGGGCGCACCGACAACACGGGCACTTCTCCGAACGAGACTGGTCCGCCGCTGACATTCCTCGCAATAACATTGTCGCGTGACTCACGCTTGACCGATAGCGGGCCACTAACCGGAGGAACACATGCTGCGCCAAGAACAGAATGACCTGCTGACGCGCACCGGCCCAGGAACGCCGATGGGCGAGATGTTTCGCCGCTACTGGATCCCCGCCCTGCTCGCCGAGGAATTGCCGGAAAACGATGGCCCGCCGGTTCGCGTGCAGCTGCTATCGGAAAAGCTGATCGCATTCCGCGACACGCTTGGCCGCTATGGCTTGTTGGAAGAATTCTGCGCCCATCGCCGCGTCTCGCTGTGGTTCGGCCGCAATGAAGAATGCGGCATCCGCTGCGCCTATCACGGCTGGAAATACGACGTGACCGGCCAGTGCGTGGACCTGCCGTCGGAGCCGGACTCCAATGGCTTCCGCGCCCGCATCAAGATGCGGGCCTATCCATTGGTGGAGAAGGGCGGCGTGCTATGGACCTATATGGGCCCGCCGGAACACCAGCCCGGCCTGCCCGAATTCGAATTCGCCTGTGTGCCTCCGGCGCAGTCCTTCACCTCCAAGCGGCTGCAATACAGCAACTGGCTGCAGGCGCTGGAAGGCGGCATCGACTCCAGCCACGTCTCCTTCCTGCATCGCGACGCGCTGCGGTCCGATCCGCTGATGCAGGGATCGCGCGGCAACGACTACAACATGGGCGACCAGATGGTGCGCTTCGAAACCGCGGAGCATGTGGCCGGATTGTTCATCGGCGCGCGGCGCCGCGCCGAGCAAGGCACGTACTACTGGCGCATCACGCCCTGGTGCATGCCGTCCTTCACCATGATCCCGCCGCGCGGCAACCACCCGGTGCACGGGCATTTCTGGATTCCCATCGATGATGAAAACTGCTGGGCCTGGAGCTTCGATTACCATCCCACGCGCGCCCTGACCGACACCGAGCGCCAGGCGATGCGCGACGGCAAGGGCATCCATGTGCGTTACGCCCCCGGCACGTTCATTCCCGAAGCCAATCGCGACAACGACTATCTGGTCGATCGCGCGGCACAGAAAGCCGGAATGACCTATAGCGGCGTAAGCGGTATCGCCATGCAGGATGCGTCGTTGCAGGAAAGCATGGGGCCGATCGTCAACCGTGCGCGCGAGAATCTGGTGAGCACCGATAACGGCATCATCATGGCCCGCCGCCGCCTGCTGCGTGCGGCGCAGGCGCTGGCCGCCGAAGGCACGCCGCCACCCGGAACCGATCCCACGACACACCGCGTACGTTCCGCATCGGTCGTGCTGCCGGAAGCCGATGCATTCGCGACCGCCGCGCGCGAGGCCCTGACAGTGCGGCCCGGCGTCGCGCCCGTGTCCGTTTGAGCGAAAATTGTCGCCCCCCCCCCCTTTGTGGGGGGGGGGTGGGGGGGGGGGAGCGGACACATCCGAAATTACGACTGTGCACGCCCTCCCCGTGACCCTCTTTCGCAAGGGGGGAATCTATCGCCCCGCCCCGACCTGACCTTCTCTCGAAAGCCGACCCGTGCCCCCATCACCCCTCGCCCTGCTGAAAACGCGCCGTCTGTGGCCCCTCGCCGTCACCCAATCCTGCGGCGCGCTGAACGACAATCTGGTGAAAAACGCCATGCTGGTGCTGGCGTTATTCCGCCTCGGAATCGGCGGCGCCGGGCTTTCGGCGCTCGCCGGTGCATTGTTCATCGCGCCCTACATCCTGCTGTCCGCAACTTCGGGCAAACTGGCCGACCGCTTCCCGAAACCGCGCGTGATCGTGGCCTACAAGTGCCTCGAACTTCTGCTGATGCTCGGCGCTGCCGCCGCCTTTCTCACCGCCAGCGTCTCCGGCCTGCTGGCCGTACTGTTCTTGCTCGGCGTGCAGGCGACGCTGTTTGGGCCGGTGAAATACGGAATCCTCCCGGAACATCTCCACGAGGACGAACTGGTTGCCGGCAACGGCGTGATTGAGGCCACCACCTTCTTTGCCATCGTCATCGGCACCGTCGCCGGCGGCGCATTGATGTTGCTCTCCAACGGCGCGGCCGTCGTCAGTGCCACCGGCGTCGCGCTGTCCCTGATCGGTCTCGCCGCTGCGTTGTTCCTGCCAGCGGTTCCCGCCGCCGATCCCAGCCTGCGCCTGTCGCCCAACCTGTTGGCCGATACCGCAGGCGTGCTGCGCCACGCCGCAGCGATCCGGCCCATTTGGCTATCGCTGCTGGGCCTGTCGTGGTTCTGGACCATGGGTGCAACCCTGCTCACCGAGTTCCCCATCATCGCCCGCGACACCCTGCATGCGAACAGCAGCGTCCTGACGTTGTTGCTGACGGTGTTCGCGGTCGGCGTCGGCATCGGCTCGATCCAATGCGCGCGGCTGCTGCATGGCGAGGTCTCCGCCCGTCTCGTTCCCTTCGCCGCGCTCGGCATTTCCCTGTTCTGTTGGGATTTCGCCTCCGCTGCCACGTCCGCCGGCGCAATCGGCGGCCTCGCCTCGGCCGGCGCGACCGTGCAGTCCTTCAATGGCTGGCGCATGCTGGTGGACCTGCTGTTGCTGGCGGCATGTGGCGGCGCGTATTCCGTGCCGCTCTACGCCATCATCCAGGACACCGCCGCGCCCTCCGAGCGTGCCCGCATGGTCGCGGCCAACAACATCATGAACGCCTTTTTCATGGTGGCCGGCGCCGGCGCGGCGGCCGGGTTCGCGGCGGTCGGGCTGCGCGCGCCCGCGGTCCTCAAGCTTGCCGCCATTGCCAACCTGCTTGTTGTTGTATGGATCGTCCGGCTGCTGCCGTCGCAGACCTGGCGTGGCCTGCTGCGCTGGTATTTCCGCACATGCCACCGTGTCCGTGTGACCGGCCTGGAACATTATCAGGCAGCGGGCGATCGGATCGTGATCGTCGCCAACCACCAGTCCTATCTCGACGCCCCGCTGATCTATGCCTGCCTGCCCGACAGTCCCTGCTTTGCCATCCATACGGCTCAGGCAGAGAAATGGTATTTCAAACCGTTTCTGGCGCTGGCCGATACGTTTCCGGTGAACGTGCAATCGCCCTACGCCGTGAAGCGCATGGTGGAGGCGGTGCGTGACGACGGCCGCAAGCTGATGGTGTTTCCCGAAGGCCGTCGAACACTCACCGGCGGCCTGATGAAGATTTACGAAGGCGCTGCCATGGTCGCCGACCGGGCGCATGCGCGCATTGTGCCGATCAGTATCGATGGCCTGCAATTCAGCCGCTTCAGCCGTATGCGCGGCCGCCTGCGCCAGCGTTGGTTCCCGCCGGTACGTGTGGATATCCGGCCTGCGGTGACGTTGGCGCCGCCGAATGCCGAAAGCCTGACACCGCGCCGGCGCCGCGAAGCGATCGGTCGGGCTTTGCAGGACGTGATGGTGGAAGCATGCTTTCTTTCCAAGGACACCAACAAGACGCTGTTCTCGGCCCTGCTGGACGCCCGCGCGGTGTACGGCCGGCGTATGTTGATCGCCGAGGATATTCAGCGATCGCCCATCAGCTACGACCGCCTGCTGCTGGGTGCGATTGCGCTGGGCCGCGCGCTGTCCGCCACGGCGCCGGACGAGACGCATGTCGCGCTGCTGCTACCCAATGCTGTCGCGTGCGTCGTCACATTCTTTGGGCTGCACGCATTCGGCGTGGTGCCATGCCTGCTGAACGTCTCTGCCGGCGCGGCCAACATGCTCTCCGCGTGCCAGGCGGCGCGCGTGCGATATGTGGTGTCCAGCCGTGCCTTCGTTGAAAAAGCGCGGCTGGAGCGTGTGGCGGAACGGCTCGCCAGGGAGCATTCCTTCATCTGGCTGGAAGACGTGCGCGATACGATCGGAACAAGGGCAAAACTGCGAGCCTGGCGCGACGTACGCCGCGCGCGGTCATTGCCCGGGGCGCAGGCGTCGCCCGGCAGTGCAGCAGCGGTACTGTACACCAGTGGTTCGGAAGGCGCGCCGAAGGGTGTGGTTCTCAGCCACCAGAATATCCTGACCAATTGTGCGCAGCTCGCTTCCGTGGTCGGCTTCACCGGCGCCGACATTGCATTCAACGCGCTGCCGATGTTCCACGCCTTCGGGCTGACCGGCGGCACGTTATTGCCGTTGTTGTATGGCGTGCGGACGTTCCACTACCCGAGCCCGCTGCATTACCGCATCGTACCCGCGCTGATCTACGACACCGATGCGACAATCTGTTTCGGCACGGATACTTTCCTGCGCGGCTGGGCGCATTACGCAAATCCCTATGACTTCTACGCGATGCGCTACATCTTCGCGGGTGCGGAGAAAGTGCAGGAGCAAACGCGGCGGGACTTTGCAGACCGGTTCGGCGTGCGCGTACTGGAAGGCTATGGCGCCACCGAAACGTCACCGGTGCTGACGCTGAACACGGCAATGCACAACCGCCCCGGTACTGTCGGCCGATTCCTGCCGGATATTGCCTGGCGGCTGGAACCGGTGGCGGGCGTGGCTGCCGGCGGCCGGCTGTTGGTGCATGGACCGACCGTCATGCTCGGTTACCTGCGTGATGCGGCGCCTGGCGTGCTCGAGCATGTGCCTGATGGCTGGTACGACACCGGCGACATCGCTTCAGTCGATGAAGCAGGATTCGTATCGATTGTCGGACGGGTGCGGCGGTTTGCGAAGATCGGCGGCGAGATGGTTTCCATGGAAGCTGCCGAAGCCCTCGTCGGCGCGTTGTGGCCGGAGGCACGGCATGCAGTGGTCAGCGTGCCGGATCCGCGCAAGGGCGAGGCGTTGCTGTTGGTCACGACGCACAAAGGTACGGAACCGCGCGATCTGCTGGCGTTTTCCCGCGAACGTGGGATACCGGAATTGATGGTACCACGCGCCGTACTGACTGTGCCGGCGGTGCCGCTATTGGCGACAGGGAAGGTCGATTATCCAGCCGTGATGCGGATTGTAGAATCCGAAACCGCCCACAAAAACTTCTCCCACGGAGTGGGAGAGGTCGAGGCGCTATAGCGCCGAGGGTGAGGGTGATCGGGTCGGCACACACGTCGCTTCTCACCGACCCGATCACCCTCACCCTCGGCGCTTCGGATCTCGCGTCGATCCGCTTCGCGGCTCAACCCTGCTATACGGGAGAGGTCTGGGGCCTACGCCTCCCCCGACCCCGGCGGCAGCCCGAGCAATAAGCGCCCATACGGCACCAACGTCGCGAGCGGATTGAACGCCTGATGCGTGGCGATCGTCAGGATGTCGCGTAGCATCGGCTGCAGCGGATCAGCATCCATTGCCGCGCGCGCGCCGCACAGCTCCACCAGGCTCTGCACTGCGCTGCGAATTTGCTGCATCCCGAACGTAACATCGCGTCGGTTGCGCAGCACCTCTGCCTGTGTGATGGCGCGGCCCGAGGCCACCGTCGCCACACTTTCGGCCCGCCGCGTCTCCAGCAGCACACACGCGGCGTCAATCGATGCCGACGCTTCCGCCAGCCGCAACTGCACCACTTCGGACTCGGCCAGTCGTGTCATGCCCCGCGACACGCGCCCCGACAGCGCGGCCGCGGCGGTCGCCAGGGCGCGGCGGCCGAGCGCGAATGCCACCGGCGGGAGCGAAAACACCACCAGATAGCCGCGTGGCGCCCGCACCACGTCGTAGTCGGGGTGTACCGCCACGCCCGGCGGCGTCCCCTCGAACAAGTCGCGTAGCAGCACCGTGCGATGTGCCGGCACGAACACATCGCGCAGCACCAGCGTCTTGCTGCCGGTACCGCGCAACCCAAGCACGAACCAGTCATCCACGATCTCAATGTCGCGCATCGGCACCAGCAGGTAGCGCGTGGCAACCGGCCCGTCGGCGTGTGGACAGCGCGCGCCGATGATCGCCCATTGCGCATGAGTGCAGCCGCTGGAGAACGGAAACCGCCCAGACAGCCGCCAGCCGCCATCGCACGCGACCGCGGTTTCGCGTGGCGCCAGCGAGGACGATGCCACCGCTCGTGGATCCTCCTCCCAAATGTCGCGTTGTCCTTGCTCCGGCAGGCTGGCGATGATCCACTGATGCTCTGCCAGCACGGCATAGACCCAGGCGCTGGACGCGCAACCGTCCGTCAGAATTTCGATAATGCGAGAAAACACGTCGAACGGAAGCTGCAAGCCGCCGAACCGGCGGGGCTGCAACACACGCAGGATGCCGGCCTCGTGAAACGCGGCGATCGTCGCCGCAGGCACGTCGCGCGCCGCGGTGGTCGCGGCCTCGCGTTGCAAGAGCAATGGCACCAATGCCCGGGCCCCGGAGAGCAATACCTCAGCGTTGGCCGGGTCGGTGCCGCGCATCGTCTGACGTAGTCAGTTTAAATCGACGGCGTGACGCTTCAGATCGTCCAAGGCGCACCACTGCAACGCGCCCATTTCCGTCGCCCGCAGCACCACTTTGGGCGCGCGGCCAGCATCGAGCGCCTCCTGCCAGCGTGGCGCGCACAGACACCAGCGGTTGCCGGGCTTCAATCCGTCGAAGCCGAATTTCGGCCGCGGCGTGGACAGGTCGTTGCCCGTTGCTTTGCTGAAGGCAAGGAATTCGTCCGTCATGACGGCGCACACCGTGTGGCTGCCGGCATCTTCGGGCGAGGTATCGCAGCAGCCGTTCCGGAAGAAGCCCGTAAGCGGCTGGGTAGAACAACTCTCCAGCACGCCGCCGAGGACGTTGCGTGAGGGGCGACGGCTTGGACGGCCTCCGGTTTCATCGAACGGCATGGCAGGCTCCGTTGGCTGGTCTCGCTTGCATCAAACTGATGCTAACCTGGGCGCGGGCGTGCCGCCATAAGCCGGCGTGCCGCCCATCTGTCTCATTGCGATTTGGCTGCCTGCCTGGCAGGCGACCCGCGGCGGCATCAATCTTTCATGTCATTGCGAGGAACCAAGTGACGAAGCAATCTCCTGCGTGAAGGCGCACGAACTGTCCCGGCGCCCTGTCTTCGGAGATTGCTTCAGCCCTTCGGGCCTCGCAACGACATCAGCATTCTTCCAGGATCCGCAGGCAGGGCGGATCGCTTTCCGCATCCACCTCCACCATCGCGCCGTTCGGCACCGCAGCGGTGATATCCACGCTGAATCCCGACATCATGGTGAAATCCGCCAAGGCGGCGCCCTGCACCATGATCGGATTGACCGTGTTCAGCACCAGCGCCGCGGGCACCACGCCACGAGCCCCCATTTCGTGCAGCATCCATGCGGTGGCAACACCGCCCTTCGCCGCATCCAACACCAGCACGCGGCCGACATAGGACTGTCCCGCCAGTTTATGGTCCGGGCGCGAGAATACGCCTTTGATGCGGTCCAGGTCATAGCGCGCGGAAAACCCGTCCTTCGCCACCAGGGCACGTCCACGCACACGCTTGCCCATCGCGGCAGTCGCGGTGAGTCCCTTCATCGCCCTATTCTCCCCCGGCACGCCGCCGCCACGCAGTCCGCCATCGACAACAGCGCCGGCCGATAACCGTAGCCGCCCAGAATATTGGCAAGCTTCGCCGAATTGGTGGCGAGCGCCTGCCAGCCGTTCGCCTCCGCCATTTCCCGCGCGTAGCTCTGGTAGAAGCACATGCCGGACAACAGCATCGCGCCGGACGCTTCGATCCGCGCGGTAAGCCCCATGCGGTCGGCGTCGGGCTTCACCTGCGGGCTGGTCACCGCCAGTACCGGCACCGTGACGCGGCGGCCATCCAGCAACCCGGCAAGCTCCCGCAACTCCAGCAACGAAAGCTGCGGCGCGGAGAACACCACCACGTCGATCTTGTCCACGCGGCCGGCAAAGCTCCGCTGCAACGCCCGCAGCTCGGCCTCGCCGATGCTGGCGCGAAGCGGCAACGCCGGGTCGGCGACATCCGCCAGCCGTTCCGCCTCCGGCGTGATGCCGTCGAGGTGGAACAAGGCGACCGAGCCATAGCTGGCCATCGCCGCGCCGAAATGTTTCAGCTCGTCGGAGCCGGGCACGCGGTCGATGCCGATTACCGCCGGCACCTGCCAGTAATCGCCCGCATGGCGCCCGATCAGCGCACCCAGAGCGCCCCAGTCAGCCAGATCCCGCGGCGTGTGCGTCACACGCAGCTTCACCGTGGCCCGGCGCTGTGCATCCAGGTGATAGCCATAGCGCGGTGTGCGCCCCGTCAATCCGGCGGCGAGCGCCGACGGCCCGCCCTCGAAATTGCTGCGCGCCCCCAGCACGCTGTTGCAGTAGATCGCGACGCCGGTATCGCCATAGGCCATATGTTCGTTGCGCACCGCCGGCATGATGGTCTGATAGTTGATGCAGGTGTCGGTCATCAGCACGCCCATCGCCTGGAAGGCGGCGATGGCGCGGCGTTCCAGGTCCAGCATCCAGGGCTGCTGCTTCAACCGCGCCGCCGCGCCGAAATCGGTGCCGCGCGGATCGGTGATGGTCGGTATGCGCACCTGCCGATGGTCTGCCGGGTGGGCCGCCAGTTGCTCCAGCCACCCAACTCCGGCTCCGCCCAATGACTCGGTGTCCGCCATGATGTGGGCCTGCGACACCGGCACGAAATCCGCCGCGCCGAGATAACCGCCAACACGAATCTGGTGCTCGATCGCCCATTGCCGCACAGGACCGGCTTCGCCGGCCAACATGGCCTGTTCTTCGGCAGTCAAGCGCATGGGCATCATCCGGCTTCCGCGCCGGACCATGCGTCCGGGCCGCCAGGGTGTCCACCCTGGTGCACCGGACAAAAAAATGGCGACCCTTGTGGGGCCGCCAAGTTTAGGGAGGAAACGTCCAAGAAAGCAGACAGCGCGGCCAGAGGCCGCATTGCTGCGACGCACAAGATAGGGAAGCAGTCGTTCGTGTGCAAGCGATTTTTCGCAGCGCAGCAAAAAAACTTCTGGACAATCGAGCTACCCGCTGGTAGCCCTCTCCCTACACCCAAGTTTAGGTGCGAGGAACGTCGACACGCCCTGCCAGTATTCGGCGGGGCGTCGTCGTTCTGGGCCGGGCCTTCACGCCAGGCCGGCGTTTCGGCAGATGCTCCGTCCCTCCATTGCGTCCATCCACACCGCCGGATATTTGCCGCACCCCGCTTCGTGCATGCCCCGGCAGCGGATGATGGTCGCCACGGTGGCTTGGTGAAACCGGGCTACGACGTGAAGGTGGCGGCGACCGCGGACGAAGCGCCGACAATTGCGCAATCGTGACGAAATGAACCCGCGTCGGGTTGTTTCAGTGCCGCCCGCCATAACCGGACCTCACCTCGGCCACGACGAGCAGGCTCGATGCTGCCACAGCGCAACGGCCGCGACTGATTCGGGAAATGTGGCTAATTATACCGCACCGAACCAGACATTGACGGTTTCTTTCCACGACATAAATCCTGGTTTCAACCTGGCCGGCTATCACCGATGGGGACAAGGCTCGTCTGGCCGTTGTGCCACGGCGCCGGAAGACAGGCTGGCACGGCCAACGTGCATCCTTGGGGGATACCATGATGATCCATCAGCGCATCCGTGTGCTTCATCAGCGCATCCATGTGCTTCGGGTAATGGCAATGGCAATGGCAATAGCGATCGTCGTCGCGGCTTTGGCGGCGATCTCGCCGGCCAACGCCGCGCCCACATCGACATGCGACGCCGCCAACGTCGTCGCGCGGGTGCTTCCCGCCGTGGTGAACATCTGGGTCGCGAAAATCCTCCATGGTGACGAAGAAGGCGGCAATGCCACCGGCAAGCAACGCCTGGAGTTCTTCGTCGGCACCGGGTTTATCGTTGATCCGGGCGGCATTATCGTCACCAACAAACACGTCATCCAGGACGCCGCCATGATCCTGGTGGCCTTCCGCGACCGGTCGCAGGTGCCGGCTCAGCTGATTGCCGCATCCTCGCTGTCCGACTTCGCCCTGTTGAAGGTGAATACCGACAAGCCACTGCCCATCTTGCGCTATGCCGATAGCGATACCGTGCAGTTGGGCCAACCGGTGATCGCGGTCGGCAACCCGCTTGGCCTCGGCACGTCGGTCAGCACCGGCGTGGTCAGCGCGGTGAACCGCAACCTGATGAAAACCCCGGTCGATGATTTCATCCAGACCGATGCCAGCATCAATCCGGGCAACTCCGGCGGCCCATTGCTCGATTGCAGCGGCCAGGTGGTCGGGATCAATACCGCCCTGCTATCGAACAACACTGTGCTTGGCTCGATCGGGATCGGCTTTGCATTGCCGTCCAACTGCGCTCAGATCCTGCACAGTTATCTGCTCGATCCAAACCATGTCAGTCTGAACTGGGCCGGATTGGAGCTGCAGGACCTGACCCCGGGCCTGGCACAATCCTTTGGCGGCACCTTTACCTCCGGCGCAATCGTCACCGGGCTGGAAAAGGATGGCCCCGCCGCCAAAGCCTCGCTCGAACCGGGCGACATCATAACCGCGGTCAATGGCCATCCAATGTATGATGCCCGTGCGGTTCAGCGCACAATCGCCTTGAAGCGGCCCGGAGATCCGGTGCAACTGACCGTCTGGCGTGACGGCAACACCAGCGACATGACAGTAATTGGCAAGCCGTGGCCGGACATGCTGGCCCTACGCACGGAGGTTCTTGCCAGTGCGTCGAGCATTCAAAGCGCTCAATCCGCGGGTGCCGGCCTGCATCTGGCCAACATCACGCCCGCGGAACGCTCGCATTACGGCCTGTCGGACGCATCCGGCGTGATGATCGACCGGGTGTCGGCGGGATCGGAGGCTGAAAGCCTGGGCCTCGCGGTCGGCGACGTCATCAAGATGGTGGGCGGTCATCCGGCCACAACGCCTGATGCTGTCACCAGCCGTCTCGATCATCCGGACCTGGCGACCGGCGACCTGGTGCCTCTGCTCGTGCAGAGCAAGTCAGTGAAGCGATGGGTGGCGGTCTATGTCGGCCGTATCAACGTCGCAGACCTGGTGACAACGGTGCCCGAAGCAAAATCCGCCGCTGCGCCGGTGTTGGAAATCCGCGGCATGTCCCAAACCAAACAGTAGGTCTCTAACTTATTATGATCAATCGTTTGTGCATGCGCACCGTTCGGGCCTTGTTGATGGCGGTCGCGGCGGCGGCCGTGGCGCCGCCGGCCATCGCAGCCTCGCCATCGACCTGTGATGCGGCCAACGTCGTCGCCACTGCCCTTCCGGCCATTGTGAACATCTGGGTCGCCAAGATCCTGCCCGCCGAGGATGGCGGCGGCGAGGCTGGTAAGATCCAGCCTGCCCAAGGCGGCCGCGCCAAGACGCCCGGAAAGGAAGAACTGGAATTCTTCGTCGGTACGGGATTCATCGTTGACCCCAGCGGCGTGATCGTCACCAACAAGCACGTGATCCAGGATGCCGCCCTTATCCGGGTCACCTTCCACGACCGGTCGCAAGTACCCGCACAACTGATCGCAGCTTCTTCCCTGCTCGACTTTGCGATGTTGAAGGTGAACGTCGGCAAGCCGCTGCCGACATTGCGCTATGCCGACAGCGATGCGCTGCAGGTCGGCCAGCCGGTGATTGCCGTCGGCAATCCGTTGGGCCTCGGCACGTCGGTCAGCACCGGCGTGATCAGCGGCGTGGACCGCAATCTGATGCGGTCGCCACTCGACAATTACATTCAGACCGATGCCAGCATCAATCCCGGAAATTCCGGCGGCCCGCTGCTCGATTGCAGCGGCGAGGTGGTCGGCATCAACACCGCTTTGCTATCGAACAGTACTGTTCTGGGGTCGATTGGGCTCGGCTTCGCGCTGCCATCCAATGATGCCGCGTTGCTGACCGGCAAGCTGATGGATCCGGACCATGTCAAACCGAACTGGATCGGACTGCAACTGCAAGACCTGTCGCCGGCGCTGGCACAATCCTTCGGCAGTTCCTTGACGGGCGGAGCCATTGTCACGCGCGTGGACAAGGACGGGCCGGCGGCACATGCGTCGATCGCGGCAGGCGATATTGTCACCGCGATCGACGGGCAAACGATGTACAATGCGCGCGCCATCCAGCGTGCCGTCATCGTGAAGCCGCCCGGCGAGCCGATTGTTCTGTCGCTCTGGAACCGTGGCCAAACCCGATATGCGACGCTGCGTGGCGAGGACTGGCCGCATATGATGACGGGGCCCACCAATGTGCTGGCAAGCGCCGCAAGCATCGCGCGCGCCGAAGCCGAGGGCACCGGGCTGCATCTGCTCGACCTCGGCGCGGCGGTACGCAAGCGCTTTGGCCTGACCGAAACGTCCGGCGTGGTCATCGACCGCGTCACGCCGGGTTCTGAAGCCGACAGCCTGGGGCTTGAAGCCGGGAATGTTATCAGGATGGTCGGCAATGATCCGGCGAAGACAGCCAGCACGGTGGACGCGCGACTCAACCACCCCCAAGCCACGACCGGCGATCTGGTGCCGCTTCTGGTACAGGACGATTCGACTCTGCGATGGGTGACGATCTTCGTCGGGCGTATCAGCGTGAACAATCTGATCGCCACGCTTCCGCAAGGGAAATTGTCGCCTGTGGCGCCCTCCGGAACCGCCGACGCTCAGCACCACTGACCAGAGTCCCGGGTCGGTTCGGACAGAGTCGTCGAACCATTGTCCTTTGTGTCATGGCCGCGCTCGTCGCGGCCATCCACGTCTTTCCAGCCTGCCCCCAATAAAGCCATGGGTGGCCGCCACGAGACAGTTGAATCGGACATTTCGATGGCTGCTATTATGCCGATCGCATTACCCGCCGATATCTGCCGCGGTAATGGGATGCCGGATAATCACGAAATACCCGATCGCGCATACCACCGCCACGGCGGCCGCCGTCATCAGCGCCGGCACGAACGATCCGCTCGCCTGCACGATGAATCCGGTCACCATCGGCGCCAGTGCGCCGCCCAGATACCCGCCGAAATTCTGCATCGCGCCCAGTGACGCGGTGGTATTGGCCGGCGCCGCCACCGATGCCATCGCCCAGGCCGACGAGCTCGCGACATAACCAAGGAACATCGCCGCCGAGATCAGCACCACCGCCAGCGTATTGCTCGCTACCAGTGCGGCGGCGACGGTGCAGGCGGCCATCCCCAGCAACGACACCGTCATCGGATAGCGCCGGCTGTTGATCGGCGACAACCCACGCTCCATCAGCCAGTCTGTCAGCCAGCCGCCGAATAAGCCGCCGATCACGCCGGCGATGAACGGCACCGCGCTGGCAAATCCGGCAGCGCGGATCGCCATGTGGCGCTGCATTTCCAGATAGCCCGGCAGCCACGCGGTATAGACCCAGGTGAGATAGATCACGCCGAAGAAGCCGACGATCATCCCCCAGGTGGTCGCGCAGCCGAACAAGCGCCGCCATTCGCTGAAGGTGACGCGCGCGGCTTCACCGGTTTCGTCGCCTTCGCTGCGATAGGTATCCTCGGCCGGAGTCAGCGCCATCGACGCCGGATCGCGGTACAGCAACACCCATGCGATCGCCACCGCCACGCCGGCGATGCCCATGATGCCGAACATCCAGCGCCAGCCCACCTCCAGCATGATCACGGTCAGCAGCGGTGCGGCAATCGCGGTACCGAGGGTGGACGAGCAATTGAACACGCCAGTCGCCGTGCCGCGGCCCCGCACATTGAACCAGTCCCGCACCACGCGGGCGCCGGTGGGGAATTGCGGCGCCTCGCCAAAGCCCAGGATGGCGCGGCCAAACACAAACTGGCCGAAATTGGCGCACAGGCCGGTAAAGCCCTGCGCGAGCGACCACAGCAGGATGCCGGCGCCCAGCAGGCGGCGCGGGCCGAACCGGTCCACCAGCCCGCCGGCAGGAAGCTGCGCGAAGGCATAGGCCCACAGGAACGCCGACAGCAGCAAGCCCATGTCGGCGACGGAAAGATGCAGGTCGGCGCGGATCAGCGGATTGCCGATCGCCAGCGTGGCGCGGTCCACGTAGTTCACCGCGCCGCTGATCACCAGCAATGTCAGCGCCGTGATCTGCATCCGGCGCACGCGCGGCGTCGCCCGCTGCGGCATTCCCTGGAGGTTTGCGATCTTGATTCCTGTATCCACCTGTTTCCTCCATTTTCTCGCCGCATACGCCCCGCTGGCAGCGCAAAGATCAACCTTCAGACTGCTGCCGTTAACGCAGGGCTGCATTGACACAGCTCAACTGTTTGATGGGGGTCAAATCACCGTCGCGCTGTCCGCTCGATAAAACAGCCCGCAGCATCACGAGCGTCCAGAGCGATGATCGGCATCGATTGCGGCACACCAATGTCCGCGCATTCCGGCTGAACGCGCAGGGCGACATCAGCTATCGGCCCAATCCGGCGTGCCGTGTTACGACCGATTAGGCCACGCCCCGCTGTTGCAAGCGGCCGATGCCGCCTAGATCAGCCCGCCTGCCAGGCTCTCCAACTTACGCCGATTCAAAATGACCACTTCCGACTGGCACGGAATTTCAATCAGCCCTTCGGACCGGAAGCGGGTCAAGGTGCGGCTGACCGTCTCGATCGTCAGCCCGAGATAGTCGGCAATGTCGCCCCGCGTCATCGGCAGCGGGAACCGCATGCGCGGCTGACGGCAGGACACGCCCTGGCAGCTTTGCATCGCCAGAAAGGACGCGATCCGCTCCCGCGCCGTCTTCCGTCCCAGCAGCAGCATCTGTTCCTGCGCCGCCACCAGTTCGTTCGCCGCAACCTCGAGCAGGCGCTTCTCCATCGCCGGGAAATCGTCCAGCAGCAGCCGCAGCCTCGCGCGGGGAAAGCGGCAGAACCGCACTGGCTCGATGGCCTCGGCGCTGAAAGCATAGGTGTCGGAAACCGCCAACCCGAGGAAATGCCCCACGCTCGCGAAGCCGGTAATCTGCCGCCGTCCGTCCGGAAGCAACTTGAACAGTTTGGCCGTGCCGCGGGTCACGTTGAAGAAGCTATGGGCGGGCTCCGCCTCTTCTATGAACGTGGTGCCGGCGGCAACCTCCGTTACCACCGCCACGGCCGCCAGCCGTGCCAGATCGTCATCTGGGATCGCATTGCACACGCTGAATGGCCGCGCGTCGCAATGCGCACATGGCTCAACCCCGCTGCGAGGTTCGAGGCCGACCGGGCGGGACTGCAAGGTGATCATCGCTGCTTTGATATTAACGATTGCCGTTATAACGTGCGGCTGAGAGCGCTGGTACGCAATACGGAAAACCCCGTATTCCCGCGCCACCGTCCCTTGATCTGCGTCAAAGCAACAGCGAACCACGCTCTGGCACAGTCCCCGCGATTGCTCAAGGAACGGCCATCATGTCCGCTTTCACCGTCCGGGCGCTCGCGCCCGACCAGGTTCTGTCGGTCTATCCACTGATCCGGGAAGCAATGCCGGACGTCGATCTGACCGCCTGGACCGATTTCGCGCGCCGCGTCACCGGGCGCCGCTCGCACAACGCTGGCATCATGGCCGCCTGGCGGGAGGGCCGTTCCTTCCCCTGCGGTCTGTTCTGCTATCGCGTGGACAAGACGCTGGCGCAGGGCAGGGTGCTGATCGCCGAGTATTTCGTCGCGGTCGACCTGCTGGACCCGAAAGGTGTACTGACGGCACTGGTGGCGGAACTCGATGCATTGGGCCGCCGGCTGGGCTGCAACGCCGTGCGCAGCGTGGTGCATGGTGAGGACCCGGAGATCGCCGGCGGGCTGGTGGCCGCGGGACATGCCCCTGAGGCGTCGCTGCTCCTGAAAGCGCTCGCGGCGAATGCAGCGGCACGACGGCGGCATGCCTCTTCTGTCCGGGCACATTGAAGCACTGAACCGCGGCTACGCGACGTTGGATGCAGCGCCGGGTCAGTGCGTGATGGAGCGGCAGAGGGACGCGGCCTGAGTTCAGGCGGCTGCCGACATGCTGTACTGTGAGGCGAACGCCGCCACAGGAGGCAACGCCCATGCCCTATCCCACGCATCTTCTGCCGACGACGGTCGTCGGCAGCTATCCACAGCCCGACTGGCTGGTGGACCGCTCCACCCTGCACGCGCACGGCGTGCCGCGCGTGCACGCCCACGATATGTGGCGCGTCGCGGACCCGTGGCTGGAGCAAGCGCAGGATGACGCGACGGTGCTGGCCATCCGCGCCATGGAGCAAGCCGGTATCGACATCATCACCGACGGCGAGGAACGCCGCGAAAGCTATTCCAACCGCTTCGCCCTGGCTCTGGATGGGATCGACGCAGAGCACCCAGGCACGGTGGCAGCGCGTGGCGGACGCACAACGCCGGTGCCGCGCGTGGTCGGCAAGATCCGTCGCCGCGGTCCGGTCGAAGTGCGCGACGCCGAATTCCTGCTGCGCAATACCAACCACGCCACGAAGATCACTCTGCCCGGGCCCTTTACCTTGTCGCAGCAGGCGCAAAACGCGTTCTACGACGACGAGGAAGAGATGGCGATGGACTACGCTGTCGCGGTGAACGAGGAGCTGCGGGCCTTGAAAGCGACCGGCGTGGACGTGGTGCAGCTCGACGAACCCTGGGTGCGCACCTCGCCGGAGAAGGCGACGCGCTACGGCATCCGCGCCATCAATCGGGCGCTCGAAGGGATCGAGGGCCCGACGGTGGTACATCTCTGCTTCGGTTACGCCGCGGTGGTGCCGGGCGAAACCAAGCCCAGCGGTTATACGTTCCTGCCGCAACTCGCCGACACCGTGGCGCAGCAGATCTCCATCGAGGCAGCGCAGCCCAGGCTGGATCTCGGCGTGCTGCGGGAACTTTCGGGCAAGACGATCATGCTCGGCGTGCTGGACCTGGGCGATCCGGCGGCGGAAAGCGCCGAAGCCGTGGCAGCGCGGATTCGGGCCGGGCTGAGGTTCGTGGCACCCGAGCACCTGATTCCGGCGCCGGATTGCGGGATGAAATACCTGCCGCGTGAGACAGCGTTTGGGAAGCTGAAGGCGCTGGCCGAGGGGACCGCGATCGTGCGGCGGGAGTTGGCGGGTTAGCGGTACGCAACCTGGCCAGACCGACAGACATAGGCGGTTTCAACTGGTGATTCCGGGCCGCCAAGCCGGCGGGGGTCACCGCAGCATTCGCGTTCATTTGCATAGCTAACCTTAAAAATCCTCGCGGATTGCGCGGATTGTTGTTACGCGGCCATCTTCGCAAGTTCCTGCGTGTTGGCGTTGCGCGCTGCCATCAGCGCGGTGACGATGCGTCGGCCTGCTTCGGTGATGTGATAGCGGTGTGTGCCCGACCCTTTGTGGATCAGGC
>Ga0335074_10002661_pt1 | contig 24381 bp, 21 predicted proteins | sample Lox_Sample_23_FD_206715 | JGI IMG/M metagenome (GOLD analysis project Ga0335074, IMG submission 206715) | Soil microbial communities from Loxahatchee National Wildlife Refuge, Florida, United States - Lox_Sample_2.3 | ecosystem: Environmental > Terrestrial > Soil > Wetlands | place: USA... | reverse complement strand
GACTTCCTACCGGCGGCAATGGTCAAGGAGTCGATGATCCAGGTACCGAAACCGCCACAGTCAATCTGACTTACAGCATCACCTCGTCTGTCAAGGGTGGTATTTATCAAGACGGTGGTCTTGATGAAAGCAATCCCGACTATTACTTTGGTAGATTTAAAATACAAGAAACTCAATTGGATTCCGCACTGGGCGCGACGACCGACCCCTATACATATGTTTATATTACCGCCAATATTTACCAGACCGCTAAGATCAGCGTATCCGGCCTTTCGCTCGCAAATGCTGTGCCCGGAACAAACTATGACACCAATGTTACCACTTATGAGGGCGGCTACATAGGCGTTCGCGATCAAGCGGTAGTTGAGAATCCAGGTAGTCTAAATGTGCCAACATCGGCTAATGGTTGGGCCATAGACCAGGGCTTTACCACCGGTGCCACCATCGGCAACTGGACCGGTAATATCATTGATAGCGATGGAAGCTATTCATTGGGTACCAATGGTGGAAGCCTGACTGCGGTGGACTTTAATAATCCAACCAATGTGCTCAATGGAGTATATACGGCCACGCTCAGCGGTGTTGCCCTTGAGGATAATCAAACTGGCATGGACGGAAGTCCGATTCAGGGTGCCACGACCGACGATTTGGGTACAAACAACTCTTACACGTTTACTGAAACCATTACAGGCAACCTTGCCTCCGCAGGGACGGTCTACACCGCTCAACTTGCCGCCGGTCAGACTTACGGTGGAGTTGGTACCAGTGCTTATAGTATCACACGATCCTCCTCTGATTCTGGCAGCCGCAATACGACGGTGTCATTCCTCGGCGGCACAGTCAGTGCGGCAACCACAATTTCGGTACAGTTCGCGAATGCTCCTGCGGGCAACCTGCAGCTTTTGAGCGACGTGGCGGAGATTAATGGTACACACGGCAACGACACGTACGTATTGGAGATGAGCTATTCGTTGCCTACAACGAATGGAGCACTGAGTCCCGTGCTGGCGGCGTATAATCCGAGCACGACGACTGCCGATGGTCAGTCTCTTGAAACAGGGACATTTGTCTCGGCGGCCCTGCTCACAGGCGCAACGCCTGTGGAATATAACGGCGTCTACGCCGGCCAGGACGTGGTGGGTGATTACGGAATTAACACGTCCAATGACACAGTCTGGGCGGTGCTGAATTATTCAGACGACGATTTTGTGGTATTGGATCGAGCGGACGGGGACTGGGCGGGAACCGGTTCGGTGAATGCAGCGGACCTGGATGATATGGTGCGCGGCTTAGGCGGCTCTACGGAAGATCCCAACGGAAATCCTGTGTGGAGTGAATTTGCCTTTGACGGCAGCGACTCCGCGGATGCGGCGGATCTGGACGATGTGGTTCGCGCTCTGGGCTCTGCGGAAATGACCGGCAATGCCGTGTTCAGTGGCGGCGGATTAACCTTCTCCGGCTCATCCACTGTGCCCGAACCAGGCTCCCTGGCGATGCTTGCCCTCGGCGGCGTTGGTTTGCTGCTCCGGCGGCGCAAGATCCAACGTGCCTGAACGTTGGGAAAAATGTTTGCATGACAATGTCTCCCGCCCCAGGCAATACGCTTTGGGCGGGAGGCTTTCTTTATACCGGAAACAAACTGGTCTTCAACAAAACAAGCCGGGGCCGCCTTGTTTTGTTAGAGACTCAATATAAACTTACCGGGGTTGCCCTGCAGTACGAACAGTGTACATCTGTAAACAGCCGTGATCGTCTGCCTCATACAATGGAGTTTTTACCTCATGAACCACAATCGTTTTTCTTTTCACGCTTTTTTTTCGATAATTGGCGCTCTTTTTCTTGCCGCTGCTATTTTATTTCCAGTTCATGTCGCAATCTCCGCCGATTCGGACGCCACAACGCAACCTTCCCCCCCGCATAACTACGGCACGCACCCGCGGTACTCTGATGTTCTGGTGCAAAACCCCGGCATATTGCCCGGAAATCGCACGGTAACTCCCGTCGGCCAAATGCAATTAACCCCAAATTTTCCTATAGGCGTGATCCGCGTCGGCTCAAATGTTGTGGTCGATTGCGCCGGCGAAAGTTTCACCAGCGATTTATTGGTTTTCGATGCTGCTTCGCTTAAGCAGTTAAGTCAGTTGCCAGTTTACAAAACCCGGCCTTATCGCGACGAAGATCAGGGAAACGGATTACCTAACCAGAATCTATTTCAGGGAATGACTGCCGACGCCGCGGGACACCTGTTTGTCAGCGGCGGTTATTCCGACAATATCCTTGAAATGAATATTCAGGCCGGCAAGCTGCATTTACTAAAAACATTTAAGCTGGCCTTTCAGCCATTTCCCTCTTCGCAGTATCCTTACGAATATCAGGGAGACCACTGGGAAACGCCGTGGCTGTTTTATCCCGACAGCCTCGTGCTTGATCCCACCGGCCGCTATCTTTACGTGACCGGCCTGACCAGCAACAGCCTGGCGCAAATCGATCTTACGTCCGGCCATACCATTTATGCCAATGCCGGTTCATATCCTTATCAGGTTGTTCTGGTTGATAACGGTGCTAAAGCAGTGGTAAGCGACTGGGGCGATAATTGCGTCACTGTTCTCGACGCAAAAACTTTGCGTAATCTGGGCGAAATCGCCGTCGGCCCACCGACTTCACCGACGAACCGTCTTCCTGGCGTGCATCCGACGGGAATGACCTGCGATCCCGCGTCATCACTGGTCTGGGTGGCCTGTGCCAACAGCGACGTAATCACCCAGATCGACGCGGATGCGATGAAAGTTATCGCGGAAGTTACTGATGAACCCTATCCCGGCGCCGGACCGGGCAGCCAGCCTGAAGCGCTCGCCTTCGATGATGGCAAGCTTTACGTCGCCAATTCCGGCAACGATGACATCGCGATTTTTGACCCACAAAGCGGTTCGCAGCTTGGTTTAATTCCCACCGGCTGGTATCCATCCGATTTGACCATCCAAAGCGGTAAACTTTACGTTGTGGCCGCCAAGGGAATGGGTTCCGGTCCGAATATTCATTCTCATCGTTCCGCCGTTGAAGTTATGCCTGGAACCCTTCAGGGGATTCCTCTTTCGGATATCTCCTCCAATCTTGCGTCGTGGACCTACGAGGCGCTTAAAGACGATCATTTTGACGATACCACCCGTGAGCAGCTTGCCGCATCCAACGCCATTGCCGCCGGCTGGATACAATCCCACCTCAAATATGTGGTTCTGATACTCCGCGAAAATAAAACCTTCGACGAAGATTTAGGCACTTATGCCCGCGCCGGCGCCTGGGCCGATCCCAATCTCGATCTGTATGACCGCAAGGAATTGCCCAATCTTTATTCCATGGCCGACCACTACGCGCTGTTCGTAAATTTTTATGATGAAGGCGAAGTCACCGCGCAGGCCCATCAGTGGGTCACCGCCGCCGAAGATTCCGATTTCGTCGAGCGCACCTGGCCGATGAATTATTCCTTCCGCGGCCTTCCCTCAAATCCCGGCTGGACTTTTTCCCTTGTCGCCGATGAAGAGAGATTTGACAAAAAAACCAATTCCTTTAATGGAGCCGACAATCCCTTTGCCACCAATATGAACCTTTCCGCCCTCGGGCACTGGGGCAATCCCTGGATTGCTTATCCCAGGGACAGTTATCTCTTTGACAGCCTTCTGGCCCGAAACGTTTCCTTTGAAGATTTCGGCGAGTTCGTTTCACGCGACGAAGCCGGCGATATTTCCCCGCAGATGAAGGCGCATATCGCCACGAGTTTTCCCGGTTGGAACCGCTTTATTCTCGACACGTTCCGCGCCGGCGTGGCCACAAAGTTTATTCAGGACCACCCCAATGATCTGCCACGATTCATGTATATATGGCTCCCGGACGATCACACCGCCGGTCAAAACCCCGGTTACTACACCCCCGACGCCTACGTGGCCAATAATGATTTTGCCACCGCGCAGGTGATTGCCGCGCTGAGCAAAACGCCTCAATGGAAACAGATGGCGGTATTTATCCTGGAAGATGATACGCAGTCCGGATCCGACCATATCGACGCCCATCGTTCCTTTGCGCTGGCAATCAGTCCATGGGTCAAGCCCGGCGCGCTGATTACCAGGCATTATTCCCAGGTCGATGTGATGCATACCATGGAAACCATCCTTGGCGTTCCGCCGCTTTCCCAATGGGACGCCAATGCCGCGATAATGGGGGACATCTGGACTAATCAACCCGATTTTTCTCCTTTGCAGGTCCTGCCGCAGCAGGTGCAACTGGCTATGAATCCTGGAAAACCCTATCCCGGCGATGACCTTCGCCTTAAGGCAGGCAAAACCGGCGACTGGCTTTCACCTCAATGGCTAAAAGATCATCCACAAAATCAGTCCAGCGCCGATTCCCAACCCGTCTATTTCACACCCACACAAACGGTTGAAGATGGCCCGGAGCAATTGCGCCAGGAATGGATCGCCTCCAAAGGCGTCGCGAGTTATCAGAAACTTATGAATTACATCCAGTCGCTGGCCAAAAAGCAGAATCAGCCCATCACGCACTTTATTGCCGCCGCCGACAAAGATGACGATGATGGAGACTAACCTCATCGCACCCAGGAGTTAGCATTCTATGAGCGAAATATTGCACAGGATGGATCGTGCCAAGATGACGGGTCTGCACCGTCGGCTGGCCTGGTCCGCCGGATTGGGCATTTTTCTCGATGGCTATGATCTGGTAATCATCGGTGCGGCGCTCATTCAAATCGTGCCTCAGTGGCATCTGACTCCGCTTCAGACTGGGCTTATTGGTGGCGCGGCGCTGCAGGGCTCATTCGTTGGTGCGCTTCTCGGCGGTTATATTGCCGATCGCTGGGGCCGCAAGGTAATTTACCTGTTGGACTTAGCCACATTTTTCGTCGCCGCTCTTCTCTGCTCCATATCATGGTCTTTTCTTCCGTTGTATGTGTTTCGATTACTGCTTGGTATCGGCATCGGCGCCGATTATCCGCTCAGCGCCACATATATGGCCGAATTTATGCCTGCCAACCGTCGTGGTAGGGTTATCACCTGGACGTTTGGTCTTTGGCCTGCCGGCGCAATAGTTGCTGGTTTCACTGGATATGCCCTATTGCGGTTTGTCGGCGCCGATGCCTGGCGCTGGATGTTGGCTCTTGGCGCCCTGCCCGCGCTGTTTGTGCTTTATCTGCGGCGCAATCTGCCCGAATCGCCGCGCTGGTATCTTCGCCGCAACGACCCCCAGGCCGCCGGCGAAGTGCTCAAACGCGTGGTACCCGAACTGACTCAGCCCGAAATTGACGCCATGATCGAAGCGCAGCGCGCAGTGATTGTGCGTCCCAAAGTCTCGCCTCTGGCCTTATTTAGCCCTCGTTTCCTGCGTTCCACTCTTTTTGTTTGTGTACCCTGGTTTCTTATGGACCTGGCCGGCTACTATTTTGTAATCTATAAACCCCAGTTGCTTTCCCATCTGGGTTATAAAACCCACGAATCGCAGCTTTTATGGTCGGCCATTATCAACTTCGTCTATCCGTTTGGTTTTATTCCGCTGGCGTATACGGTCGACAAAATCGGCCGCATTGGGCCGCAGATTCTCGGCTTTGTGTTCTGTGCGCTGGCCATAGTTGTTGTGGTATTTGCCGGCGACACTCACCCCGTAATCGTATGTTTGGGATTGCTGCTTAATACTATTTTCATTAGCTTTGGTCCCGGGTCTACCACCTACATTCTTCCCGCCGAAGTGTATCCCACCGATGTGCGCGCCACCGGCCACGGATTTGCGACAGCTGTCTCACGCGCAGGCGCTGTGTTCAGTGGATCCCTGTGCCCATCGCTTGCCGCCTGGTTGGGAACATCATTTCTCTTGTGGTTTTTGGCTGGTACCTATTTGGCCGGCGCCATAACCACCTGGATTTTCCGCGTCCAAACCACTAGCAAACCGCTCATTGAGGATGAACTCGCGGCAGCCCTGCCTGAATCCGCTTTACAAATGGGTAACATCATGCCCTTAGAGGCGGTTGAATAAATATCTTCTGCAATAATCTCAGGCTCTTTTTTGCCGCTTCCTCCGGCCTGTCCGGATATGTATACAGTTCCACTGTTAAAAATCGGTTGTACCCAATTGCCAGTAAATCGCGCCGCAGTTTCCACCAGTCCATCGTTCCCTGCCCGGGAATCAGGTGATAATGTTTTCGACCCGGAATATCTTCAATATGGCAATTCCAGATCCGCCCGCGCAATAGTTGCAATGTCTTGCCAATGTGCTCGCCGAGAACCACGGAATGGCCGATATCCAGATTCGCGCCCAGCATCGGCGAACGGATTTCTTCAATCAGTGCCCGTAATTCTGTCGCCCATTCAATCAGCAGCATCGGCTCGCATTCCATGCCCACGCGGATATTTAATTTTTGCGCCAGTTCCAGCACCGGCTTAAGCGATTCGCCAAGCTGCTTTAGAGCCCGCTCTGGCGGCATGGTCGGCAGCGCCTTGCCGCTGGTGATGCTGATGTTTTGTGCGCCAACCGCCGCGGCAAATTGCAGCGTATTTTTAATCATTACGATCCGCGCTTGGCGCAGTTTCTTTTGCGGAGAAATCAGCGATGGTTCAAAAAACGGTTCCGGCGGGGGGTTCTTCCAGTATCCAAATGTACAATTGGCATTGACGTTGCTTACCACTAAACCCGCCTGGAGAAGCCAGCTGCGAATTCGCTCAGCTTCTGAAACTAAAAACCTGGCGGGATACCAGTGTGGTTTATCCGCCAGTATTTCCACGCCTGCATAGCCCGCTTTTCCAATGGTCACTATCGCCTGATGCAGCGTTCGGCGCGTGAATGCGTTGGTGGAAAACGCTAACTTCATTGCCCCTCTAATTGATTCAAGGCTTCGGTCATCTCTTCCGCGGCGTGTGTGTCGCCGCTGCGCTTGGCCGCCGCGATGCCGCCTGCAAGCATCTCCCGGGCGTCATCAATCTTTCCCAGTTTTTGCAGTGTCTTGGACGCCATAAAATAAGCTGCGGCATAGTCCGCATCGCGATCGATCAGATCTCTAAATTGTGCTGCCGCTTCGTCCAGCCGCCCGAGCTTGTCGAATTCCATCGCGATGCAATAGCGAGCGAACGAATCATCAGGATCATCCGCCAACAGTTCCTGAAGTTGTTCCAGTCGTGTTTTCAAATGGATTCTCCCATAAGTTCGCGCTGTTCAAGCTGCGCCAGCGCCTCTCGCCATTCCAGGTATTGATAAGGAATCTCAAATTGCTCATGCAGTTTGACCAGTTTCTGGTGGTATTTTTCATAAACATCCTGCTGCCACGTCGTGCTCAGTGGATCGCAAAAATAAACCCGACAACCCAGCGGGCGTGAATCACGCGCCGTACACAACCCTTCAACTTGCCAGGGACACCCCGGTGAAAATGCGCCGTCACCCGCATATAGCGGCAGCGGAAATCGTACGCCGTTTGAGCGATTTTTCGGCCCGTTCCGCCGATCTGCGCTTTGTAAATCCTGAAAATAACACAATTCCAAAGCGGTCACATAAAGCCGATGCCCCCAGCTTTCGAATTTACAGCACCGGCCGCTGGTGTTGCAGATCGGGCGGCGGGCCGCAATATCGGCGTCCAGTTCGCGGTAAAGGTCCGCAATTGCATCACGAGTTTCGGATTTTAACGCTGAAATATTCATCGCCGGCTCAACCATTGCCATAACCATAACGCTAGCGTTAACAGGATTGAAAGAATGATGCATGTCATAATTGGAAAATAAAAGCCAAAGTGCCCGCGCTGATAAACAATGTCCCCTGGCATGCCGCGAAAACCGTTCCGGCCAAGCACCCAGAAAACACCGCCCGTAATCAGCAGAATTGCGCCTAAAACAACCAGCATTTTTCCAATATCCGTCATATTATTTGTATTATAAACGCTCTTTGATTGGAGATGGACCATGAAAACTATTCCGCCGAACCCACAAACCGCCGTGCGGGTTTTAGATGCGTATTTTCTGGAAGTCCGGGCTCGCCTGATTGAAATCGCTGCTACCCTCGACCGAGTGGACCGTGCGTCAAACCGTCACGAGCTGCAGAACGATCCGCGCCTTGGGTTCATCGCGCGCTCGTTGGCAATATTACAAAGCACGGCGCCGGATCGCGCCAGGCAAATTCAGGAATTGTATTCAATTTAATCAGGCAAATGGCCATGTTTATTATCGATCCCCATATTCACATGATTTCCCGCACCACTGCGGATTATGAAAATCTTGCCCTTTCCGGCGTCGTCGCGGTTAGTGAGCCGGCCTTCTGGGCCGGGTTCGACCGTTCGCCCGCGGGATTTCTTGATTACTTCCGCCAACTCACTGAATTTGAACCGCGCCGCGCCGCGCAGTTTGGCATTGATCATTACTGCTGGATCTGCCTGAATCCCAAGGAAGCCGAAGATTTGGGCAAAGCGGCTGAAGTACTTTCCGCGATACCGCAATTTTTGGACAAACCCTCCGTGCTGGGCGTAGGGGAAATCGGTTTGCATAAAAGCACACCCAATGAAGCAAAAGTTTTTCAACAGCACGTGCAACTTGCCATCGATTGGGGCAGCCGGCAAAAACAGCCCGCCAAACACGCCTTAATCTTGATCCATACTCCGCACCTGGAAGATAAACTCAAAGGAACGCGTTTAATTGTGGAGATGCTCCGGGATTTTGGTGCCCAAATTGATCCGGCTCGCGTTCTGATCGACCACGTCGAAGAGCACACCATCAGCCTGGTTAAGGATGCTGGCTATTGGTGTGGCATGACCATTTACCCGATCAGTAAAGCCACGCCGCAGCGGGCCGTGGACATGATCGAACTTTTCGGCGCCGATCGACTGTGCGTAAATGCCGCCGCAGACTGGGGCATAAGCGACCCGCTTAATACTCATCGAACCATGCTCGAAGCGCGCCAGCGCGGCCACACACTCCAGACGCAACTCGATGTGTTTTATAACAACCCCGCCCGGTTCTTCGGCCAGAACCCCAAATTCAAGCCGCGACCGCTCGCTGTAAGTGAAGTGAAATAATTTTTATTGATCCGGGATAGCCACCCCGCACTCTATGTGTGTAATCCCCAGAAATTACTCTGGCCCGGCTGCGCCGCCACCGGTTCAATCACCAGCGCCGGGCTTGTTCCCGCCGGGTAGATCACCGCGCATTGACCTTTGGCCAGACCAAGGTCATAAACACCTTCACCAAGGGGCTTGATGGAAATTGTCTTGCCGGCAGCAGCGGTTTGCATCACGCCGCCCGTTGCATAGGGTTGTCCTGGGCTCACCTGGCTGAGAACTGCCGGATTTGGAATGTCCGTCCATATACGGCACGGCGCTCCAGCCAAACTGATGATCTGAATAAACCGCGTAACCCCGCCCTGGCGTGCCGCACTAACCAGAAACGCTCCTTGCGTTCGCATCTTGTGAATGCTCACATCCGCCCAGTCTGCCGGCACGGCCGGAAAAATCCGGATTTTGTCGCCCCAGCTTTGCACCAGCATGTCGTGCACGGACTGCGCTCCCGACAGCGGCGTTTCAATGACCGGGCTGCCCTCGGTATACATTGTGTTGGGATGAACGCCATTAAAATTCATCAGGCCGTCCAGATACTTTTCGGCGGCGTCTCCGTTGCGCATCGAAGCACTGATCGACGCCGCTCCTGTATATGAAAATCCTTTCCAGGCTGAGCGCAAACTTGTCCAGTGATTAAACGATGTTTGCATCAGCGCCCGATCATCCGGATTTTCCCAGTTCATCAGGTACAGCGGATACATCATCAGCATGTGTGAATAATGGCGATGCGATATTCTGTATGGCACGCTTGCGGAAATCATCAGCCCGTTTTCATCCGTTGGATAATCTCTTAGCTGCAGCAGGGTCTGCTGCCACCGGGGCGCCATTACCGGTTCGTCGATGTTGAATCGTTCACAGATATCCAAAAGCGTCTGGCATCCCCAGCGAATCAGCGCCAAATCAATGTTGCAATCCGGATCGGGAACCGGCTGGTCCGGATACTCCGGCGAAAACCCTTTAGTGGTGTGGAGTTTTCCGTCCGGGCCTTGCTTGAGTACGTGCAAATAGTAATTAATGCTCCCTTTGAGCAGCGGATATATGCGTTCGCGCAGCATCGACTCGTCCATGCTGTAGCGATATTGCAGCCAATAATTGTGACAGGCCCACGGCAAATCGCACAATTCCTGACCGACGGGCCGGATTAAATCGTAACCACCCGAACGCCCCAATGCGTAAGAATCCACTGCAAATTCACCGGCGTTGGCACTTAAATGATCCAGATTTTTATCCAGTGTATTAGTTAGCGATTCGCCCAGGTCCAGATGATTAGAACCCAACACCGGCCAATAAGTGAGCTGTACGTTCAAATTCCACCAGATGCGCGGAAAATTGGTTACACGAAACCATGGTCCCATTGTGTCCAGCACCGGCACATCCGCACGGGTGCCTGAGCCGAGTTTATAGATCTGAATCCAGTAAAAACTTTCCAGCTTGGTGTTGGGGAAAGAGACAAAACTTTGCGGGTAAAAATTGTGCCACCAGGCGCGATGTGCTGCGGTCAGCGCCGTCAGGCCTGTACTCATCGCTGTTTTAACGGCGTTCACCGCTTCGGTCGGCGCATCATCTCCCTGTGGCGAAAAACCAATGCTCAGGTAAACCACTCGGCTTCCATTTTCCCCGGAAGTTTCGGCCCACGCCGTCGCATCTCCCCCGCTGGTGTTAAACTTTTGCACGCAAAGATTGATTCCATCCGTCTGGCTCATGACTGGCGCGGGGTTTCTCTGATCCTCTGGAATGGGCTGCCGTTTCATAAGTATCGCCGAACCCACTGCTTCTCCCGGCCGCCATTCCCATTGGCATCCCTGTTCACCCGCATCGGGAATAATTTCGATCACCTGTACCTGGGCGGTTGAAGGAATAAAATTGTGGAAGCGGATTGTTCCCGTCGTAGTTTTCAAATCGCCTGTAATTTCCGCGTTCCAAAGATCCATCCTCATATTGATCGTTTGGGGTTTCCCCACGGTTTTTAATACCAGGTCGCCGATGGCGATCCGATTTTCACGATAAATCACGTCCCGGCGCCCCATGTGCCAGGCGAGCAACCCATCCTCTTCGGTATAAATGGTTGCACCCAGAAGCCCATTGCCCACAAAAGGCGCGTTTTCCCATCGTTCGGGAATTTCGTTCCAAATTAAATCATGCCGCGCCATAAACGCCGGCCAGTCGATTTTTTCCAGCACCAGTCCGGAAAATTCCGGTGCTACCGTGTTTCCCGGACTAGATATGGGATATCCCCTGACATAAGAGGCATGAACCGCACCGGCGGCGGCCGCCAATAACATCGCGGAGATAAATTCCCGTCGTGAAAAGCCGGATGAATCATTCGCTGAATTAAACATGAGTCCACCGCCAAAAGTCTGCGTTAAAAGCAGTCTTATCATCAACGTTCCGGCGGCCTTTTTCTTGCGTTTTGCAGCTTCGTTGTTTCTCCATGAGAGCCGATCCCCATGTCTGCCCGGCATACCCAAACAACGCCTGACGACGTTTCAGGAGAAAAAGTTCTCCCGGCGCGCAACCCTTATCTCGATGCAGCCGCAATTCGCCGTGGGAGACATTCCGGGCAATAACAATCAGATAAATTGCTCCTATCCGCGAGGCCCGGAATGAACGGTAAATCAGCACACCAGCATTTGGGGCCGGTATTCTGGCAGAGAAATTCCTTGCCGCAGGAACATCGCTTCAGTTGGCCGGCTGGATGCGTCGGCAGGTTCTGGTCGCCACTCTTATTATGCATGCTCGAATACCCTGTTGTGACATACCAATGCATACAGCATAATCGAGCGTTTGGGTTTTTAGGAGTTGTTCAGTTGAAAACGCCGGTGGTCATGTCGTGGAGCGGTGGTAAAGATTCTGCGATGGCCCTCTATGAACTTACGCGCAATCCTGAAATTCAAGTAGAGGCGCTTCTCACCACGGTCTCTGAGGAATACAAACGCATCAGCCACCATGGCGTAAGGGAAACGCTCCTGCAGGACCAGGCCGATGCCATCGGCATTCGTCTGGATAAAGTTTATCTGCCCTCAAACAATTCCCATCCCTGTACCAACCAGGTGTATGAAGACATCATGGGCCAGGCCATGCGAAGTTATCAGGAGCAGGGTATCAATACCGTGGGATTTGGAGATTTATTCCTGGAAGATCTTCGCGCCTGGCGGGAAAAAAACCTCTCGACCATCGGCATGAAGGGAATATTTCCCATCTGGAAACGCGACACCACCGCATTGGCTCGCCAAATCATCGACCTGGGCTTTAAGGCTTATCTATCCTGCGTGGAAGGCAAACTTGGACAAGGATTTGTAGGCCGTCCGTATGATTTGAATTTGCTCAAGGATTTGCCCGTGGGAATCGATCCCTGTGGTGAATATGGCGAATTTCATTCCTATGTCTATGACGGCCCGATTTTCCGCCGTCCGGTGGACGTTCGCGTAGGCCGGATCGTCATGCGCGACGGGCGGTATTATGCCGACCTATTGCCCGCGAATTCACCCGAACTTCAGGAACAGGTCGTTTCGATGCCGCCCGTGGTATAAGGGTCTCTAACGTTTCCATGCGCATCATTTCATTATTAGCCGGCGGAACTGAAATCGTCTGCGCCCTGGGTGCCGGCGCCGAGCTTGTCGCCCGATCGCATGAATGTGACAATCCCTCATGGGTAAAAAAACTTCCCGGCGTTACCCATCCAGCATTTAATACCGATGTTTCAAGCCGCGAAATTGATGCCGAAGTAAACCGCCGAATAAAAGCCCAAGAGCCGCTGTACATCATCGACCGGGAAAAAATCGACCGGCTCCAGCCTGATCTGTTGATCACTCAGGCACATTGCGAAGTTTGCGCGGTTACGCCAGGTGATGTGAAAAAATCAGGTTGTGCCGTTACCGGAACGAAGATTCTCGCGCTTCAGGCGGGCACGCTGGAGGGAATATTTCAGGACATCACGGATATTGCCGCTGCAATTGAAAAACCCCAAACAGGGCGCCAACTTGTGGCTGCGATGCGAACACGTTTGTCGGAAATTCACTCCGCGGTCAAACCAAAACAACGGCCGACCCTGGTTGTGCTTGAATGGACCGAGCCGGTCTTCGCGATGGGCAATTGGGGGCCGGAATTAGTGGAGTTTGCCAACGGGGAATTGCTGCTGGCGCATAAAGGTGAACATTCGCGAGCGATTAGTTGGGATCTGGTGCGCCAGGCAGACCCTGAATATTTGATCGTCGCGCCCTGCGGTTTCGATTTAGCACGCGCCAAGCGCGAGATTACGGTATTGGAAAAATATCCCGGCTTCCATGAATTAAAAGCCGTCAGGCAGGGCAAATTGATTTTTGCCGACGGCAATCTTTATTTCAATCGTTCAGGTATGACCGTAATAGAAACTGCGGAAATCCTTGCGGACATTCTGCATGGCGCCAATCTGCATAAGAAAACTGAGTCATTTGCAAAACATTTTTAAGACGATTTTAATGGCTCTAAATGAACTGGCTTACTGAATTACCTGCGACACAACCCACCGCCTGGGCGGTGCTTGTGCTGATGATTGTCGCTGTCGCAGGCTTTGTTCTGGCACAAATCAAAATTAAAGGCATTGGCCTCGGCGTTACAGGCGTTCTTTTTGCGGGCATCATCGCCGGGCATTTCGGATTGCACATCGACGAAGAAATTCTGGAATTTGTCCGCGACTTCGGGCTTGTGCTTTTCGTATTCACCATCGGCCTGCAGCTTGGTCCGGGGTTCTTCGCCGCTTTCCGCAAACAGGGGCTGGTGCTGAATTTTCTGTCGCTGGCCATTGTCCTTCTTGGCGCCGGCGTAACCATAGGGGCCGGCCGCCTGCTTAACGTCAATTCTTTCGCATCGCTTGGGTTGTTTTCCGGGGCAACGACCAATACGCCGTCGCTGGGGGCTACACAACTCATGCTCAAAACGATGGGTGGAAATTTTGGCCGGAATGTTGATGCCCCGGCGCTGGCTTACGCTGTCGCTTATCCCGGCGCCGTCGCAGGAATCATCGGTGTGATTTTGTTTTTACGTTTTGTCTGCGGCGGCAAAAGCAGGCAGCCGCAAACTCCTCAAAAAGAGCCCGAACACGTGGATAGGATCAGCCTTCTGGTGGAAAATTCGACCGGAGAAAATATGTCGATCGGCGATATACACGCTCGTTACGGCGTGGTTATTTCCCGCATCAAAAAAAGCGGCTCGGGGGAAATCCAGACCGCCGAAGAACACATGCCCCTTCACAAGGGCGACGTTGTTCTGGCTGTAGGAACGCGGGCAGCGCTGCAGAAATTCCGCGAGGCCACGGGGTGCGAAAGTGAAATAAGCCTGCTGCACGCACCGGGAAAAATTATTTCCCAGAGAATGGTCGTGACGCGCCCAGAAGTTCTGGGAAAAACCCTCAAGGAACTAAAGTTCTCCGAACGCTTTGGCATAATCGTCACGCGTGTGGCGCGAGGCGACGTCGAAATGACTGCCATGAACGATCTGCAGCTTCATTTCGGCGACATATTGCAGGTGGTCGGCACGGAACAAGCGCTTGCTGACGCGGCGAAACTGCTGGGAGATCGCATTCACGCCGTCCATGAAACGAATTTCATGCCCATTTTTGTGGGTATTGCCCTTGGCGTTCTGGTCGGCGCTATTCCGATTATCGTTCCCAGCGTGCCCGTACCGGTGCACATGGGCATGGCGGGCGGACCGTTGATTATGGCGATTATATTAAGCCGGATCGGCCGCATCGGACCGCTGGTCTGGTATATGCCCGCCAGTGCCAACATCGCTTTCCGTGAATTGGGTATCACGCTTTTTCTCGCCTGCGTCGGGCTTAAAGCGGGCGGGAATTTTTTCGAAACGGTTTTTACCAACATCGGATTGCATTGGTTTCTGGCCGGTCTGGCAATTACCATAGTCCCGCTTTTACTGGTCGCGCTCTTTGCCCGTTTTGTTCTCAGGCTCGATGTCTCCGCAGTCAACGGAGTTCTGGCCGGCAGCATGACCGATCCGCCGGCACTGGCGTTTGCCCACAGTATGAGCGCGTCGGACGCGCCACTGGTCGCCTATGCCGCGGTTTATCCACTTACGATGCTGCTGCGTATTTTCACGGCACAGGTTCTGGTGGTGATCTTGTGCCGGTAGTGGCGCGGTCACTTCACAGCCCCAATCACCCATCGCGTATAACCCTGAGAATTAAATTGCCCCGGCATTCCTCGCCGCACGATCCCCCATCCCCTGTCACCTATTCCCTTCGTTTGTGGTCGTTTCCACGTCGCCGGGTAATTCAGAATCAAAAGTAAACGACGGCAGGCCCATTTCTTTGCGGGCGGCGTTGGAATCATCGAGAGTGGGAATCAACTGATCGGCGAGAACAAAACGCACAGTTCCATCGGCAAAAGCCAGTGGACCGCCGCGGGTGACGTCCTGGTCATTGGTGAATAAAAGAATAATCCGGCCCAGAAGTTTCCCGGAATCGGGTCCTGCGGGAATATGAAGATCTGAACCCATATAACGGAAATCGCTGTTGCGGCTGACCGCCGCGGCAAGGACGGCGGGGTTGACCTTTTCCCAGCCGGCGGGCAACTCCAGGGGCGTCAGAATGTTGGTTGGATCACTCAGTTCAGCCGGCGTAATTTTGTGCTGGATCAGCAAAACCGCCAGATTGGGCGGGAACTTTCCGTTGTTGCTTTGAGCATACGCACTGCAGGCATCGGCGATTTGCTGCATATTGGCAAACTCGGCGCGTTCACGCGCTTCGTGAAGCGCGACGGACTGAAATGTCAAAAGTAGTGTGGCGGCAAGCATGGATCCAATGCCCAGCCAGCGCCCCAACAGCCAGTGTTGTTTGTCCTGTATGCGGTAGAGAATTGCTCCAGCGCCGAGGAAAAGCGTCAGCAACGTCAGCACCATGCCGACAATTGACGGCGGCTGATCCACGGCAGGCGCATTCTGTGACAGAAAAATCGCTTCACCAATCAGGCAAACGACCGCGGCGACGGAGAGCCAGTTAATATAGGTGGGACGGGAATTTTCGGTCATTATTTGCCCTAATCAGGTCCGGCGTCGGAGGCAACCGGACCAGAGACGATATTCTCATCGGTCGGAATAGCGGCTGTTTCAGATGAATCAATCGAAGGCTCTTCGGCCTCGGCCGCCGGAGCTGGCGGAGGAGTTTCAGATGTGTTGGCGTCATTGGCTTCATCGCCGGACGCCGGAGCAAGCGGATTAAGTGTAATCTGGATTTCTCCAAGCTCTCCGGATTGGTGGACGATGATTTTTTTCTGGCGAATCAATTCCAGCATGGCTAAAAACAGGCCGATCATTTCCGTGCGTAATTTGCGGCCTTCGAACATGGACTGAAGCGTGAGCGTTCCGTCCCGCGAAAGCCGGTCAAGAACGTCCGCCTGATGCAGACTGATAGGCGTATCATCGTAAACCACTTCATGACCAAATGCCGAATGGCCCACGCTGGCCATGATCGCGTTAAATGCGTCAATGAGCACAAAAAGATTAAGGTCTTCAAGGTCCAGCGGAGGCCGGCCGCCTTCGCGATTCACGGCGCGGGCGTAGCGGTCCTGTTCGAGTTGTGCCCGGCGATGGAGGTTATTGGCGGCGTCCTTGAAATTTTTGTAAGCCAGAAGCTGCTCGACGAGCTCCTTGCGCGGATCGATCAGTTCATCGGTGCCTGAGCCGCCGCCGGCATCGGAAACAGCGGGAGGATTGAGCATCCGGCTTTTGATTTCCATGAGCGTGGCCGCCATGACCAGGAATTCGCCGGCGAGATTAATGTCTATTTTGCGGATGATCTCGACGTGCTGGAGATACTGCTGCGTGATGCTGGCGATGGGAATGTCGTAGATGTCGACTTCTTCCTTGCGAATCAAGTATAGCAACAGCTCCAGCGGGCCGTTGTATACGTCAAGTTCAACTCGATAATCGGCCTGATCCATGGGTTCAGAATAACGAATGCCCCCTGCCGGGGCCAGTGTTCAGCTCATGATGTAGAACAGCCTCTCCAGGGCATCAACATACCTGAGTAATGAAGAAAAGGAAAGGCCGACCTTCCCCATCGAATTATCGTTAAAAACATTGATTAATAATGAAATTTCGCGCCGCCTTGGCATGTTTCATAGCTTGCTGGTAATTAGCGGCCAGCTTAATCCATCTGTTTCCGCTGAAACGATTGAAAAAAGATACGAAGAGTATTGCGCTGCTAATAATGAAGAGCCTTATCCAAATGATTTTGGCGGTTTTAAATGTCCACCAACAAACACTTTTTGTATGCCGCGCGATTTCTGGCCGCCGGGATTTTGTCCAACTACTCGCACAGAGAAGAACGAACCGAAACATGATGAACCCGTTTTAGCTTCTCCACCTCGGCCATCCGCTGATTCTCATTCTGATGAATAAAAAGAATATGAAGATGAGTAGCGCCGTGTTTTTTTATACACTCTTGTCTCTTTGGGTCGTTAATTTCTTTAAGCAAAACGCCTTGACCAAAACAAACAGCGCGCCATCCGCCCTTAATCGAGGCGTCGCGCTTGGCGAAAATATAATTACCAGATTGCGGCTCTTTTTGTTTTCCGTTTTCATCATAAATGGGGAGTTCTGAATATGTGGTTTGTTCATAAACCGTATAAATATTTTGTTCGCCGTCTTGGCGAAGCCAGGGCATATCTTCATAAGCCATGATCGAGTCCTTTCTAATGTCCATCAGCGGCTTGTGTCGGCAAAACCTTGCCGCTGATGGCCTTATTTTATCAATCATTAAAACGTGATACAATCTGTGCCATGAATGCTCGATGGCCCGAAAAGAAAACGATGCACGATGTTATTGTGCCCAATGGCAAACAGGGGATGGAAAACCTGAAAGCCGGATTGCGCCATATCGTCAAAGCCGGCAAGCCTGCCAAGCGCAAGAAGTGAATCAATCAATCACGCCGAACGTATCCGCGCGGCTCTTTAATTCCTGATACATTAAGCGCTTGCCAATGGTCCCGCGCATCGCTTCCATAAACCGCTGGCCGTCATTGAGCTTACGGTGATTGAACCGGAACGCTTCACTATCGACATACGCTTGTAAATGAAACGGCATAATCGAAACGTGCGTACCTTTGACGCATCGTTTAAAGAGGCTCCAGAAATTCTCCAAGCCATTCGTATGCGTTTTGTCCCGCACATAGCCTTGTTCGTGGTCAATGTATTCGTGGTTAAATTTCGGATTCATGCGCCGATAAGCAACCCACGCATCGGTATAGATATGCGAACCAGGCTCAACGTGTTCGTCAATCATCCCGTGTAGATCGCTGCGCCTTACTACGGGCAACACCTTGGCCGCTATTCTGCTGGCCTTATCTTCGCCCGATCTTTCCAGCACGCCCAAAACCGCCGTCTTGTCACTCATGCCCGTTTTGCCTTTGATCTTGGCCTTGCGCTTCGCCGCGTGCATGTTCACGCCCAATCCGCCGATATAGGTCGCGTCGCTTTCAATCTCGCCGCTCATCTTCTCGAATGTGCCGCCGCTCAACGCCAGCCGAACGCGATGCAGAACAAACCACGCCGTTTTTTGCGTTGTCCCCAGCGCCCGCGCCAATTCAAAGCTCGATATGGAATTCTTGGCGTTAATTTCCAGCCAGACCGCAACCAGCCATTTACCTAATGGTATCGGGCTTTCCTCGAAAACCGTTCCCACTTTTACCGAGAACTGCAAGCGCTTGTGTTTGCCGCGACATTGCCAGCGCTTTTGCTTCACCAGCCAATGCACGCTATCGCTTCCACAATGCGGACAACGTACAACGCCGTCAGGCCAGCGTATATCGGCGAAGAACGCCCGCGCCATGTCCTCATCTTTGAAGTATTCCACGGCCTCAAACAGCGTGCTCGGCGTATTGCCTTTCTTACTCATGCTGGAATCATACTCGACAATCAATCATTAGTCAAGTATATTGTTACCCTCTCCAGGCTGTTCAGATAGCCCCGGGATTTCTTCCCGGGGCCATCGTCGTACCGTCGCATCAAATGTAGCTTAGGCTCTCCAGCCTGAGCCTGTCGAATGGCTCCAGCCTGAGCCATACAGCCCCGTGGTGGAAACCCGGGGCCAAATGTGGGACGGGCATCTTGCCTGTCAATAGCCCCGGGATTTCTTCCCGGGGCCATCGTCGTGTCGTTGTGGTGAATTAGTCTGTTCGCGTTTTTCGTGGTTGCAAATCTGCGTCATCTGTGGATTCGTCGTTCCGCCGTGGTAAATATCCCTTTGAAATCTGAACTATGAAATCTCAAATCGCGGCATCGCCGCCGTTGCTCCACTGTTCTACTTTCTACTCTCTCGGCGCGGAACGCGCCGCCGCTCCCGTCTCAGAACTCGGCGGCCTCGCCGCCACCCCCTATACCCTAAATCAATGGACCCACGGAAAATGGGTGCAATAAGCGCTTGACCCTGTAAGGGTCATAGTTGGTTTCTCTTAATTCGCCGATGGGCTTTGGGCAGCTTTTTCCGGTTCCACCGAAACTTTGTGGTTGGTGGCGAAATGCACCCGGCCGTCGGCCAGGGCAAAGAGGCTGTCGTCGCGCGACAGGCCGACATTTTTGCCCGCACGGTACTTCGTGCCGCGCTGGCGTACGATGATCGACCCGGTGGTGACCAGTTCGCCGGCGTACGCCTTGATTCCCAGATACTTTGGATTTGAATCCCGCCCGTTGCGGGTCGAGCCTTGTCCTTTTTTATGCGCCATATTGCACCTTTAAATAAATCGTTCCCCCGGCATTCCGGGGATATAAATAATTACAGACCACCGCGGAATTTCTTGCCGGGTTTTTCTTCCTCGCCGCCTCCCTTTTCCTTTTCTTCTTCCGCGGTCCACTGGGCGCGCTTAAGCGAAAGCCCGATCTTTCGGTCTTCCATGTCTACGCGAAGAATCTTGACTTCCAGTTCGTCATCCAGTTTGACGATGTCCTGCGGATTATCAATTTTTGTATCTGATAGTTCACTGATGTGCAGCAAGCCTTCCAGGCCGGGTTCCAGTTCCACAAACACGCCAAAGTTGGTGATCTTCGTGACCTTGCCCTTGACGATCATGCCCGGGCTGTAGTGGTTCGGAATGGCGTGCAGCCAGGGATCTTCCGACAATTGTTTCACGCCCAGGGCCACGCGGTTCTTATCCTGATCGACGCTCAGGACAACACACTGGGCGCTATCGCCTTTTTTATACACTTCGCTGGGGTGGGCGATTTTCTTGGTCCAGCTCATGTCGCTTACGTGCAGGAGGCCGTCGATGCCTTCCTCAATTTCCACAAAGGCGCCGTAGTTGGTGAGGTTGCGAATCTTGCCGGTCACCACGGTTCCCGGCGGATATTTTTCCGCCAGAACGGTCCATGGATTGGCCTCGGTCTGTTTGACGCCCAGGCTGATTTCCTGCTTGTTCTTGTTGACTTCCAGGACGACAACGTCGATTTCCTCGCCGACGGAAAGCATTTCGCTGGGATGGTTGATGCGTTTGGTCCAGCTCATTTCCGAAATATGGACCAGACCTTCAACGCCTTCCTCAAGCTTCACAAACGCGCCATAGCTCATGATGTTGGTAACCTGGCCGCGCAGGCGTGTGCCGACGGGATATTTCTCATCCACATGTTCCCAGGGCGAGGTTTGTTTCTGTTTGAGGCCCAGGGCGATTTTTTCCTTGTCGCGATCGACGTTGAGGATCACGACATCAATTTCCTGGTCCAGCTTGACCACGTCGCTGGGATGGTTGACCCGGCCCCAGCTCATATCCGTGATGTGCAGCAGACCGTCCACGCCGCCCAGGTCCACAAACGCGCCGAAGTCGGCGATATTTTTAATCAGGCCGCGGCGTGTCTGGCCAACCTGAATTTCATCGAAGAGTTTTTGTTTGGCTTCGGTTCTCTGGCGTTCGAGGAATTTGCGGCGGCTGATGACGATGTTGCGCCGTTCGAGGTCAATCTTAAGAATTTCCGCATCGATGGATTTGCCGATGAATTCACCGATGTCGGATGGCCGGCGAATGTCGACCTGGGACGCGGGCAGAAACACCGGCACGCCGATGTCCACCAGCAGGCCGCCTTTGATTTTGCGGGTGACTTTGCCGGAAACCGGGTCGCCTTCTTTTTTGGTGGTGACGATATTTTCCCAGCCGCGAATGCGGTCGGCTTTGCGTTTGGAAATCTGCACGAGGCCGTTTTCCGTTTCCACCTGTTCGAGCAGGACGACGACCTGGTCGCCTACTTCCACGGAAGTTGGATCATCGAATTCCCTGGAAAGCGAGAGTACGCCTTCGCTCTTAAGGCCGATTTCCAAAACCACGTCGTCGCCGCGGATATTGACCACCTTCCCGTTAAGTAGAGCGCCATTGGTAAAGCTCTTTTCGCCGGTCTGCAGCAACGCGCCGATTTCCTCGGGATCAAGCTCCTTGTACGTATTCTGGAGTTCCTTGATTGCGTTTTGTTCGTCAAACCCGAGTTCCTTGAGTAGTGCAAAATTAACCATAAATTTTCAGATAACCTTTCCCAAAAGTGTTTTAAACGGAAATACTAAAGAAGGTGGGGGAAAAAAAGCCGGCCCAGACTTTAACCGCCGGTTACGCAACCGGAGGTCATGCCCGGGCTGAAGCCTTGCCGGGCTTTTCCTGTCCATGGAAACAAAACAACCCACACGGCACTAAAAAGTGCGTTATATAGGGCGTTTCCTCTCCGCCAGTGGAAAGAGCGAATTATAGCTAAACCGGATGCCCGGTTCAACATGACGCGAACCGGGATATTAGACCTAAATAGGCTTGTTTACCACCAACAAGGAATCAGGTTGCGCCGGTCTGCCGGTGATGATGATGACGATGGTGATGATGGCCGTGATGATGTTTGCCGCCCGAAAGCGTATTGGCCGCAGGCGTATTAAAGGATGCGCTTGCCGCCGGGGCCTGCATATAGACGCCCATAATAATGGCCGCGACTATAGCTAAAACGATTACTTTTGCCTTGGAACCCACTAAATACCGCATTTTACGTACCTCCTCAAAATGCTCTGTAAGATACTACGCGCCCCATTCCCTATTGTTGCATGGTTGTTGCATTTGAAACCATCAAAACGTTGGGTAATAGGGAAGGCCAATCGCCTCCGCGATGTCCAGACCGGCCATGCCCGGAGCGGGTAACTCAATCAATAGAAGCTGCGGCGTTTGGGAAATAACTATTGTTTTGGGAAAACGCCATTCAATTTCGAAAATCTGAACGTTTGTGGGCATATAAAGCAAAACGCGCGTATGCCGTCGCGTACGTTCCTGTGCGATGCGAAAACCCCGGCGTTCGAATGGCGGATAAAGCGTCCCGAACACATGATGCGTCAGAACAGGTGCCGCCTCGTTAAAAGAGGAATAGGATCGATCGCCGACAAGCACAAGAGAGACATCGTATTTTTTGCAAGCCGCGGCGATGGCGCTGCAATCCGTCTTTAGTTGTTCGACGCTTTGCACCGGCGGCAGGAAAGCATTAGTGACGAACGGACTCGGAGGGTCCAGCAGCGCCGCATCGCGGCAAATGGCACACCCCGCAAGACAAACCATCAATAGCCCGCGAATCACTGCCGGACCAGGACGAAATTTTTTCTTTGAATTTTCCTCCAGACCCATGTCCAACCAAAGCAACCCGACGGCAAAAAGAACGGGAAGGGCCAGGTACATGCGCGAACCAGGATAAAAGACGTCGTAGGACGCCATGTGAACGCGCAGGATGCCCAGACAAAAAATGGCGAAGACCGAGGCCATAAAGATCGCCACTGCGGCTTTCACGCCGCGGACAAACAGCAGCAGCAACGCCAGTGCCGGTAGCACAATCAGAATGAGCCAGCCTTTTTGAACAATCGGGATAAAGTTGGCAAAGAACAGGTCAAGTTCCTGTTGATTCAGCATGAATGAAGGCCGGCCGGTAAGAAACACAGAATCATTGAGCATCTGCCAGTTAAACACAAAAGGCGCTTTGGGATGATAGAGATTGCATTCCGGATGATATCGATAAAATAGATCGATCAGCAGCGGCGCCGGTGCGGCTGCCAGCGCGCCAAGCAAAGAGAAGATATAGAACTTAAGGGAACGCCAGTGCGTGAGCAGGGCAAACAGACCCACAGCCAGAAGAATAATCGAACAATTGGGATTAACAGTCAGTCCCAGCACGGCGAAAAAAGAGCCGAAGAAAAAAGATTTGCCCGATTGGTAGAAAAGCCAGCACACAATCGCCGGCGTGGCGATAGCCAATCCATTGGTAAAACCGCGCGGAAGTGAAGAGACAACGGCGTATTCGATCGGCAGCGCCAGAGGAATCAGCAGTATGATCGACGCCGCCCAGCGATAACCCCGGCGATACGCGAACAGCGCAAGCACCAAAAATGGAATCAGCCCCTGGATCGCGCTCGCCAGAGGAAGCGCGATATACGCCGGCACGTGAACCATAAGAAGCGGTGCGGCAAGCCAGGCTTCGATGGGCACATTGTAGCTTTGGCCGTAGATGCATGGTTCACGGAAGATGCCATGGGCGATATCGTCTGCCTGATACCAGAATGTAGTTTGGTCGCCGTCGGTATAAACAAACCCAAAGTGGGCCAGATACCGGTACCGGTCGGCGGCCAGAAGAACCAGAACCACGACGAACAAAAACAGCGGCCATGGCGTTCGCCGCAGCCACGAAGTGCAGGCGGCCTGCGTTTGTGAATCAGTCGTTGGACTCAGATCCGTGGTCATTAAACAGGTGAACTCACAAGAGCGATTTTGCCTCAAACGATTCAAGTCCGACATAGCCTAAGCTGCGGTTTACCGACTTGCCACGCGGCGCACGAAGAGGACAGGGGATAGGTGTAGCTCAGGCTCTCTAGCCTGAGCATAGCCCCGGGACCTTATCCCCTTTGTTGCTCGCCTGATCACCTGATCTAAATTCGCCTGTTCTCGGCGGCAACGCCGCCGCACCCGGGGCCAAATGTGGGACAGGCATCTTGCCTGTCAGTAATAATTCGTTTCGTGTCTGTTCGCGTTTTTCGTGGTTGCAAATCTGCGTTAATCTGCGTCATCTGTGGATTCGTCGTGTCGTTGTGGTGAATTAGTCTGTTCGCGTTTTTCGTGGTTGCAAATCTGCGTCATCTGCGGATTCGTCGCCTGCCCTGAGTCGCGTCGAAGGGTGCCGCCGTGGTAAATATCCCTTTGAAATCTCAAATCCATGGATTGTCAAGTCCTGGTCTAAAGTTGTCACTTTAATTGTTGATCTCCTGTTGTGATCTTTCGCCGCGGAGGGAGCCCGAAGGGCGACCGGAGCGGCGGAAG
>Ga0335074_10002660_pt1 | contig 24383 bp, 24 predicted proteins | sample Lox_Sample_23_FD_206715 | JGI IMG/M metagenome (GOLD analysis project Ga0335074, IMG submission 206715) | Soil microbial communities from Loxahatchee National Wildlife Refuge, Florida, United States - Lox_Sample_2.3 | ecosystem: Environmental > Terrestrial > Soil > Wetlands | place: USA... | reverse complement strand
AACGGGACGGTCCGTAGTCGACACGGGGGACGGTGCTCGCAGGGCGGGCGGCTGCGGCCATGCGTCCTCTATATTCATTCAGTATTAAAACATTTTTGATTGAATGATTTGGAGGCGAAGGTTCTATGCCCTTCGGGGCGATGAGGGAACGACGGGATGATCGAGTCGGATCGGGACGAGCTGATCGAGGAGACGCTGGGATTGCTCCGTCGGGTGTTCCGCCGGGCGGTCCCCCGGTTCGGTCCGCACTTGCACTCCCAGCTCCCGATGTTGCACCACCTGACCCTCCACGCCGCTCAGACCCCCGGCGGGATCACCCAGAGTGAACTCGCCCAGTTTCTGGGCGTCAGCCCGGCTCACGTGACCGGGATCATTGACCAGATGGAGCGCGACCACCTCGTACGTCGCCACCGCGACCGGGAGGACCGCCGTCTTGTACGTGTGCAGACGACTCGCGTTGGCTTGCACGTCCACAGTCATGTCCACAAGCGGCTAGCCCACCACCAGGGGGTTTTCGATGGCTGGGAGACCCAAGACCTCCTCCAGCTCCGGGACCTCCTCAAGCGCTTGGACGAACGGACTTCGCAAGCGGGAAGGGGTGACGACGCTCCGACCCCCCGTCGCAGGGACACCGCCCTGAACTCCTGATGGGCAGCGCCCCCCCGTGACCGGACCCGCTCGACCTCGGCAGGACCGGGCGCGTAGGGCTCGTCCCCGTGGCCCACCGCGTACTTGCAACGTAGCATCGCCGCATCGACGAGAAATTGGGGGAAGCTTCCGGAAGCGGAGTTCGATCGCGGCCGGCGCCCGTGAGGTCCTGACGAGGGATCGATGGGTGAATGAGAGACGCGTGCGGCGGGTCCGAGGTCGAGCGTCCCCGCCCCCCGGTCGACGATCGAGCTCCCTCCGCCTCTCGAGCGCGCTCTCGAGAGGAGGGCGCACGGCGAGAGCCGGCATCCGGCCCACGATCTCGGCCGGATCCGATCCGGCATGCGGGTAGAGCCGGCGGGACGGCGGCACTCCCAGGTTGGGAAGCCAGCCGGTCGTCGGTGGCACCCCGTTCTTATTCATGACCCAGGGGTTCACGTAGGGGCCCGAAGCGGTCGAGGGAGCTCGATATGGCCCGAGTCAAGCCCCTCATGTTCCATCGACTGGCGCTCTACTACGACGATCTGGTGGGAGGGAAGGACTACCGTTCGGAAGCCCGCGTTCTCGAATCGCTCGCTCGCCAGTTCGGCCGTTCTCGAGGACGGGCGTGGCTGGATGTGGCGTGCGGTACTGGACGACATCTGAGCTTCCTCCGGCGTGACTACACGGTCACGGGCGTTGACGTGAGTCGCGAGATGCTCCGGGTGGCGCGGCGTCGTCTGCCCCGGGTCCGGCTGATTCCCGGGGACATGCGGAGCTTTCGTCTCGACGAGACTTTTGACGTGGTAAGCTGCCTCTACAGTGCGATCGGTCACCTCAAGACCGAACGGGAGCTCGCCGCGACGTTCTCGAACTTCGCCCGTCACCTGCAGCCGGGCGGCGTCGTCATCGTGGAGCCGTGGATCGATCCCTCGGACTTCCGCTCGGGGTACGTTCACCTGCTGACTCGGACGAGCCCCTCGGTCACGGTCGCCCGCATGGCGTTCTCTTCGCGGCGGGGGGGACGCTCGGCGGTCCACTATCACTACCTCATCGGAAGAACGGGGCGCCGCGTGGAGCATCTCGAGGAGGTGGACATCGGCCTCCTCGTACCCCGAAGCCGGCTGGTGCAACTCATGGAGGAGGCCGGACTGACCGCCCGCTTCCTGCGGCGAGGCCTAACTCCGGGCCGGGGGTTGCTGCTCGGGCTCAAGGACCCCACGTAGCCCCAGTGGGTCGAACGTCCCGCCGAGCTCGGGTTCCGTAGTTTCCACGCACCCGTACGGGGGTCCGACCGAGACTCTCGATCGGCGCGTTTCGGCCGGACGACTCAGTTCGAGTCCGATCGTCTCCACCGGCGCCCGCGTCCAACTCCGCGACGATGATTTACGGGAGCGCCGGGTCGACGGAGCGCCGCGCGCGTGAAGCTGAAGGGTGTCTGCTACGACGCCGGCGTCGTCTACGGGATGAACTGGCGACCGGATTTCCGGGCGGAGAACGTCCGCCACGAGCTCGGGATCATCCGGCGCGACCTGCACTGTACCGCGGTGCGAATCGTCGGCAAGGATCCCGCACGACTGGTGATCGCGGGCAGGGCGGCCCTCGCGGAAGGGCTCGAGACCTGGATCTTTCCCCAGTGCTGGGACCGTAGCCCCCAGACCTCAGCGAGCTACCTGATCCGGGCGGCCAGGGCGCTCGAGCCGCTTCGCAAGGAGGCTCCGGACCGGGTGGTGCTCGGCGTAGCGATGGAAGCCACGCTGTTCAACGAGGGAGTCATTCCCGGCCGGACCATGAGAGCCCGGGTCCGGAGCCCGCAGTTCTTTCCCACCGTGAAGAGTGGGCGGCACAATCGCCCGCTGAACGAGCTACTCACCCGACTCGTGAAGGCCGTCCAACGCGAGTATCGCGGACGACTCACCTACGCGTCGCTCGTCTGGGAGGGAGTCGACTGGTCTGCTTTCGACTTCGTCGGGGTGGACCACTACCTTACCGCCCGCATCGCGGACCGCTGGACCGAGATGCTCCGTCCGGCCATCGCCACGGGCAAGCCGGTCGTCATCACGGAGTTCGGATTCTCCACGGCGGACGACGGTCCGGGCGCCGATGGGTTCCTGGACTCCGCGGGTCTCAAACCCTCGCCGATCGATGTCCGCTCTCAGCTCCTGCATCAACTCCCCCTCATCGGCCGATTCGTGCGCCCCCGGCTGAAGACACCCCTCGTCCGAGACGAAAAGTCCCAGGCCCAGAAGCTGGTCGCCCGATTGGACCGGATCGAGCGAGCCGGCGTCTTGGGCGGCTTCGTCAGCACCTTTCAATCGCAGATTACGCCCTACGACGAGGAGCCACGGTTCGACGTGGACACGGCCTCCCCGAGCCTCGCTCGCTACCTGGAACGGGGTCATGGGGCGACCTACCCCGACATGCCCTGGGAGCCCAATGAGTCGTTCCGCGCGGTGGCGGAGTACTACGCGAAGCATTGAACGCGCGTGCGGACCCCCGTCCGGGTGGAGGCCAATGCGGCGAGGGACGGCGGCCGTCACCGCGTGGCACGGATCGTCGATCCGACTCCCCATGCCCGGGGAGGCCGGTTCGGGCTTTCCCCGACGGCTCTATGCGGAGGTCCGGGTGGGACTGTGCGGGAGGCATCGATCCCTTCCGAGGGGGACAGGCGCAGCGACCCGATCCCGAACCTCTCGGGTGGAGGGAGAAACTCGCCCGCGCTGCGATTCGGCCCCCGATGGCTAGAATCCCCGTCCTGAGCCGCTCCCCCGGGCCGCGACGACGAGTCGTGAGTCCCAAGATAGCCTAATCCCAAGTCTCGCGACACATAGCCCGTCGGGGGCGAACGTAACCGATGCGGGAACCGAGTTACGACCAGCGGTACTCACGGCCGGGCTGGTACTGGGGGACGAGGCCGACCGGACTGGCACGCGAGGTCGTTCGAGTCGCCCGGACCCTTCCGGCGAAGTCGCCGACGCTGCTCGATCTCGGCTCGGGTGAGGGGCGAGATTCGATTCACTTCGCCCGTCACGGGTTTCGAGTTCTTGGCGTCGACGTCTCTCGCGTCGGGCTGGTCAAGGGGGAGCGAAGGGCCGCTCGTCTCGGTCTAGCGGTGCGCTTTCGCATCGGCGACATCCGATCGTACCAACTGAGCCGTCGATTCGATGTGGTCTTCAGTTCCGGGGTCCTCAACAATCTCCCGCGGGGCGCCCGACCGGCCCGTTTTGCTCACTTCCAAGCCCACACCGTTCGGGGAGGCATTCATGCGGTGAACGCCTTTGTTCCCAAGCCCTATCTCGATCCTCCGCCCGAAATGGATCCCGCGGAGCACCCCTATCGCCCCGGCGAGCTGCTCGGGTACTACGGGGACTGGCAGATCCTGGACTCGGGGGAGGTAGAGTTCGATTGCAACTCGAGTGGCGTTCCCCACCGCCATGCGATGGATTTTGTCATCGCCAAGAAGCCCGCCTGACCGGTCTTGGAGCCGGGGTGCGACATCCCAACTCCCGGCGACGCGCGACTCCCCGTGCGAGTCCGTGGGGGCGCGAGGTGTCGTAGGTCTCTCTACCTTCGTGTCCACGCTCGCGGGCAGAGATAGGGTAGGCGCCCCTACTGGGATTCGAGCAGCTACGTATTCGACTCCACCGCGCCCGCTCGGGACGCGGGAGCACGTACCCGCCGTGAGGTCGTGGAACCGGTCCATGACCTCACTTGTGGATTTGTGATCGACACCTCCCTCAATCCCGGGTCGAGTCGAGGGGCTCAGGACCGAGCACAAGCGCCTCGGACACGGACGCCGCGCAGCGGGCCGGCCGCCCGAGATCTTGAGACCGGCGTTGGGCGGACAGGCGCTGGCGGGTCCCGACTCCTCGCCCCGCTCGGCGAAAGAGAGGGTTTGCGACTTCGGAACGTTTATCCCTCAGAACCCGGTCGCCGCGATGTTGCCCGAGCCTCCGGAAACCGAAAACACCTCGATACCCACGGACGCCGGCCGACCGACTGGTTTTCTCATCGCCGCCATCTTGGCGGGTCTGATCTCGGCAATCACCATCGCCGGACTCGTCACCATACCCGAACCTTCGACACCGTCGAACCAGCTTGCCGTGTTCAATTCGAACAAGGCCGCGACCGCATTCAGCGATTTGTGGGTCCTGGTCTTCGCCTTGGGAGTTACGCCCTTCGCGACGTATCTCGGCGGGGCGCTCAAGTCCCAAAGTCGAGGTCTGGTATGGGCCTCCATGCTCGTGTTCCTCTTCGGCGCATTCGTGTTGGCCGTGTCGAATGCCGCGAGCTACAGCGCGCTCAACGCCATATCGACGACCACGGCTCCGTCATCGGCGACGGCTGCGTACGAGGCCGCGCTTTGGTACAACATCACGGATGGTTGGGAGGTCCTCGGTTTCTCGGCCCTCGGTTTGGGCGTGTCGCTCTTCAGTGTCGCCTTCTGGAACAGCCGCGTATTTCCAAATTGGATGGCGATCGTAGGGTTTATTGGAGGAACCGTAGGCTTTATCGGCGGAGCCGCGACAGCTTGGATCTTTACGGGGAACTCGATACCGAGATTCGTCTTCCCTCTTATTCTGGGATCATTCGTAGTCATCATCATTTGGGGATTCGCTTGTCCCTTCGCAGTCGGGCGAGCCCAGCCGAAGACCTAGCCCCCGCCGCAAGACGAGCGGATTCGCTGAATGGCTGCCATTCGACCTCCTTGACCCGCGGTTCCCCAGAATCTGAAACCGGGGGTAACGTCCCGCGGAGGAGGCAAGGCTGCACGGGTGCGAACCTTCATCGGGAGCACTTCGAGACGTTCGTCTCACCCACATGGGTCAGCGGGCGACCTCGACGGCACCTCGACTCCAGCAGCCGAGACCCCGCACTTGGACGCGGGGGGGGCCCGAGTCTCATCGTGCTCGAATCTCACGCCGCTCCTCACGGGTCCGAGGAAGGCGCCCGTGCTGGGATCCGTTACGGCCCCCGTAACGAATCCCCTCCATCCGTCAGTACGTTTCCACCGCCAGGCCCGGCACTTGCGAGAAGACTCCGTCCCGGCTCACGAGTATCCCTCCGCGATGTCGCGCGGTCGCTGCGACCAACAGGTCGTTGCCCGCTATGGGGGCGCCCCGCCGAAGCGCCTCGGCACCGATCCTGCCGGCTTCGGTTGCCTCGGCGATGTCGAAGGGAAGGATCTCTAGGCGGTCGAGGAATTCCAGAGTTCGCGAGAGTTCTCCCCGCCCCCGGAAGTGAGCTCCGACGAGGACCTCGGCCGCAGCCACGGACGGGGTCGTGAGACGTTCACCCAACTCCACGAGCTCTCTCACTTTCCCGACCGCGTCCGCGTCGCCCCGGACGTAATCGATAAGGAAAGTTGAATCGAAGCAGCGCACCGTTCAGCCCCCCTTCTGGAACAGGCGCTCGATTCGCGCGCGGTCCCGACGCCGTCCTTCTGCGAGGAAGGAGCGGAGCCTCTCGAGGTCTTCGTCGGGGATGTCCTTCCATATCCCGGCAAAGTCCAGGATCGACCGGCGCTTGCCGGAAAGGCGCTTGACCGCATCGCTAAAGGTCTCGCCGCTTCGCCGTTGGCGCCGCAGCATATCATAGGCCTCCGGGTCCAACGCCACCGTCTTTGCGGACACAGTTACACATCAATACACTACATCAATATAGTCGTGTCGGGAACATAGCTCATCGAGCCGGCTCGGAGAGCACCCGTGCTAGTGGTCGAATCGCCGTTTGTTCGAATCCCTCAGCGAAAAGTTCGCTGGGGGCCGTACGCAGCGGACCCATCTAGCGTCTCGGTCGGCACCTCTGGGGGCGCGTCGAAACTACTGGGTTCGGTCCTAAGTAGCCTCGATCGCTATGCTTCAGGATGCGGCTCGAGTGTGTCGGCATTCGTGTGGGGAATCTCCCGCGTTCGGTGAGGTTCTACACGAGAGCACTAGGACTTCGCGTGATCCGGAGGGATGATTGTCGTAGCTGGGGGGGCGGAGTGACCGCTCTCCTCCAGGATCCCACCTCGCGTCGTCTCCTCGAACTCAACTGGTATCCCCGAAGCTCCATGTTCTCGTCCAAGTACCGCAAGGGAGACGAGCTGGATCACATCGACGTCTCGCTCGGTGCGTCTCCGGCTTACACTCTCGATAGAGCGTACCGGAAACTCCTGCGAAACGGAGGTAGAGCCACGCGGTTCACCCCGGAATCCACTGGGGGATGGGCAGCGATGGTCAAGGATCCCGACGGAATCTGGATACGTCTCGGAAGAGAGCCCACATCCTCAAGACGGCCACCTCCTCGTGGACGAGGGACGCACAGGCGCCCCGGTCCCGGTGGCCAGGCCCGAAGGTAGCAGTTTGGTCTTCGACCGACGGTTCTATGGTGAGGCTCGGGTAGGACCGTTAGGGGAACTTCGGTCACTTCCGAACGGGGCCGAGGCACCGCCCCGACCCCAAGCCTCTCGGCTGGGGAGAGGAACTCGCCCGTGCTGGGATTCGAACCCAGGTCTGAGGCTCCGCAGGCCTCTAGGATAATCCACTGCAGCGAGGCGGGGGACGACCCCGACCTCGAAGCTACCCCACACGGGCATCCGGATCTTCGCGCGTTCCCGGCGCGCCGAGGAGGGTCCGGTATAAAAGACCGGGGCCGGCCGGACCGAGCGGTCGTGGACGCTTATTAGCCGTACCCGCTCCCGGGTCCGACGGCGCGCCGGAACGGATCGATGTCGGGAGCGGAACCGAAGGACCCGTGGGACGCCCTGCGCTCCCTGCCGATGGGCCGTCGGGTCGAGATCACGGACGGGGCCCGCACGTGGACGGGGACCATCGTGCCCCGGCACGAGCTGTCGGGCGATCGGATCCTGCCGCTCAAGCTGGAGAGCGGCTACAATGTGGGGATCCGGATCGGACCCTCGTTCGGCTTCCGCCTGATGGAGGACGGTCCCGCCGACGAGGGGCGGTCCGCCGGGACGTCGGACCGACCGTCATCCCCCGTCGGGGGGGCGCCGGTCGCGCTGCTGACGACCGGGGGCACGATCGCCTCGCGGGTCGACTACGAGACCGGTGGCGTGCGACCCGTGAAGGACGAGTCGGGGATCCTCGCGTTCTTCCCCGATCTCGAGCGCGACGGTCCGGTCCGCATCGTCCCCGTCTTCGATCGGCTCAGCGAGGACCTGGCCCCCGAGGATTGGGTCGCGATCGCCTCGAAGGTCGTCGAGGCGTTCGGGGCGGGGGCCCGCGGCGTCGTGATCGCGCACGGCACCGACACCCTCGGCTTCACCGCCGCCGCCCTCAGCTTCCTGCTCGTCGACCTCCCCGGACCGGTCGTGGTGGCGGGGGCCCAGCGGTCGCCCGATCGGCCGTCGTCCGACGGGGCCACGAACCTCGGTGGGGCGGTCGCGGTCGCGCGCGAGCGCGGGTGCGGCGAGGTGGTGGTCGTCATGCACGCGGGGCCGTCCGACGACCGGCTCGCGATCCACCGCGCGACCTGGGTGCGGAAGATGCACTCGAGCCGTCGCGATGCGTTCCAGAGCCGCAACGGGCCCCCGCTGGGCTACGTGGTCGACGGCTCGATCCGGTGGGAGCAGCCGGTGCGGCCGCCCGCCGCCGGCCCGGCGCGCCTGGACGGACCGCTCGATGCCCGCGCCGGCCTGCTCTGGTTCTATCCCGGGCTCACCGCGGACCGCGCGGAAGCGTTCTCGCGCGGTCTGCGCGGGATCGTGCTCGCGGGCACGGGACTCGGCCACGTCGGCTCGAACCATCTCACCTGGATCCGGTCGGCGACCGCCCGCGGGATGGTCGTCGCCATGACGACCCAGTGCCTCGCCGGGAACGCGGACCCGTACGTCTACGCGACCGGCCGCGAGCTGCTGCGCTCGGGGGTCTTGTACCTCGGCGATCTCCTCCCCGAGACGGCCTACGCCAAGCTGTGCTGGGCGCTCGGCCACGCGGCGGACCCGAAGCGGGTCGAGGAGCTGCTACGGACCGACCGGGCGGGCGAGTTCCACGACCGGCACGCGCCCGAGGCCGCGCCGTGAAGGCCGGCCTCGAGGTCCACCAGCAGCTGGCGACCGGCAAGCTGTTCTGCGCCTGTCCGAGCGAGCTCACCGACGAGGTCGATCGGTCGTTCGTCCGTCGGCTGCGCGCGGCGAGCGGCGAGAATCTCGCGGTCGACCCGGCCGCGGCGTTCCAGGCGTCGCGCGGTCTCGTCTACCGGTACGAGTCCGGGCCGTCCGACTGCCTCGTCGACCTGGACGAGGAGCCGCCGCATCCGATCAACCACGACGCGCTCGACGTCGCGCTCACCCTCGCGCTCCTCCTCGACGCCCGACCGGTCGACGAGATCGAGGTGATGCGCAAGATCGTCGTCGACGGTTCGAACACGGCCGGGTTCCAGCGGACCGCGCTCGTCGCGGTCGACGGCCACCTCGAGGTCGACGGCCGGCGCTACTCGGTCCTGTCGATCTGCCTCGAGGAGGACGCCGCGCGGAGGTCCGGCGGGTCCGAGACGGAGGTCGTCTACCGCCTCGATCGGCTCGGCATCCCGCTCGTCGAGATTGCCACCGGTCCCGAGATCACGACGGGGCCCGAGGCCCGGGCGGTCGCCGAGGAGCTGGGGGCGCTCCTCCGCGCCACGCATCGCGTGAAGCGGGGCCTGGGGACGATCCGCGAGGACCTCAACGTCTCGATCGAGGGCGGGCACCGGATCGAGCTCAAGGGCGTCCAGGAGCTCAACCGGATCCAGCAGTACGTGGAGGGCGAGGCCGAGCGGCAGCGGATCCTGCTCGCCGTCCGCGACGAGCTCGCGCGACGCGGGGCCCCGCCGGTGGCCGACGACCCGGTCGACCTCACTGCGCGGTTCGCCGATCTCGACTCGGGCCCCCTCGGGGCGCGGGGCCGGGGCCCGGGGCGGGTCCTCGCCCTGCGCCTGCGGGGGTTCGCGGACCTATTGCGTTCGCCGCCCGGGAGCGAGGAGCGGCTCGGGCGGGAGCTCGCGGAGCAGGTGCGGGTCCTCGGGCTGCGGGGTCTCGTGCATTCCGACGAGCTTCCGGCGTACGGGATCGACGGCGCCCGCGTGGCCGGGGTCCGGGCCGACCTCGGCCTCGGGCCCGGCGACGGGTTCGTGCTGCTCACCGATGTCGATGCGACGCGGGCCCGCCGCGCGATCGCCCGCGTGGCGCGCCGGGCGGACGCGGCCCGGCTCGGCATCCCCGGCGAGACCCGCGACCCGCTGCCGGACGGCCGGAGCCGCTACTCCCGCCCGCTGCCGGGGCGCGACCGGATGTACCCGGAGACTGACATCCCCCCCCTCGTGGTCGAGGCCGAACGGCTCGCCCGGCTCGCCCGATCCCTCCCCGAGCGCCCCGCGACGCAGCGGGCGCGGGTCGCCGCCACCTACCGCCTCGCGCCCGAGCTCGTCCGCCAGCTCCAGTCGTCCGATCGGCTCGAGCTGTTCGAGGCGCTGGCGCACCGGGGGCGGTCGCCGACGCTGGTCGCCCGCCTGCTCACTCAGGATCTCCCCGGCCTCGTCCTTCCGGAGGGGGTCGTCCAGTTCGACCCGTCGGAAGACGCGCTCGACGCCCTGCTCGCGGCGGCCGAGGCCGGACGGTTCGCGAAGGAGGGGATCCCGACCGTCCTCGCCGCGCTCGCCGCCGGCGCGCCGACGCTGGAGGCCGCGCTCGCCCGCAGCGGTCTCGCGGGCCTCTCCGCCGACGAGCTCGCGGCGCTCGTCGCCCGGGTCGTGGAGCGGAACCTTCCGCTCGTCCGGGCGCGCGGCGCCGCTGCCTTCGCGCCGCTCATGGGGGACGTCATGAAGGAGGTCCGCGGCCGGCGGGACGGCCAGGAGGTCGCCCGCGTGCTCCGGGCCGCGATCGCGTCGCAGGCCGGGGGAGGGTAGGGCCACGCCCGTCGGCCCCCCGCCGTACCGCGCGGTCGTCACCGACGTCGACGGCACGCTCACCGACGCGTCGCGACGGCTCGACCCGGCCGCGGTGGCCGTCGTCCGTCGGCTCGAGGACCGGGGCCTCCCCGTCGTCCTCGCGACCGGCAACGTGCTGCCGATCGCGCTCGCCCTCCAGCGCTCGCTCGGCCTGAGCGGTCCGGTCGTCGCCGAGAACGGCGGGATCGTCTACGACCTCGGGACCGACCGGCGCCCGCGGGTCGAGAAGCTCGCCGACCGCGCGGTCGCGTTGCGCGGGTACCGGGCGCTCGTCGCCGCCGGACTGCCCGTCCGCCGACTGTTCACGGACCGCTGGCGCACGACCGAGGTCGCGCTCGAGCCGACGGTCGGCGTGGGCCGGATCGCGCGGGTCCTCTCGGGGTACCCGATCACGGTCGAGGCGACGGGGTTCGCGATCCACCTTCTCGCGCGGGGCGCCGGCAAGCGGCCCGCGCTCGAGCACGCCCTCGCGCGACGGGGCCTCTCCCTGGCGGAGTGCGTCGCCCTCGGCGACGGCGACAACGACGCCGCCATGCTGCGGGCGGCGGGGTTCGGCGTCAGCTTCGCCTCGGGGAGCCCGCGCGCCCGGCGGGCCGCCCGGTACGTGGCCCGGGCGAGCTACGCGGAAGGGTTTGTCGAAGGGCTTAAGGCGAGCGGGGTGCTCGCCTGACCGGTTCCGTCCGGGAGGAACCTCAGGTGCTCGTCGGGCAGTGCGCGCGGTGCGGGGCTCCGGCCTCGCTGGGTTGCACGGTCTGCGGCCGGACGGTCTGCCGCTCGTGCCTCGATCCCGAGGAGCGGATGTGCCTCGACTGCGAGTCGTCGACCCGCCGGACGAAGAGCCCGATCGAGCACCGCGGACCGCCGTCGCGCAAGGTCCACCGCGGACCGGCCGTTCCCGGCCGCACCCAGTAGGGTGCCCGCCGTTCCGACCGCTCAGTAGGTGACGCCGGGCAGCACGAACGGGCCCCGTGGGGTGGCGCGGCCGACCAGGAGGAGCCCGACGCCGACCGCGCCGGTGACGATGCCGAGCCCGAAGGCGCCCCAGGCGTACTCGCCGAGGGTCGCGGAGACGCGGAACCAGAGGACGGGCATCCCGCCCGCCCCGGCCGCGGCGTGGAGGAGGAGGTTCGCGGCGACCGCGAGCCCCCAGCCGAGGGCGATCAGGATCCCGCCCGCGACGAACAGCCCGAGGCGTGGGTCGCCGCCGGGGTCGAACGGCGGGACCGCGGGGGTCTCCTGGAGGTCGACCACGGACGCGGCAGCGAGGGGGGCCTAAAGGGTTTGTCGGCGTCAGCCGAACCCCGGGATCGCCTTCGGGTCCTTCGGGCCCGGCCGCAGGGGCGCCTTGCGCAGCTCCTTCGGCGTCTCCACGAGGCGCACGAGCGGCGCGGACTGCACGACGTAGATCGGGAGCCCCGTGCTCGGGTCGTTCCCGGCCCGAAGGATGTTCATGATCTCGAGCCGGATCTCGACCACCGAGCCGTCCTTGAGCTTCAGGCGGACCTTGCCGTCGCCCTCGATGGCCTCGTAGTCGACGATCTCCGCGTTGCTGAGGTCGGGGGGCGGACCGCCCGGACCGCCCATCATCGGGCGCCCCGCTCCGCGAGGCGTCGCTGGAGGACGACGCGGGGGTCCTCGCCGTCGACCGTGAGGCCGAGCGAGACGCAGGTGCCGATCACCTGGTTGACCTTCTCCTCGGCCGATCGGCCGAACAGGTCGTCCCCCTTCGCCTCGGCGATCCGGGCGACCGCGGCCAGGGTCACGTCGCCGGCGACCTCGGTCTTCGGCTTGCCCGAGCCCTTCTCCTTCTTCGCCTCCTTGAGGAGGAGCGCCGCGACCGGGGGCCGGCCGACGGTGAGCGTGAAGGCGCGCGTCGCCGGGTCGACCTTCACGACGACCGGTACGCGCATCCCGGCGAACTGCTTCGTCTGCTCGTTGATCTGGGCGACGACCTGGCCCACGTTCACCCCGAGCGGCCCGAGCGCGGGCCCGAGCGGCGGTCCGGCGGACGCCTTGCCGCCCTCGACGAGGACGCTCACCTCATCCGCCACTCTTGCCGCCTCCCTTCTCGAGCATCCGCACGTGGTCGCCGCGCACCGTCACCGGGATCGGCACGACCGCCTCGATGAGCTCCACCGTGATCTCCTCCTTGGCCTGGTCGATCTTCTTGACCCGGGCCTTCTCGCCCTTGAACGGCCCGCTGATGAGCTCGACGATCGCGCCCTCGACGAACCCTTCGACGGTGACCTTCGGGACCAGGAGCGGCTCGACCTCCTTGAGGGTCGTCTCGCCCTCCACGAGGCCGCGGGCCTTGCGGATCCCCTTCAGCATCTCGCGCACGCCCTCGAAGCTCATCCCCTCGGCGAAGACGTAGCCGCGCAGCGAGCCCGGGACGAGCATCGCGAAGACGACGTCCGGCTTTTCCTCCGCGCGGGCGAGCAGCGTGTCCGCGACCTCGCGCTCGTAGCCCCGCGACGTCTTGATCGCGAGGACCGCCTGGCGCGCCACGCACGCGAGCGTGAGCTTGACCGGCGCGCCGCCGTCCGCGCCGCTCGCCGCGAGGCGGACCTCGACCTTGTCCCCGTAGCGGACCCCGACCGGCGCCTCGATCTCGAAGGAGAGCGGCACGCCGACGTTCGGCGCCAGCGCGAGCGAGTGGGTCTCCTTGCGCGGGAACAGCTCGACCGACTGCCGCTTCCCCGGCGGCAGCCAGCGGACCGGCCACTCGGCCCCCTCGCCGGGGTAGGTCGACGTGTAGCCGACCTCGATCGTGACGGTCGCGGTCGTCGGCTCCGCCGACCGGCTCGAGAGCACGGCCGAGAGCGTCGTCACGGTGCCGGCGGTCACGGGGCGGACGGTGTCGTCCGCCGCCTTGAGCGTGAGCGCGGTCGGCGTCTCGGGCTTCGGTGCCGGGACGACGACGGGCGCCGGGGCGCTCGGCGCGGGCGCGGCGGCCGCGGGCTTCGCCGCGGCGGCGGCGGCCGGAGCACCCGACAGGAGACCGATGCCGTCGTCCTTCCCTTCCTCGTCCATCTATCCCTCGGTGCGACCGGGCTACAGCCCGGCGAGGTAATTGGCCCAGAGCCAGGGCGCGACCTGCGTGAAGAAGATGTAGATCGCGAACCCGGTGAGCCCGATCAGGATCGCGCCGAGCCACGTCACCTCGAGGACCTTCACGTACTCTTCGGAGGTCGGACGGCGGGCCATCCGAAGGATGCGGCCGTACTTGCCGTGGCCGAAGGTACGGAGCCGGCCGTCGAACTGGTCCTGCACCTTGCGCGCGCGATCGAGGAACGCCATCCGCTACCTAGTGGACCACATCGAGGTCCGGCCCCGACTTCCGGGCCGGGACGGACCCGGGCGGCGCGCCCCCGAAAATCTGGGGGGATTTAACTCCGGTCACCACCAGCATCACCCGGATGGTGCTCTGCATCGTCGGATCGACCGCCGCGCCCCAGATGATGCGGGCCGTCGGGGAGACCGTCTTCTGGACGACCTCGGCCGCCTTCTGGGCCTCGCTCACCGTCATGTCCGGACCGCCGGTAACGTTGATGAGCGCCCCCGTGGCGCCGGCGATGTCGACATGGAGGAGCGGCGAGTTGATCGCCTCGAGGACCGCGTCCTCCGCCCGGTTGTCGGACTCGGACTCCCCGATCCCGATGAGGGCGACGCCGCCGCCCTTCATGATCGTCCTCAGGTCGTTGAAGTCGAGGTTGACGAGCCCGGGACGGGTGATGATCTCGGCGATCCCGCGGATCGCCCGGGCGAGGACCGAGTCGGCGACCTTGAACGCCGTCTGGATCGGGAGGCGGGGGACCAGCTCGAGCAGCCGGTCGTTCGGGATGGTGATCACCGTGTCGACGACGGAGCGCAGGCGCTCGAGGCCCCACATCGCGTTCTCCTGCCGGACCATCCCCTCGGAGGCGAACGGGAGCGTGCAGACGGCGATCGTGAGCGGGTTGCCGCCGTTGGCGTCCTTCGCGCACTGGGCGACGACCGGCGCGGAGCCGGTCCCGGTGCCCCCGCCGAGGCCCAGGGTGATGAACACCATGTCGGAGCTCGCGAGCGCCTTCTTGAGCTCGTCCTCGGCCTCGCGAGCGGCCTGTTCGCCGACCTGGGGGAGCGCGCCGGCCCCGAGCCCGCGGGTCAGGCGCCGGCCGAGCAGGATCTTCTTCGGGGCGTGGATCGCGAGGAGGTGCTGCGCGTCGGTGTTGCACGCGACCATCTCGGCGCCCTGCAGGCCCTCCTCGGACAGCCGGTTGATCGTGTTGCAGCCGCCGCCGCCGCACCCGACCACCTTGATGTTGGTCTTGAGCGAGGCGAGGATCGCTTCGAGCTCGCTGTCGTCGTTCGACGGCGGGGCGGGGCTCTCGGCCCCGCGCTTGCTGTCCGTCGGAAGGTGCGAGAGGATCTCCTGCGCGAGCGGCCGCATCGGTGGGCTTCTCCTGACGGCGGGAGCAGGGACTCTATTATAAAGCGTTACGGCGGTGTCGCCGCCTCCGTGCGCTACGCGGCGTGGGCTCCGTGGTACGAACGGCTGCGGACGGAGTTCGGCTTCCCCTGGAGCCGCGAGGAGGGCGCCGCCCGTCGCCTGGTCGAGCTACTCCCACCGGCCGCCCGGGCGCGGGCCCTCGAGCGGGTCGCCGAGCGGCTTCGGGGGCGCGACACGATCGTCGTCGGGGACGCCCCGGGCGTCGACCCGCCGCCGCTGTGGCGGCTCCCGGCGACCGAGCCCGAGCCCGCGCTCGTCGCCGCCGACGGCGCGACGGCGGCGCTCGTCCGGGCCGGACTGGTCCCGTCGGTCATCACGACGGACCTGGACGGGTCGGTCCCGGCCGAGATCTCCGCCAACCGGCACGGCAGCCTCGTCGTCGTGCACGCGCACGGCGACAACGTGCCGGCGCTCGAGGAGTGGGTCCCGGCGTTCGACGGCGCGCTCGCGGGGTCGTGGGCGGGCCCGCCGCGCGAGGGCCTCCTCGACGTGGGCGGGTTCACCGACGGGGACCGGGCGGCGTACCTCGCGGACGAGGTCGGCGCCCGCCGCATCCTGCTCTGGGGCTTCGCGTTCGACCGGGTCGTCGAGGCCGACCCGGCCCGCGCCGCCCGCAAGCTCGCGAAGCTCCGATGGGCGAACGCGCTGCTCGCCGTCCTCGCCCGGGACGGGACGACGCCCGTGCTGCTCTGGGGGAGCGACGGGTCGATGGTCCCCTATCCCGCGGGGACGGCCGGCCCCACGACGAGGTAGACGACGTAGAGGCCGCTCTCGTAGAGCGGGACGAACGGCATCGTTCCGAACCACGCGATCGCCTGGGCGGTGAGCGGCGGCGCCGCGTCCGACGGGTTGAGCGCAACGCCCGTGTACATCACCGCGTCGATCGCTACGAGGTCGACCGGATGCGGGTCGGCCGGGTTGGGCGCCCCGACGCTCCGTAATTCGGCGTACGCCTGCGAGGCGTTCGTGCCGGTGAACAGCGCGGGGGTCGTGACCCACGTGGCCGGATTGCCGTCGAAGCCGAACACCATGGAGCTCAGCCGGTGGTCGCTCGCGACGACCCAGGTCGTCGGGGCCGCGATCCCGACCCACATCCACAGCGCCGCGTCGCCGCGGGTGAGCCCCTCCTCGAAGCCGCCGAACTGGGCTTGCGGCGGGTAGACGATCGCGGCGTTCACCGCGAGCAGCACCACGACCCCGGTCGCCGCCGCGACGAACGCGCGGCGTCCGCCCGCGTCGCCGGCCCGGGTGACGAGGCGGGCGAGGCCGATCGCGAACAGGAGGCCGAGGGGCAGGAACAGGTACTCGACCGTCCGCTCGGGGGAGAGGGTCGACGCGAAGCTCGCGAGCGTCTCGTACTGACCGCCCGTCCCGGCGATGGCCGAGAGGGCGAGCATGAGGCCGGCCGACAGGCCGAGACCCCCCAGCCAGGTGAGGGCGAACGGCCCCAGGCGCGCGACCGAGGGCGTCCGGCGGCTCCCGGCGGCGAAGACGCCGAGCGCGAGGAGCGGGGCGAACCACAGGATCGTCGCGGGCGTCGTGGTCTGCGTCGTGCCGGGGATCGGGACGAAGACGATCACCCCGACGAGCACGAAGACGACGACGGCGATCGCCGTGAGGTCCCGGACCAGGCTGCGGTCGGTCGGCAGCCGCACGCGCGCGGGTCGCGGGCGGTACCGGGCGCGCCGCCAGCGGATCAGCAGGGCGGCCGCGCCGATCACCCCGAGGGCGATCGCCTCGAATCCGACGAACCCGACGTACGACGGGTACGGCAGCCCCTCGAGGATCACCTTGGTGACGAACGAGGTCGTCCCGTAGAACCAGAAGACGAAGGTCGCCGTGACGAACCCGCCGAGCCACGCGAGCTCCCGCGTCGGGAAGCGGCGACTCCAGAGCCCCGGCCGCCACATCTCGAGGAAGAAGAGGCCGCCGAGGGCGCTCACGACGAAGAAGTACGAGGAGAGGTGGTGCGTGACGATCAACGCCCCGCCCGTGAGCGACAGCGGGACCAGCCACCGCACGTCCCGTCGGCTCTCGACGAGCATCCAGAGGGAGGCCACGCACAGGAAGTCGCCCAGCGCGAGCGGCGCCGGGTGGGCGATCGAGAAGAGGCGCGGCATGGCGATCGATGCGATCGCGGCGGCGAGCAGCGCGACGGTGTCGTGGGGATAGAGCCGGCGGAACAGGAGGAACAGCGGGAACACCGAGAGGACGGCGACGACCGGGACGACGACGGTGAGCGCGTCGAACGCCCCGATGCCGAGCGCCCCCGCGCTCGCGCCGGCGAGCAGGTAGATGCCGGGGAAGTCGGGGTACGCGGTGCCCCACCCGCCGTACGCCGCCCCGTGGGGGAGCGTGCCCGTCGACAACAGCGTCGCCGTGAGCCGGTAGTACTCGCCCGAGTCCGAACCGAACACGGCGTACGACAGGTACGGCTCGAGCGCGAGGAAGACGAGCAGCAGCGACAGCCCGGCGAGGAGCAGCAGGATCTCGGGGCGGATCGCCTCCGGCGCGGCGGGTCGGGCCCCCTGGGGCGGTCGGCTCGCGGCGCCCATGCGCGGAGCGGTAGGGGGGCGTTCGGGCTAAAGGCGTGCGCCCGGACCCGCGCGGGCCGCTCGGGCGCGCCGTCGCCCCGCGAACGCATAAATAGGGGGGCTTGGTGCGCCCGACTCGAGGCGACCCGGTTGCCGAGCTCCCACCGTCAGAAGCCGAAGGCGAAGCCCGCGTCGAAGCGACCTGCGGCGTCGCGCCGGGCAGTGCCCGCCGCGCGACCGACGGCCGGTTCGCGCGGGGGCAAGCCGGCCCCGAAGGTCACCGCGAAGGCGGCGCCGAAGGGCCGGACGCCCCCGGCCGCGAAGGCGAGTGCGGCGCCGAAGGCCCCGACCGCGGCCCTCGAGGTCCCGTCGCCGGACGGACGGCGTCACGTGCTCTCCCTGTCGTTCGTCCGCGACGGGGAGGACTTCCTCGCGCGCCTCGAGACGGACGTCGGCCACATCACCGAGCTCAAGAACCGGTCGCTCGACCAGCTGCTCACCCTCGTGGCGAGCGAGCTCGAGGACCTGCTCGAATAGCGCCGTTCAGTCGTCGGACGGGCGACCCGCGACCGGGATCAGGCCGTCCTCGAGCAGGACGTTCGAAGGGCGGCCGCTCGCGGTCCGAAGCTCGACGAGCAGCACCGGGGCGCGGGCGAGGATCCCGGGGGCGAACCGACGGACCTCCCTCGCCTTGAGCCGCGCGAGCGGCGGGTACTCCGTCCGCCGTCCGAACCGCCCGACGACGACCGTCGCGTCCGCCGTCACCTCCACGCCGCGCGGCGCCTGGCTGAGCGCGAAGACGACGCCGCAGAGACCGAGGACGACCGCGAGAAAGGTGAAGATCAGGAGGCCGACCGTGGCCCCCGGGGTCGAGCCGTCCGGCCCGGTGCGGTCGAGCACCGCGAGGACCGCGTACAGCACCACGATCGCGCCGACGAACAGCTCCGCGAGGTGCACCGCCCGTTGCGAGCCGGCGGTGTTCGGCCGCCAACCGGGTGCGTCCGACTCGGGGTCGGCCCGACGGCGCGCGCGCCGCGGCCGCGCCTCGGTCGTCGGCGCGGGGCGGGCGATCCGTACGGGTCGGGGGCTCGACACGGCCGAGGGGAGCGAGGCCGCCGAGCCTTAAGGGTACGCCCGGAGCCGTAGCGGATCAGCTGACGAGCTGCGAGTCGATCCGGCCGGCCTCGTGCACGGGCGGCGCCGGCAGCGGGGTCGAGAGGTCGACGAGCGGGACCTTGCGGGCGATCTCCCGGGCCATCGCGCTGCACGACGACGGAGGGACCGGCCGCTGGGTGTAGCCCGGCAGGGCGAGGTCGTAGGTCACGACCTTCTTCTCCTGGATCGTCTCCCAGACGGCGCGGAACACGCGGTCGGCGGCCGCCCGCTCCCCGAGATGGCGGAGCAGGAGCTCGAGGCAGAGGATCTCCGCCACCGGGTCCGCCTTGTCCTGGCCCGCGTACTTCGGCGCGGAGCCGTGGACCGGCTCGAACACGGCGAGCCCCTCCCCGTAGAGCGCCCCGGGCGCGACCCCGAGGCCGCCCGCGAGGCCCGCGCAGAGGTCGGAGAGGATGTCGCCGAACAGGTTCGTCGTGACGAGGACGTCGTACTCCTCGGGCTTCTTCACGAGCTGCATGCACATGTTGTCGATCAGGCGCTCGTCCGCGAGGATATCGGGATACTTCGGCGCGAGCTCCCGGAACGCCGTCTGGAACAGCGCGCCGGTCGTCTTCATGATGTTCGCCTTGTGGACCGCCGTCACGTGGCGGCGGTGGTCGCGTCGGGCGAGCTCGAACGCGAACCGGATGATCCGGTCCGACGCCTTGCGGGTGATCACGTTCACCGTCTCGGCCGCGGTGTGGTCCCGATCGACCCAGTGCTCGACGCCGGAGTAGAGGCCCTCGGTCGCCTCCCGGACCACGACGAGGTTCGTCTCGGGAAAGCGGGTCCCCTCGCCGGCGATCGCCCGGGCGGGGCGGACCGAGGCGTAGAGATCGAGCTGCTGGCGGAGCGCGACGTTGACGGAGCGGAACCCGCTGCCGATCGGCGTCGTGATGGGGCCCTTGAGCGCGACGCGATTGCGACGCACGGAGTCGAGCACGGCGTCCGGGAGCGGGGTGCCGCTCGCGGCGATCGCGCGCTCGCCGGCCTCCACGACCTCCCAGTCGATCGCGACCCCCGTCGCGGCCGCGACCGCGCGGGCGGCGTCCGTCACCTCCGGGCCGATCCCGTCGCCCGGGATCAGCGTCACCCGATAGCTCATCGACGATCCCCGCTGCCCTGCCGCCGAGCGTCGGGCCGATTTAAGGAGTGGCGGGCGCGCCGGGGCTCCTCAGCGCCGCGGCGATGCGGGGCAGCACGATGCGCAGGACGCCGTCGCGCACGCGTCCGTCCTGCACTTCGGTCGCCGTCAGGACGAACACCCCGTCCCACGACGCCGGCGTCACGTCCGCGACCTCGAAGCGCGCCGCCGGATCGAGGGGGCTCGGCTTCGGGAACGCCCGCTGGATCTCGGGCAGCGCCCCCTCGATCACCGTCGTGGAGACGGCGATCGGCACCGTGACCCGGACCCGGTGGACGGTCCCGGCCGGCGAGCGGGGCTGGAGGACCAGCGAGCCGAGCACGACCGCGTTGGGGAGCCGCGCCTGGAGCCCCGAATCGAGGCGCAGGACGGTGTAGACGAGGCCGACGTCCTCGATCGTCCCCGAGTACGCGGGGGTCGTGATCTCGTGCGGATACGTCGGCCAGATCACGGGGTACGACGACGAGACGAAGCTGACCCGGTCCCCCGGGCGGAACGGGTCGGCGAAGACGAGCAGGAGGCCCGCGAAGACGTTCGAGAGCACGGTCTGCGCGGCCAGGCCGAGGACGATGCCCGCGAGGGCGCTTCCGAGGAAGATCGACTCCGCCGGGACGCCCGCCAGGTTGAACAGCGCGACGACCGCGACGATCGCGATCACCAGGTTCGCGAACAGCCGGACGACGTGCCCGTGGCTGAGGAGCCCTCGCCGGGCGAGGATCTCCGACGAGGCGGTGGTGACCGAGCGCGCGATCGCGTAGGCGATGACGATCACCGCCACCGCTTCCAGCAGCAGGATCTCGGGTTCGGTGAACGAACCGAGGAACCGGTGGTTGAAGATCGTGAAGAAGACGTAGATGGCACCGGCCGCCAGGGTCGTGGCGACGAGCTTCGCCGCGAGCCACCGCAGCGGACGACCGGTCGAGGTCGGGCTCTCGGCCATCGCCGAGCCGAGCGGCGACGGCAGATAGCAACTTTCACCGACCGTCCGGGCGAGTCATAAGAATTCTTATACATCGAAGATATACATCGTCCCATGGAAACCTCCGCGCATCCCGAGGTGCTCGCCCACGACTGGCTTCCGCCGGTGCTGCCCGGCCGCGCCCGGGAGCTCGCCGAGACGGTCCGACGGCTCGACGCGCCCCGACCCTGCGCCCCACCGCCGTGGGCCGTGGCCGTCGCCGGTCCGAGCGGGTCGGGCACGTCCGCCCTCGCCCGGCGGGCGGCGCGCGAGACCGTCGAGCGCATCCGCGCGGCCGGACCGGACGCACCGCCCCGCACCCTCGCCCTCCGCACCGCGCGACTGCGCGGGGCGCACGGCGTGGCCACGGCGCTCCTGCAGCGGCTGGACGAAGGGTTCGCCGGCCACGGATTTCCGGTCAACGAGATCCTCGCGGGATTCCTGCGCCGGGTCCGCCGCGAGCGGCGGCCGACCGTCCTCGTGCTCGACGACGTGCAGGTCGGAGGGCCGGATCTCGGGCCGCTGCTGCGGGCGCTCGGCGCGCCCGACCGATTTCTGCCCGAGGGGGAGTTCGGCCTGCCGCCGACGTGGGTCGTCCTCGCCGGGACCCCCGAGGGGCTGGGCGCGGCGGAGCGCGCGGTCCATCCCCCGTTCCCCGTCCGCCCGTTCGTCTCGCTGCGCCCGTACGACGAGGCGATGCTGACCGCGATCGTGCGCGATCGGTTCCAGCGCGCGATCGGCGGCCCCCCGCCGGACGACTGGGTGGCGAACGCGGTCGCCCGCAGCCTCGAGGACGGGGGAGGCGCGACCCGCGCGATCGATCTCGTGCGCCGGCGGCTGGTGGGCGCCGCGGCCCGCGCGGACCCGAGATTCCCGCGCCCGACGCCGTTCGCGGTCTCGATCGAGACCCACGTGGTGCGGGCGATCGGGGACGCGACCCGCGCGGACCGCGCCCGTCTCGCCGACGTGAAGCAGTTGGAGGCGCGGCTGGCCCGCGAGCTCGGGCGTCGGCCGCTGCCCGCGACGACGCTCTGGCGCCGGATCGTGGCGCTCGAGCGGGCCGGCTACGTGCGGCGCGAGGTGCGGCCCGGCGGAACCGGCGGGACGCTCTCGGTCGTCCGTCTGCTCCAGCCGATCGAGGAGTGGGTCACGGCTCCGGGTCCGTGGGGTACTCCTCGAGCGTGCGTCCGCTCCGGCGGACCGGACCCGGGGTGGACGGGGGCCGGTCGGGAGCCGGCGGATCCGCCCGGGCCGTCCGGGTGCGGCCCAACTGTCGCGTGACCATCTCGGCGAGGGCCGACGAGCGCAACGCCTGCTCGATCCGGGCGAACGGCGCCTGCCGCAGCGCCTCGCGGTCGGGAAAGCCGGCCCGGTAGAGCATGCGCGCCCGCACGCGTCCGATCCCCCGGAGACGGACGAGGTCGAGCAGCTCCTCGGTGACCCCGTAGCGGACGCGCAGCGCGAGGTCGTCGAACGGCCGGGCGAGCCGCCGATGGAACGCGTGGGCGAGCCGGCCGGCGGCGAACAGCAGCCAATCCGCGTCCTCGACCTTCGTCCGCAGGTCGCCCGCCCCGAGCTGGAAGCGGCCGGTGATCTCGAGGATCGGGGTCTCGGCGATCCACGCCTCGAGCACCGAGGCCGTCTTGAGCGTCGCGAGGAACCCGTCCAAGTCGAGCTCCATCGGCGGCTCCTCGGGCTTCACGAGCAGCTCCTCCGCCTCGTCGGTGTAGCGGGCGAGGAGGTCGGACTCCTCGCCCCGCCGGAGGAACAGCGACGGGAGGTCCGGCGTCGCGGCGATGGCGGCGAGGAGCGGGAACGGTCCGACCCCGATCGGTGCCCGCTCGAGCACCTGGCGGAGGACGATCGCGCTCGTCGGGTCGAGGTACAGCTCGCTCGTGAGCGCCCCGAACCGCGTCGCGCGCAGCTGCGGGCCGCGCTCGAGCAGCTCGTGCGCCTCGAGGAACCGGCGGACGCGCGCGATCCGGGGGTCGAGCTCCTCGGCCCGCAGGGTGTGGCCGTAGAACGTCGACGCGAAGAACGACGCGAGCTCGGCCTCGGTCGCGACGGCCCCGCTCGCCACGAGCGCGAGGACGTGCATCCGCAGCGCGGGATCGGCTGCCAGTCGGCTCTCGATCGGTTCCGGCGGCGCCGACAGATAGCCGTCCATGAGCCGCTCCTCGTCGTCCTCGGTCCGGGCGATCAGCAGCGCCTCGCCGACCGTGTCGAACCGGGGCCGGCCGGCACGTCCCAGCATCTGGTGGACCTCGAGCGCCGGGATCGGCGCCTGCAGCCCGAGCGCGTCGTCGTAGCGCGAGGTATCCCGCACGATGACCCGCCGGGCCGGCAGATTGATCCCGGCGGCGAGGGTCGGCGTCGCGACGAGCGCCTTCAGCCCCCGGTCGCGGAACGCGCGTTCCACGACGCGGCGCTCCGGGTTCGTGAGCGACGCGTTGTGGAAGGCGACCCCGCTCGGGAGCAGTCCCGACAGCCGCCGGATCCCCTCGGTCTCCTCGTCCGAGACCGTCGCGAGCTCGTCGGCGGCGGCCTTCACGCGGGCGCGGGCCTCGGGGTCGAGCAGCGGTCGCACCGTCGCGCCGAGCGCCTCCGCGAGCTGCTCGCTCGCGCGCCGGCTGTTGACGAAGACGAGCGCCTGGCCGCCCTCCTGGACGACGCTGCGGACCAGCCGCGGCACGGCCTCGCCGGGACCGGCGATCGGACGCGTCGAGAGGTCGGTGAACGTCACCCGCCCGTCGAAGTACACCCCGAGCTTGAGCGGGACGGGCCGGAACTCGCTCTTCACGTGCCGGGCGCCCAGCCACTCGGCGACGTCCTCCGAGTTCCCGACGGTCGCCGACAGCGCCACGATCTGAAGGTCGGGGTACGCCCGGCGCAGGCGGGTCAGCGTGACCTCGAGCGTCGGCCCCCGGTCCGGATCGCGCATCAGGTGGACCTCGTCGGCGACGACGACGCCGAGCCGGTCCAGCCACGGGCTGCGGCGGCGGAGCAGCCCGTCGGCCTTCTCGCTCGTCGCGACGAGCGCGTCGAGCCGCTCCAGCCGCTCGTTGGGCAGGTCGTAGTCCCCGATCGAGATCCCGACCATGAGGCCGACCTCCGCAAACCGCTCGAGCTCCTCCGCCTTCTCGTGGGCGAGCGCCCGCAGCGGGACCATGTAGAGGCCGGTACGGCCCTCGCGCGCGGCCCGCAGGAGCGCGAGGTAGGCGACGAGCGACTTCCCGCTCGCGGTCGGGCAGGCGAGGACGAGGCTCTCCCCGGCCAGCACGGGTCCGACCGCCTCCGCCTGCGGCGGGTAGAGCCGCGTGATGCCCTCCTTCTCGAGGACGGCGCGCCACGCGGGATCGATCGCCGTCGCGGCGACCGCCACGCCCTCGGCCGAGGCGGGCGGTCGACGGGCCCGGTCCGGGTTCGGCACGGCCCACGGAGCCGGGCCCGATACCTAAGGGTTCTCCGCGCGACGGTCGCCGAGCAGCTCCCGGCCCAGGAGGAGCTCCTGGATCTCGGTCGTCCCCTCGACGATCGGGAACACCC
>Ga0335074_10002658_pt1 | contig 24390 bp, 22 predicted proteins | sample Lox_Sample_23_FD_206715 | JGI IMG/M metagenome (GOLD analysis project Ga0335074, IMG submission 206715) | Soil microbial communities from Loxahatchee National Wildlife Refuge, Florida, United States - Lox_Sample_2.3 | ecosystem: Environmental > Terrestrial > Soil > Wetlands | place: USA... | reverse complement strand
AGCTTGAAGATCAGCGCCAACCCCATCAGGTCGAGTTGACCCGCCAGACGAAGGATGGTCTCCGCCACTGTCTCCGGTCCACCGAGGATCACCATGTCGTTCGTGGCAATTTCATCGAAACTCATCGCATGCAGCATTGGTGCCTGACGCCGCCAGAAATCGTAGCTGTCGGGCAGGCTGCCGCCACGGGTGAACTGCGTGTAACGGTTCCACAAATCCCAATACTGGAGCAGATAAGGCGGCGCCTCGGCGCGGGCGCGCGCGTCGCTGGCGGCGACGTAGATCTCACGCATCGGATAAAGCCGCGGCCGGGGGCCATGGCCGTGCGCCACCTGCACCTCGCGGTAAAGCGCCTGGTCGCGCGCGGCCTGCTCGGGCAGCGAGTCGATCTGGGCAAACGGGATGTCGTATTGTGCCGCCCAGCGCAGCGACTCTTCGCTCTGTGCGCTGACCAGAAACGGCGGGTGCGGCTTTTGCAAGGGTGCCGGCGACAGCGGCGCGTCCTTGTCGATAGACCAGTATTTGCCGCGGTAGGAAAAATTTTCGTCGGCGAAGAGGCGGCGGATCAATTCGAACGACTCGAGGAACATCTCGCGCGACTGCGCCTGATCGACGCCGAAAGCGGCGAATTCCGGCGGCCGCAGGCCGCGCCCGAGGCCGAGATCGAGCCGGCCGCCGGTCAGGTTGTCGAGCATCGCCGCTTCCGAGACGACGCGCAGCGGATGATGAAACGGCAGGATGTTGACCATGTTGGCAAAGCGGATGCGGCTCGTCGTGCGTGCCGCCGCCGCGATCAACAGGTTGGGTGACGGCGCCGGGCCGTTCGGTAAGAGGTGGTGCTCGAAAAACCAGATCTGGTCGATGCCGATGCGCTCGGCCAATTCCACTTCCTCGACCTGGCGGCGATAGAGTTCGGGAATACTCACGTCGTCGCGCATCGTCGTCGTCGACCAGATCGCCAGCTTCATCGCCGGTGTCCCCCTTGCTACCGCGCGCGCTCGCCTCAGCCGTGGCCGTGGGCTTTTTTCCAGGCCTCGAAATCGCGCTTGGCTTCCTCGCTGTTGCCCGGAAAGAGGCCGACCAAGGAGCGGCCCTTCTTGACTTCCTCTTCGCAGAACTCGTCGTAGAGCGTCGTTGTCATCGCCTCGTCGGCAACCGCATCGGCAATGTCGGGCGGGATGACGACGACGCCGTCGACATCGCCGACGATGACGTCGCCGGGATAGACGGCGACGCCGCCGCAGGCGATCGGCAGGCCGATATCGACGGGCTGATGCACGATGCCGGAGGGCGGCGAGGAGGCGCGGCGGTGATAGGCGACGAGGCCGGTCTTGGCGACGCCCTCGCTGTCGCGCAAGCCGCCGTCGGTGACGATGCCGGCGCAGCCGCGCGCCGCGAGACGGCCGCAATAGATGTCGCCGGCCGAGGCGGCACGCGCATCGCCGCGCGAATCGACGACGAGCACATGGCCCGGCGGGCAGCCTTCCATCGCCTGCTGCTGAATGGGCCCCTGGGCCGGGTTGCGCGCGTGATCTTCGCGCGCCGGGATGAAGCGCATCGTATAGGCGAGACCGACCATGCGTCCCTGGCTCGGGCTGACCGGCCACACATCCTGCAGAAACATGTTCTTGAAGCCGCGCCGGCTGAGGATGCCGGTCAGGGTCGAGGTGCCGACGCGGGTCAGCGCGTCGCGGGTCTTGGCGGACAATTCGGGCATTTGCGTTTCCTTCCCTCTATCGCCTCAATCTCGATATTCCCCTTGCGCGGGCTTGACCCGCGCATCCACGTCTTGGGTCAGTCCGCCAGTTAGAAGACGTAGATAGCCGGGTCAAGCCCGGCCATGACGAGGGTTGGTCGGGCGAGCAAAAGCTGGCTCATCGTGCGTCCGGCGGGCGGGGCTGGACGACGCGGCGCGGCGCGATCGGCGCGGCGCGGATGTGGCCGAGGTCGATTTCCGGCATGTCGATATCGAGCGCCTGGAGGACGCCGTTGGCCAATTTGTTGTAGTCCGCGAAGCTGCGGCGGATGCGGCCGCGCCACGCCGGCAAGCCGCCATTGGCGTGCAGTTCGAACGCCGACTCGCGCGCGTCCAAGGCCGACGACACGTGGTCCCACGCCAATTGCAGCAAGGCGGCGCGCTGCTTTGCCGAATAGCCGCCGCCGGCAAACGACTCCTCAAGCCCCTTCGCCAGTTCCGGCGTCGCCAGATCATCGTCGGCCGGCGCGACGACGAGCGAGGAGCCGGGCAATATGCGCAATATTTCGCTGATCCGCTGGCGGGTGCGCAGCATCGCGATGCTGCCGGCGGCGACATGGTTGTGGTTGGGGTAGCAAAAGCCCTGCGGCGTGAATTGCGGGTCGCGCTCGGCGGCGGTCTGACAGCTGCGCACGGTCTGGATGTCGATGATCAGATCGACAAGGTAGTCGATCGTCGGCTCGTGCGCCGCGAGGCCCATCGCGTGGGCCAGCGCCAGGCCGAGGCCCAGCGTGAATTCCGCCTTCATCAGCCAGCAATAGAGCTGGTGCCAGAACAGCCAGCGCGCCACCGGCTCGGGCATCGGGTCGTGCAGGAAGACGCGCTCCCACGGGATCAGCACATTGTCGAGCCACATCTGGCCGTCGAGCTCGTCGAAGCGGTGCGACAGGGGCGCGATGAAGCGGCTCTCGTGACGGCTCGAAACCTTGCGGCAGATCGTGGTGACGCCGTTCCCCGCGACCGGCACGATAAAGCTGGCGCGCTTCCCCTGGTAATCGACGCCGGAAATCGACCCGACATAGACATCCTCGGCATAGGCGGGGCTTGTGTGCATGCCGATCTTGCCCGCAAGCACGAGGCCCCTGTCGGTTTCCTTGACGATCCTCAACGCCGCCCGCTCGGCCGAGTCGGGGCGCAGCCGGTAGCCGATCGTCGCGGCGCCGGCCGAAAATGTCAGAAAGCGGCCGGTCTTCGCGATCATGTCGCGGTAGCCGGCGATATTGGCGATCTGCTCGGGCGCGGGGTTCTGCTCGTAGAGCATGCCGAGCACACCCAAGGCGATCAGATTGCCGTAGGCCGGCGTATGAGTGATGTTGCCGGCGGTCTGGAATGTCGTCGCGCAGAAGCAGCGCGCCATCGCCGACAGATCGTCCGCGCTCTTCGGCAGGACATAGCCCCACGGCAGACGACTGCCCGCCGCGTCCGGCGGGGTCAGCACAACGTCCTGCCACGCCGGGTCGAAGTGGCGGTCGTACCAGCGGACATATTCCTCGACCATGCCGCAGGTCGCAGGATGCGTCGTCACATCCGCGACCTTGCCCGCGCCGAGCACCCAGACCTGGCGCCCGTCGCTGCGCAGCGCCTCGCGGTATTCGGCGCCGGTGCGCAGGCCCTCCATCATGCCGCGGCGCCCTTCGCCGCCTGGATGGCCTGCCAGACGCGCAGCGGCGTCGCCGGCATATCGAGCTGCGTGACGCCAAGCGGCGCCAGCGCATCCATGATCGCCAGCATGACCGACGGCAGCGCGCCGACGCAGCCCGCTTCGCCCGCCCCCTTGGCGCCGAGCGGGTTCAGCTTGGTCGGCACCGGGTTGCTGCTGGTCTCGATCGGGCACAGCGTGTCGGCGCGCGGCATTGCGTAATCCATGAAGCTCGCGCTCATCAGCTGACCGGATTCGGGGTCGTAAGCGACCTGCTCCATCAGCACCTGGCCGACCCCCTGGGCGACGCCGCCATGCACCTGGCCGTGCAAGGTCAGCGGGTTGATGACGGTGCCGACATCGTCGACGACGGTATAGGCGATGAGTTCGACCTCGCCCGTTTCGGGATCGACCTCAACCTCGCACACATGGCAGCCATTGGGATAGGTGGCGCCCGGCGGCGCATAGGTCGCGTGCTCGATGAGGCCAGGCTCCATGCCGGAAGGCAGGCGCGCCGGCTGGAACGAGGCGCGCGCCACTTCCTTCAAACTCAGCGAGCGGTCGGTGCCGGCGATCGTGAACTTTGCATCGGCGAATTCGACATCGGCGACAGCGGCTTCCATCAGATGCGCCGCCAGCCGCTTGCCCTTCTCGATGACCTTGTCGGCCGCCATCGTCAGCGCGCCGCCGCCCGCCACCATCGAGCGCGAGCCGTTCGACCCCATGCCGAACGCGACCCGGTCGGTATCGCCGTCGATGAACACGACATCATCCGGATCGAGCTGCAATTTCTCGAACAGGATCTGCTTGAATGCGGTCTCGTGGCCCTGGCCATGCGTTTTCGTGCCCATCAACAGCAAAGCGCTGCCGCTCGGCTGAAAGCGGATCTCGGCGTATTCCGGCACCTGGCCGGCGGCCGCCTCGATCGCGTTGGCGACGCCGATGCCGCGCAATCTGCCGCGCGCCCGGGCCGCGTCGCGCCGCGCCGGAAAGCCGGCGTAATCGGCGGCCGCGAGAGCCATGTCCATGTTCTGCAAGAACTCGCCGCAGTCGTACACAGGGCCGAGCGGCGAGCGGAACGGCAGCCGCTCTGGCCGGATCATGTTGCGGCGGCGCAGTTCAAGCCGGTCGATGCCGAGTTCCCTGGCCGCATCGTCGAGCGCCCGCTCGATAAGGTAGGTGGCTTCCGGCCGGCCGGCGCCGCGATAGGGTGCGGTCGGGCTCGTGTTCGACAACACCGCATCGATGCTGACATAGGCGGCGGGGATGTCGTAGACGCCGACGACGGTGCCGATCATGCCGAACGGCGTCAGCCATTGCCGGTCGGAGCCGACATAGGCGCCGATGCTGGCGTGCATATGAAGCCGTAAACCGATGATCCTGTGGTCGGCGTCGAACGCCAATTCGATCGTGCCGGTGTTGTCGCGGCCGTGCTCGTCGGCCAGCAGGGTCTCAGAGCGCTCGCAGCGCCACTTGACCGGGCGGCTCAGCTTTTTCGCGGCCCACAGCACGAGCCGGTGATCGACGTACTGCCAGCCCTTCAGGCCGAAGCCGCCGCCGACGTCGCGCACGACGACCCGCACCTGGCTTTCCGGCACGCGAAACACCATGCTTGCCAACATATTGCGGACGCGGTGGGGGTAGTTCACATCCGCATAAAGCGTATAGCGGTCTTCCGCCCAGTCATACGCGCCGAGCGAGCCGCGCGGCTCCATGTACTGCGCGTGCACGCGGCTGACGACATAGTGCCGCTTGACGATCCGCGCAGCGCGCGCGAACGCTGCCTCGGTCTTGGCGCGGTCGCCGCGCTCGTAGGTGTGCGAGATGTTGTCGGGATTGTCGTCCCATAAGCGCGGCGCATCGGGCCTTGCCGCCTGCTCGACATTCGTGACGGCGGACAGCGGTTCGTAATCGACCTCGACGCGTTCGGCAGCGTCTTTCGCCTGATCGAGCGTTTCGGCGACGACCATCGCCACCGTGTCGCCGACATAGCGCACGCGGTCGGTGACGATGGCCGGGCGCTGCGGCGCGAACGCCGGCGAGCCGTCGGCTCGTTTGCGCGGCTGCGTCGCCTTCGGCACGGCCAGCCCGTCGTTCTTGTAGTCTTCGCCGGTATAGACGGCGAGGACGCCCGGCATCTGCTTGGCAGCGCGCGTGTCGATGCCGCGGATTTTGGCGTGCGCGTGCGGCGAGCGCACAAAGATGCACCACGCCTGGTGCGGCAGCGTGACGTCGTCCTGGTAACGCCCTCTGCCCCGCAGCAGCCGCACATCCTCCCAGCGGCGCAGCGGCTGCCCGACCCCGAATTTCAGCAAGTCGCCGGCAATGTCGTTCATGTTCGAATCTTACCTCAAATCGTCATGCCCGGACTTGATCCGGGCATCCCTGCCGCTGATAGATGGCCGGGTCAAGCCCGGCCATGACGAAGTAACAAATCGGCTCACACGAAACGACAGGAGATCGAGCCGAGCGGGCCGTAATCGACATGGAATGCATCGCCGGCGCGCGCCTCGACCGTCGAGGTGAACGAGCCGCCGAGGATGAACTGGCCCGCTTCCAGCGCGATGTCGAACGGCGCCAGTTTGTCGGCAAGCCAGGCGACGCCGTTCGCGGGATGGTTCAACACCGCCGCGGCGACGCCCGACTCCTCGATGACGTTGTTGCGGTAGCAGAGACACGCGACCCAGCGCAGATCGACATCCAAGGGCCGGATCGGCCGCCCGCCGATGACCAGCGCCGCGTTGCCGGCATTGTCGGCGATGCTGTCCAGAACGCAGCGCGGCTGCTCGGTTTCGGGGTCGATGCGGTGGGTGCGGCCGTCGACGATCTCGCACGCCGGCACGACGTAATCGGTCGCACTGAGCACATCGAAGATCGTGCAGCCCGGCCCCTTGAGGCGGCGGCCGAGGACAAAGCCCAATTCGCATTCGAGGCGCGGCTGGATGAAGCGGCTCATCGGGATTTCGGCGCCGTCGCCGTAAAACATGTCGGCCAAGAGCGCGCCGTAATCGGGTTCGGTGATGTTGCTTTGCCGCTGCATCGCGCGCGAAGTCAGGCCGATCTTGCGGCCGCGGATGCTGTTGCCTTCCGCCACCTTCAACTCGACCCAGCGGCGCTGGATCGCGTAGGCGTCATCGACGGTCAGACCGGGATGCAAAACACTCGGCGCGCGCGTCCGCCGCCGCTCTTTCTCGGCCGCGTGATAGGCCCGCGCCAGCACGTCGATCTGAGATTGGGTCAGCATTTATCTCGTCTCCCAAACCCGTCGCCCCCGCGAAAGCGGGGGCCCAGGGCAGCCGGCGGCGCGGCGTTCCGGATCCGGCTCGCGCGCGATGACGGATAAGATTGTTACAGTACGGCGAAGAAGGCGGCCTGCACCATCGCCCGGCTGCCGGCGGGAAGCTGCGTCGTATGGCGCGCCGGCCGCGAGTCGGGGTTGGGAAACATCTTGACCCATTCGGCATTGAGCGCCTCGCGCTGGGTCGCCGGGTCCTGCACGTAAAAGTCGATCTTGACGATGTTTTCGGGCGTGCCGCCGGCATTTTCGATCGCGGCGCGGATGTAGTTGAAGACGTTCTTGACCTGCGCTTCCAGGGTCGCCGGCAACTCGCGCGTTCCCGGGTTGCTGCCGCCGATGACGCTCGACATGACGATGTTGCCGACCCGGCTGGCGTTGGGGATCGGGTTCTGGTGGCTGAACCCGGGAAACATGACGCTCTTGCGCTCAGGCATGATCCTCTCCTCGCGTTCTGCGGGGCGCAGGCCGAAATCCGCGCCCTCGCACCGATGTCAAGCGGGCTGGTGTTCCTTGTCGCTGAAAATCGGAAAACCCTCTTCGCGATCAGACAGTGCTTCATTCCCTTCGGTCGGCAGCGCCACCGCATAGTTGAGCGCCGCATCGATGTCGCCCTCCCACACGTCGCGCGGCAATTCATAGAGCAGTTCGATGCCGTAGCCGTTCGGGTCGTGGATATAAAGAGAATGCGTCATGCCGTGCTCGACCCGGCGGTCGAACTTGACGCCCTTCTGCTGCAGGTATTCGAGCTGCTGCAGCCATGCCTCGCGGCTCGGGAACGAGATCGCGATGTGATTGACCGCGACCGGCATGCCGAACATCGCCCAGTCCTTCGGCGGCGCCGGCAGGTCGCGATTTTCGACCAGCGCGACATCGTGGTGGTTCAGCTGCCCGCCGCCGTGGTCGCCGCTGTAGAAGCGCATCTTCGGCGGGTTCGGCCGCTGTTCTGTAGCATGCAACTCGCCGACCTGGGTGAAGCCGACGATCTCGGTCCAGAAGCGATGCGATTCCTCAATGTCGCGGACATTGAGGACAAGGTGATTAAGACCCCGCGGCCGCACCGGCCCTGTTGCGTTCGCCATGGTTGCCCTCCTCTCGATAATGGCAGCAGCTTCGACCCGTGGGATCGGGTGCCTAGTCGGCGCCAGCTTACGAGAACTGCGGCGGCAGCGCCATCCTCGCCTGCATCAAGCCCGCTGATCGGCGCGGCGGCGCGCCTCGCATTCGGCGAGGAAGGCGGCTTCCTCCGGGGTCGAGCGGCGGCCGAGAATGCGGTTGCGGTGCGGGAAGCGGCCGAAGCGCGCGATGACCTCGGGGTACGGCATGCCATAGCGCCGGTTGGCGCCGCGGCTTTCGGGGTCGCGGCCAATCCGCAACGGTGCGGCAAGGGCTTCGGCGCGGCGCTGGTCGGCGAGGTCTTCGCTATGGTGGAACGGCATGTAGAAGAAGATCCGCCAGGCAGGCGGCACGTGGTCGTCAAAGCCCTGGGCGAGCGCCCGGTCGGCGACGGCGCGCGCTGCCGCATCGGTATCGTAGGCACGCGGCGTGTCGCGGAAGATATTGCGCGGGATCTGGTCGAGCAACAGCAACAGCGCCAGCGCGCCTTCGGCCGACGCCTCCCACGCCGCCAGCGCCCCGGCGGCGGCCGCCTCGTAATCGCCGAGAAACAGACGGCGCAGCGCGTCGTCGTGCTCTTTCGTGCTGCGGAACCAGATCGGCCGGTGGTGCTCGCGCTCGGGGTCGCCCGGCGGGCCAAACCAGAAATCGATGAGCGCCTGCGCCCGCTGCGGCAAGCTCGCGGTCATGCGGCGATCGCCGGCTCGCCGGCTAATGTCGTGCGGCGCACGTCGCGTATGTCGCGGCGGTCGAAGCGGCGGGCGCGGTGCATCGTCGTGCGGTTGTCCCACATGACGATGTCGCCGACCCGCCATTTGTGGGTGTAGACGAACTGCGGCTGCGTCGCGTACTCGACCAGGTCGCGCAGAAACATCCGCGCCTCCGGCACGGTCCAGCCGAGGATCGCACCGGCATGCGACGACAGAAACAGCGACTTGCGTCCGGTTACCGGGTGGGCGCGCACGAGCGGCTGGCGCACCGGACGGAACGCGGCGGTTTCCTCGGGCGACAGGTCGGTAAAGCCGATTGCTTCGCGCGAATAGATCAACGAATGTTCGCAGGCGAGAGGCTCGATCTCGGCCTTGGTGCGCGCGTCGAGCGCGTCATAGGCGGCGCGCATGTCGGCAAATTCGGTGTCGGCGCCCCAGCCCGGTACGACGCGGCCGGAGAGCAGCGAATATTTCGCCGGGACCGGGCGGAACGAGCTGTCGGAATGCCACAAACGGTCGGCCAGCTTGAAGAACCACACGCGGTCCTCGGCCGATATGATGTTGCCGTCCTTGTCGAGGTTCGAGAAGTCGATGATGCCGCTGGCGCCGAGCCTTGTGTCCTCGCGCTTCCGTATGTGGCCGCCCGACGCGTAAGCCTCGAGTTCGCCGAAATGCCGGGTGAAGGCGACCTGCTCCTCGTCGCTGACTGGCTGGCCGCGGAATACCAGCACGGCGTATCGATCCATTCCGGCTTCAATCGCGGCGACAGCGTCGGGCGCAAGCGGCTTGGTGCAATCGACGCCGGCAACCTCGCCGGCAAACGCCGGGGTGAGCGGGGTGATCGATAGCGTCATCGGCGACCTCGTGCTTTTCGCCATAATGATCAAAGCCGAGGACCGTTGCACCGCCAAACTTCGGGCCGCCGCGCCGTGCCTGCTAACTGCCGGCCAACCCGAGGAACACCATCATCGAGCGGTTCAGCCGCAAGATATCGGCGTCGGTAAGCCGGCCGATACGGCGGCCGAGATTGCTGCGGGCCATCGTCGTGATCTTATCGACCATCAAACGCGACACCTCGGCGAGGCCGTTTTCCGCGCCCGGCTCGACCGGCAGGCGGAACAAGGGTGCGTCGGTTGGATCAGTGGTAAAGCCGCACACTGTAATCGATGCAGTGGCGTCGAAGCGGTCGTCTTGGACGATAACGACCGGGCGCGGTTTCCCGGCATAGCCGGGCCCGCCTGCGGCGGTCCATACGTCGCCGCGCTTCACTCAACCCGCCCGGTCCGAGATCGCGTCGATAAACGCTTGGTCCTCTGGCTCATGGGCGCTGGCGGCGATCGCCGCGGACTGCCGATGCGCCTCGGCCACGAAGGAAGCCGCACGTGTGTCCGGCACCCAAATCTGGATTGGGCGCAGTCCTTGGTGACGCAGCCGTTCGCGATAGCCCCTTACCCGCTCGCGGCTGTTTGCCGGTGCCATTGATCGAGCCATATTGTTGCTCCAAGTGCGTTACATGTAACGCGGCAACCGACTTAGCACAAGCGCGATGAATTGGCGATGTCCTGTCGGCCGCATTATGGTGCAGCCGGATCACGATGAGGAAAGCGGGCAATGGCAACTCAGAGTGACGGTGAGCCGGTCATGCTGGCGCTCGGCGAAGACTATCCCGAACTGCGCCAATCGGTGCGCCGGATCTGCGAGAAATATCCCGGCGCCTATTGGCGCCGACTGGAGGACGAGCAGGCCTACCCGAGCGAGTTCATTGCCGAGCTGACCGGATCGGGGTTCCTCGCCTCGTTGATCCCGGAAGAATACGGCGGCTCTGGATTGCCGCTGCGCGCCGCCGCGGTGATCCTCGAAGAGATCAACGCGAGCGGTTGCACCGCCAGCCAGGGCCATGCCCAGATGTACATCATGGGGACGCTGCTGCGGCACGGCAGCGCCGAACAAAAGCAGCGCTACCTGCCCGGCATCGCCTCGGGCGAGTTGCGCCTCCAGGCGTTCGGCGTCACCGAGCCGACGACCGGTTCCGACACGACCAGATTGAAGACCCGCGCGGTGCGCGCCGGCAACGGCGACCATTATCTCGTCAGCGGCCAGAAGGTGTGGACCTCGCGCGCCCGCCATTCCGATCTGATGCTGTTATTGGCCCGCACGACGCCGGTCGAAGAAGTAAAACGCCGCACCGACGGCCTTTCGGTGTTTATTGTCGACCTGCGCGAGAGCCTCGGCCACGGCTGCGAAATCCGCCCGATCGCGGCGATGATCAACCACAACACCAACGAAGTGTTCTTCGACAACTTGAAGGTGCCAGCGGAAAACCTGATCGGCGAGGAGGGCAGGGGGTTCCGCTACATCCTCGACGGCATGAACGCCGAGCGCATCCTCGTCGCCCAGGAATGCATCGGCGACGGCCGCTGGCTTTTGCGCAAGGGCATCGAATACGCCAAGGAGCGCGTCGTTTTCGACCGGCCGATCGGGCAGAACCAGGGCGTACAGTTTCCGCTGGCGCGCGCCTGGGCCGAGTTGGAAGCCGCTGACATGATCTGTCGCCGCGCCGCCGCGCTGTTCGACGCCGGGCGCGACTGTGGCGCCGACGCCAACATGGCGAAGCTCTTGGCGTCGGAGGCCACCTGGCACGCCGCCGATGCGACATTCCAGACCTATGGCGGGTTCGCGTTCGCCAAGGAATACGATATCGAGCGCAAATGGCGGGAAGTGCGCATCTACCAGACCGCGCCGATCTCGACCAATTTGATCCTCGCCTATATCGGCCAGCATGTCCTCGGCATGCCGAGGTCGTATTGAACAACCGCGCAGCGAGGCGTGACAAGCGGAACGGTCGCAGCCTCGCCGTCAGGCCCCGTCAGGCCCCATCGCCGATCTGGCGGCTACGGTCCGCGATGCGGTGTTCGTGCACCTGCAGCGCACAATACGCCGCGCGCAGGAGCGGCGTCGCGACACCGTAACCCTCGCCCCGGCGGATCATGTCGCCGACGATCGCGTCGGCCTCGGTGCGGCGGCCGGCTTCGAGGTCCTGGCGCATCGAGGCGCTGTTGACGCTGCCCGGCTCGGTCAGCATCGCGGTCACCCGGTCGATCGCCTGCGGCCGCGGCGGATGGCCGGCCGCCGCGGCGACGGCACGGCATTCGGCCAGCGCCTGGCGCATCAGCGCGGCGCCGTCATCCGTCGCGACGATCTCGCCGATCGTGCCGCGGAACAGGCAGTTCATGCCGGCCATCGCGCCCATCATGAAAAACTTCTCCCACATCTCCTGCAGAATGTCGGCGCTGCCGGGGGCATCGATTTTCGTGCCGGCAAAGGACTCGGCGATCCGGCGCACGCGCCCGCTGATGCCGCCGCCGCGCTCGCCGAACGCGATGCCGGAGAGCCGGTTGACATGGCGGATCGAGCCGTCAGGCAGCAATACCGCGCCGACATAGGCGACGCCGCCGAGAACATTGCCGGCGCCGAAGGCGGCATCGAGCGTGTCGAGATGGACGAGGCCGTTGAGCAGCGGCAGCACGGCTGTCTCCGGCCCGACCGCCGGACGGATCGCGGCGATCGCGCCGTCTAGGTCGTAATGCTTCGCCGTCAGCAACACGACATCGTAGGGGCCGCCGAGCCGGTCGGCCGTCGCGACCTGGGCCGGCACCTTGAAATCCCCCAGCGGGCTCGCGACCCGGAGCCCTTGCGCCGCGAGCCGATCGAGCCGCGCAGCGCGCACGAGAAACCTCACGTCGCGCCCGGCCTCGGCCAGCCGGCCGCCGAAATAGCCGCCGACCGCGCCGGCCCCGAGAACGAGAAACCGCATCGTCGCCTCCAACCGTCGGCTGCCAAGCGTTCACCTTGCCCGCGGCGAAGATCTGGCGCAACCCGCAGCCGATCCGGGCGGCCGGCGCCGCTCCTTCGTTTCAATTCCCGCTCGGCACTGGACGCGCCGGGGCTACCCGTGCTGCGGCCATATTCTCGGGCGGCGCGGTGCTAATCCGGATACAATCGTCGTGTTCGGGTGCGGAGGCTGCGGGATGGCGCAGGCGGATGGCGGCAAATCCTTTCTTGAGGCCGTACACGACAAGGCGGCGGAGATCGTCGACGCCTGCACGCGCTGCGGCAAATGCGTCTCTGCCTGCCCGATGGTCGCGCCGGCGGGGATCGACCTGGGCGCGGAGGCGCGGCACGCACCAGCCGTTGTCGAGGGCGTTCTCGACCTTTTGGCCGGCGGTCCGGGCAGCGTCGAAGCCGAGCGCTGGGCTGAGGTCTGCACGAACAGCGGCCGCTGCATCCCGGCCTGCGAATACGGCATCAACCCGCGCTTCATGGTCAACATGGCGCGCATCGTGGCCAAGGCAAAGCGCGGCGAGGCTGCCGTACGGCGCGCCGGGCAGCAGTATTTCACGCAGATGGGGCGCGGCATCCGGGTCATCTCGCGCCTGCAACTGCCGCCCGACGTGCTGGTGCGCGTAAGCCCGCCGCTGCGCGCAGAGGGCGAATACGGCGAACCGCCGGAGATCGTGTTCTATACGGGCTGCAACGTGATCAAGACGCCGCATATCGCGCTGCTCGTGCTGGAGGTGCTTGACGCGCTCGGCGTCTCCTACCGGGTGATGGGCGGCACCGCCGCGTGCTGCGGCATCCAGCAGTTCAAGCGGGGTGACGCCAAAACCGCCGGCCGGGTGTCCTACAATACGATCGAGCGGCTCGCCCGGCCCGGCGCTTCGCGCGTTGTCGCTTGGTGCCCGAGCTGCCAGATCCAGATCGGTGAGGTGGCGCTGCCGGCGTACCGTGAATCGTTCGGCACCGCGCCATTCGACATCAGCCCGATGGCCGAGTTCTTCCTCGAACGCCTCGATGAGCTGCGCAAATTCCTCGTGCATCCGGTCAAGAAGCGCGTCGCCCTGCAGGAACGCGCTGCGCTGCCCCGCGTCATGACGGCGGTAAAGCAGGTGCTGGGCGCCATTCCCGGCCTTGAAGTGATCGAACTGGACGTGCCGATCGTCAGCACGCAGGCCAACCATCTGTCGGTGTTGCCGCAGTTCAAGGCGGAACTGCGCGAGCGCGAGTTTCGCGCCGCCGCCGAAGCGGGCGTGACGACCTTTGCCTCGATCTTCCACGCCTGTCATCGCGAGTTGGTGCAATACCAGCCGCAAGTCGCCTTTGAGTTGATCAATTTCATGGAGTTGATCGGCGACAGCATGGGCATTCACGTTCCCGATCTCTACAAGCGGCTGCGCCTGATGGGCGATATCGACGCCGTCGTCGCCGACACGGCGGATCTGATCGCGGCGCATCGGCTCGATCTCGAAGAGGTGCGCGACGTTCTGGCGCAGGAAATGGCCGGCGGCGGCTGAAGCCTCGCGTCGCCGGCGCGGCGACGCTGCGGGTCGTCGGAGACGGAAAACTCTGCTAAAGCATCACGGCCTGCGGGTTCGAAAGAAGCCAATCGAGGAGGGGAGATTGTCGGCCGAGAAGGTGTTGCGTCGCGTCGCCGCTGCGTTGCTCTTTGCCGCATTGGCATCGCTGCCGTCGGCTGGCCCCGCGGCGGCCGCGAAGCAGGGCGGCACGGTGACGCTCGGGACGGAGCTTGACATTCCCGGCTTCGATCCGCTGAAGGTCGGGGTCTACGATACCGCCGCAACATCGGCTGCCGCGCTGCTGTTCGATACGATGACGCGGCTCGACGCCGACGGTAAACCGCAGCCGAGACTGGCGGATTCCTGGACCCATTCGCCCGACTACAGGACTTGGACGTTCAAGCTGCATCCCGGCGTCAAGTTCTCCGACGGCACACCGTTCAACGCCGCCGCGGCAAAGTTCAATTACGACCGCCTGCTCGACCCGAAAAACCACTGCCGCTGCGCCTTTTATCTCTCCAACATCAAGGAAGTCGACGCGCCCGACCCGCTGACAGTGATCTATCGGCTGCGTGATCCGTCGGTCGATCTGCCGGCCGATCTGTCGCCGCCGGTTGTCACCAACGTCTTTCATTCGCCGACGGCGATCCGAAAACTGGGTGACGACTACAACCGCCATCCGGTCGGCACCGGGCCGTTCATCCTGAAATCATGGGTTGCCGGCGACCGGCTGGTGCTGGTGCGCAACCCGCATTACTGGCGCCCGGGACTGCCGTACCTCGATCGGGTCGTGCTGAAGCCGCTGCCCGACGCGCAGGCCCGTTTCGCCAGCCTCGAATCCGGCGAGGCCGACATCATCTGGGACGACAATTTCGACGACATCACCAAGGCGCTAAAGGACAAGTCGCTGATTGTGCACGAGTACACCGGTTCGGGCGCGGCGGTCTATGCATTCAACACCAAGGTGGCGCCGTTCACCGACGTGCGGGTGCGCCGGGCACTGGTCATGGCGATCGACCGCAAGGCGATCTCGCAGGCGGTATCGTACGGCCTGTTGAAGCCGGCAACGGATCCATACGGCGCCGGCTCCTGGGTCAAGTGCAAGGATGTCGGCGCGCTGCCGTACGACCCGGCCAAGGCGAAAGAGCTGATCAAGGAATACGGCAAACCGGTATCGTTCAAGATGGTCATCACCGCGACGCCGCGCGGCCGCATGTACGGCCAGATCTTCCAGCAGATCTGGAAGGCGGTCGGGGCCGACGTGCAACTCGACCAGGTTGACCAGACAACAGTCGTGACCAAAGCATTCCGGCGCGACTTCCAGCTGACGCCGTGGCGCATCATCGACGCCCCCGACCCCGACACGCAAATGTATGCGAACTTCCACTCCGGCAGCCCGGTGAACCTGGCGCAATATTCCAACCCGGCGCTCGACAAGGTGCTGGAAGAGGCGCGCGCCACCGCCGATCGGCCGACGCGGATCAAGGATTACTGCGAGGCAGCCAAGATCATCAACCAGAACGCGACCTGGTTCTGGACCTTTCAGAATACCTATTACGCGATTGCCAAACCCAAATTGAAGGGCCTGCCGAAGCTGTACAGCGATGTGATCGATCTGTCACAGGCCTGGTTGCAATAGGGCGCGCCGCGATCGCGGGGAACGCAAAATGCTGGGGTTTGCCGGCCGTCGCCTCTTGTATCTGATCCCGGTCCTGCTGGCCGTCACGCTGTTGACGTTTCTGATCGCCGCGCTGTTGCCGGGCGACCTCGCCCTTGCGATGCTTGGCGACCAGGCGACCCCGGCCAAGGTCGCGGCGCTGCGCCATCAGATGGGGCTCGACCAGCCGCTCGCGCTGCAATACGCCCGCTGGCTCGGGGGCGTTGTGCAGGGCAATCTCGGCCGCTCGTTTCACACCGGCGAGCCGGTGACGAGAGCGATCATCGAGCGGCTGCCGGTCACCCTCGAACTGATGGCGCTCGCCGAGGCGATCGCGCTTGCGGTTGCGGTGCCGATCGGCATTCTCTGTGCGGTGCACGCCGGCGGCTTCATCGATCGGGCGATGACCTCGATCGCGTTCGGCAAGCTGTCATTGCCGGGCTTCATGGCGGCGATCCTGTTGATCTTTATCTTCTCCGTCAGGCTGAAGCTGCTGCCGGCGACCGGCTATGTGCCGCTCGGCGACAGCATCGCCGGCAACCTGCGTTCGTTCGTGCTGCCGGCGGCGACGCTGGCGATCGGCGAATGGCCGGTGCTGATGCGCGTGCTGCGATCCGACATGATCGCGACGCTGCAGGAGGATTACATCACGATGGCCAAGGCGAAGGGGCTGCGGCGCGGGCGCATCCTGCTCGTGCATGCGCTGAAGCCGTCCTCGCTGACCCTGGTGACGGTGGCGGGCATCAATATCGGGCGGCTGATCGGCGGCGCGGTTGTCGTCGAGACGATCTTTGCGTTGCCCGGCATCGGCCGGCTGATGATCGGGGCGATCTATACCCGCGACTTTGTCGTCGTGCAGGGCGTTGTGCTGTTCGTCGCGACGGCCTTTGTGCTCGTCAATTTTGTCGTCGATCTCCTCTACGGCGTGCTCGATCCGCGGATCCGACATGGCCGCGCTTGATACCCGCTCCCTTGCCGATCCGCCCGTCGCCGGGCGCGATCCGGAGCTCGCAGCCGAGGGCAGGCTGGAGGCCGTTCCGCCGGCCGCCGCCGGTACCGACACCCGCTTGCCGCCGGCCGGCGGCCGCAAGGCGGGGCGCAGCTTGCTGTTCTGGCTGGCGATTGGCTGGCTTGCTGTTGTCGCTGCGGCCGCGATCGGTGCGGGTTGGCTGCCGATCGGCAGCCCGGATGCGATGGATCTGCTGGCGCGGCGGGCCGGCCCCAGCGCGGCGCATTGGCTCGGCACCGACGATCTCGGCCGCGACATGTTGAGCCGGCTCGTGTTCGGCGCGCGCATCTCGCTCAGCGTCGGCCTCATCGCCCCGTTGATCGGTCTCGCGATCGGCGGCTGCTGCGGCATGCTGGCAGGCTATTTCCGCGGCCGGTTCGAATCGCTCGTCGTCGGCGGCATCGACGTGCTGCTGGCGTTTCCGCCGCTCGTGCTGGCGCTGGCGATGACGACCTATCTTGGAGCCTCGGTGCTGAATATCACGATCACCCTCGGCATCCTCAGCATTCCGGCCTTTGCGCGGGTGACGCGCGCCGCGACGCTGGCGCTAGCCGAGCGCGACTTTGTCACGGCGGCGCGCTCGCTCGGGGCCGGTCACGCCCGCATTCTGCTGCGCGAATTGCTGCCCAACGTTGCGCTGCCTCTCGGCGCGTTCTTCCTGCTCAGCGTCGCCGTCGTCATCGTTGTCGAGGGGGCGCTGAGTTTTCTCGGATTGGGGGTGCCGCCGCCGACGCCGAGCTGGGGCGCGATGATCGCCGAGGGGCGCGAAAGCCTCGACACCGCGCCGTCGATCGCGTTTCTGCCGGCCGGTGCGATGTTCCTCACCGTGCTGTCGTTCAACATCGTCGGCGACCGGCTGCGGGCGTTGACCGATCCGCGCGCAGGCGCCTCGTGAGCGGGCCGGCGCTGCTGCAATTGCGCCAGGTGTCGGTCCTGTTGGCGACGCCGCGCGGCATGTTGCGCGCGGTGGACGGCGTCGATCTCGAATTGGACGCCGGCAATACGCTTGGCATCGTCGGCGAGTCCGGCTGCGGCAAGACGATGCTGTCGCGCGCTATCATGCAGCTTTTGCCGCCGGGCGCGCTGCTCGGCGGGCAGATATGGTTCGACGGCCAGCCACTGGCCGCGCTCGGTGCCGAAGGGTTGCGCCGGCTGCGCGGCCGCTCGATCGCGATCGTCTTCCAGAACCCGATGACTTCGCTGAACCCCGTGCTGACGATCGGCCGCCAGATCATCGAGACGCTGCGCGAGCATCTCGCGATCGACGCCGGCGCGGCGGCGCGCCGCGCGGTGGAACTGCTCGCCGAAACCGGCATCCCGGCGCCCGAACAGCGCTTGAGGCAGTATCCGCACCAGTTGTCAGGCGGCATGCGGCAGCGGGTCGCGATCGCCATCGCGCTGTCGTGCGAACCGCGGCTGTTGATCGCCGATGAGCCGACAACGGCGCTCGACGTGACGGTGCAGGCGCAGATCCTTGACCTGCTTGCGCGCGAGCAGCGCCGCCGCAACATGGCGATGATCCTGATCACGCATGATCTGGGGATCGTCGCTGGCCGCACCGACGAGGTCGCCGTCATGTATGCCGGCCGCGTCGTCGAGCGGGCGCCGACGGGGCGCCTGTTTCGCGCAATGCGCATGCCGTACACCGAGGCGCTGCTGGCGGCGATCCCGAAGCTCGACGCGCCGCCGCACACGCCGCTGCTGACGATTTCCGGCCGCCTGCCCGACCCGGTGCAGCCGCTTGTCGGCTGCCCTTTCGCCGCCCGCTGCCGCTATCGCGGCAAACGCTGCGACGATGAGACGCCGATGCTGCGCCACGATTTTGCAGCCCGGCATTCCTACGCCTGCTGGCATCCGGTCGGCGATGCCGCAATCAGCTTGTGATGCCCGCGCCGCTCCTCGAACTGCGCAATCTCGTCGTCGAGTACCGGGCCGGCAGGCGAACCGTGCAGGCGGTCTCGGGGGTCAGCTTCGACATTGCCCGTGGCGAAACCTTGGGTCTCGTCGGCGAGTCCGGCTGCGGCAAATCGAGCCTCGGGCGGGCGATCCAACTTCTGACGATGCCGAATTCCGGCAGCGTCACCTTCGATGGCGTCGAACTGACGCGGCTCGGCCGCGCCGCGCTGCGCCGCATGCGCCGGCGCATCCAGCTGATTTTTCAAGACCCGATCGCGTCGCTGAACCCGCGCCGCCGCATCGGCGACATCGTCGCCGAGCCGCTGCGCATCGCCGGAATCGCCGATCGCCGACGGCGCGCCGCCCGCGTCCACGAGGTGCTGGCGGCGGTCGGCCTTGATGCTGACCAGGTGCAGGGCCGCTTTCCGCATGAATTCTCCGGCGGCCAGTGTCAGCGGATCTGCATCGCCCGCGCGCTGGCGATCGAGCCCGAATTGTTGATCTGCGACGAGGCGGTCTCGGCTCTCGACGTGTCGATCCGGGCGCAGATCCTCAACCTGTTGGAAGCAATGAAGGCGCGCTACCGGCTGACCCTGCTGTTCATCGCGCACGATTTGGCGGCGGTGAAGGCGGTCAGCGACCGGGTCGCGGTCATGTATCTCGGCCGGTTATGCGAAATCGGCCCGACCGAAGCGCTTTACCGCGCGCCCGCCCATCCCTACACCGCGACCCTCTTCGCCGCGATCCCGGTGCCCGATCCCAACGCCGCGGTGCCCGAAAGCGTGCCGGTCGGCGAGCCGCCATCGCCGCTGGCGCCGCCTTCCGGCTGCCGCTTCCGTACGCGCTGCACGCGGGCCGACCGGCAATGCGCCGAGGTCGCGCCGGAACTCCGCGAGATCGCGCCCGGCCGCCGGGTCGCCTGCCACCACCCGCTGACGGGCGGGTGATCGTCGGCGCTGCCGGCACACTATGTAAACCGACCTGAGCGCGGGAAGCCTTGCGGCACGGCGCGGCCGGCGCCGCCGCGGGGGCCGCGCCATGGTGTCAGGTCGGGTTCGGTACGGGTGCGGCTCTCGCTCTGCCGCCACGAGAGGCCGTCGGCGAGGCGGAAGGATCTGACGTCGGCAAGCCCGCCCATGCGATAGCGTTGCAGGATGACGCCGCGGCCGCGCGCCATCTCCGGGACCTCGGCGAGATCGACGACGAGCATGCGGCGATTGTCGCCGACAAAGGCGACCGCGTCGTCGCCGGCAGAGACCGCTGTGCATACGGCGGCGCGGGCGCCTTCGGCCGCAGTCAGCACCTGCTTGCCGGCGCGCGTCTGCGCCAAGGCCTCGTCCGCGGCGATGAGAAAGCCGCGCCCGTCATCGGCGGCGACGAGCAGTTTCTCGCCCGAACGATGAGGGAATACTGCAACGATCTCGGCCTCGTTCGGCAAATCAAGCATCAGCCGCAACGGTTCGCCCTGACCGCGCCCGCCGGGCAGCCGATCGGCGGCTAGGGTATAGAACCGGCCATTGCTGCCGAATACGATGAGCCGGTCGGTCGTCTCGGCCGGTACGGCGAACAGCGGCCCGTCACCCTCCTTGTATTTCTGCTCGGCGGCGTTGCTGCCGTGTCCCTTGACCGCGCGCACCCAGCCCTTCAGCGACAACAGCACGGTGATCGGTTCGCGCTCGACAAGGGCGGCGACCGGGATCTCGATCGGCTCCGGTGCGCTCGCGATCAACGTGCGGCGCCGCCCCAAATCCCCGTCGCCGCCGAACTCTCGTCCCGTCGCAGCGATCTCCCTCGCGAGCGCCTGCCATTGCCGCTCGTCGCCGGCGAGGAGCATATCGAGTTCGGCAGCCTCGGCCGCCAGTTCGTCGAGTTCCTTGCGGAGGGCCAATTCTTCCAGGCGGCGCAACGCGCGCAGCCGCATGTTCAGGATCGCCTCGACCTGGGCGTCGGTAAGACCCCAGCGCGCGATCATCTCGGCCTTCGGGTCCTCCGCCTCCCGGATGATGCGAATGGCCTCATCGAGGTTGACATAGACGATGACAAAACCGCGCAACACCTCCATGCGGCGCGCGACGGCGGCAAGGCGGTAGCGCGAGCGGCGCTGCAGCACCTCGCGGCGGTGGTCGAGAAACGCCTGCAATGCCTCCTTCAGATTCATCACCCGCGGCACGCCCGCCGGGTCGATGACGTTGAGGTTGAGCGGCACCTTCACTTCCAGTTCGGTCAGCCGGAACAGCTGCTCCATCAGCACATCGGCATCGACGTTGCGGTTTTTCGGCTCCAGCACGATCCGGACATCCTCGGCCGACTCGTCGTTCATGTCGGCGAGCAGCGGCAGTTTCCTCTCTTCGAGCAATGCCGCGATCTTTTCGACAAGCCGGCTCTTCGGTACCTGGTAGGGGATCTGATCGACGATGATCCGATAAAGCCCGTGCGACAGCATGTCCTTTCGCCAGCGGGCGCGCAGGCGAAAACTGCCGCGGCCGGTCGCATAGGCTTCGGCGATCGCCTCCGGCGGCTCGACCAGCACGCCGCCGGTCGGGAAATCCGGGCCGGCGATGTGGGCGACGAGCTCCGCCGTCGAGCAGTCGGGGTGGTCGATCAAATGCACCAATGCGGCGCAGAGTTCACCCGCATTGTGCGGCGGGATCGATGTGGCCATGCCGACGGCGATGCCGGCGGCGCCGTTGGCGAGCAGGTTCGGGAAGCGCGCCGGCAGGACGACCGGCTCGCGGTCCTCGCCGTCATAGGTGGCGCGGAAATCGACGGCATCCTCGGTGAGGCCCTCGAGCATCGCCTGCGCAACGTCTGAGAGGCGACTCTCCGTGTAGCGCATCGCCGCGGCGTTATCGCCGTCGACATTGCCGAAATTGCCCTGGCCGTCGACCAGCGGATAGCGCTGCGAAAAATCCTGCGCCAGGCGCACCAGCGCGTCGTAGACCGCGAGTTCGCCGTGCGGGTGGAATTTGCCGATCACGTCGCCGACGACACGGGCGCACTTCTTGTAGCCGGAGCCGGGGTCCATGCGCAGCTCGCGCATCGCATGCAGGATGCGGCGATGCACCGGTTTGAGGCCGTCGCGTACATCCGGCAGCGACCGCGCCATGATCGTCGACAGCGCGTAGGACAGATAGCGCTCGCCGAGCGCGGCGCCGAAATCGACATCGCGGATCTCGCCGGCGAGTGCGGCGTCGGACATTCCAATCACCAGACTTCGTTGTCAGCGGCGCGGGAGCATACCAGCGCCAGCATGCCGGCGCATCCGTTCGGCGAACATCTCGCGGGCTTCGGGCAGCCGCCCATCCAGCAGATGGTGCAGCAGGAAATGCCGGCTCAGCCCGAGGCCGGATACGATGTCGGCCGCCTCTGCCGCCGTCTCACGCCACAAAAATGCGGGCAGCGGCAACAGCTTGTCATGATAGGGCCGACCCGCCTCACGCGATACCGCGCGCCCCGAACGCGGCGACACATACGCCAGATCCTGGTTGGTGCCGGTCGCGGCGCAGCTGCCGAGATCGAGGCCGAAACCGAGCGCCGCCAGGAGCGCGCATTCCCAGAGGACATAGGCCTGTTGCCAGGGGGGCGACGAATCGGCCGGAAATCCCGTCACCGACGGAGGGGCGGGATCGAGCGCGGTGAGCAGCGCCGCGAACGATGCATGTATATCGGGATGCGGCTCGCGCTCCGGCAGGGCGGCGAGCAACAGCGCGACGGCGGCATTCAGCGCAAGGAGCCGGTCGGCGTCGTCAAGCAGGCGGGCGGCGTTGGCCTCGGCCAGTTCGCAGTCGAACGTGCCGAGATGCTCGGCGAGGCGGCCGCGCCACGTCGCGGAGACTGCGTTGCCCGGCTGCAGCAACGCGCGGCGGCGCGGCGATTGCCCGCCGCGGACGAGACCGGCATGACGCCCGTGGTCGCGGGTCAGCAATTCGGCGATCAGCGCATTCTCGCCATGCCGCCGCGCGCCCAGCACAAACCCGGTGTCGTGCCATTCCATCGCAAGGCAGGCGCCGCGACGACTGCGCGAAACTCAGCCGGAAGCCGTTTCGCGCATCTTTTTCGCGATATCGACGAGCGTCTTGACGGCCGCGCAGGATTGGTCGAACGCCGCCTTCTCCTGCGGATCGAGGTTGATCTCGACGATGCGCTCGATGCCGCTTTTGCCGATCACGACCGGCACGCCGACATAGAGATCCTTGACGCCGTACTGCCCGGTCAGCCACGCGGCGCACGGCAATACGCGCTTCTTGTCGCGCAGATAGGATTCGGCCATCGCGATCGCCGCGCTGGCCGGCGCGTAGAATGCCGAGCCCGTCTTCAGGAAATTGACGATCTCGGCGCCGCCGTCGCGTGTGCGTGCGACGATCGCATCGAGCTTTTCCTTGGTCGTCCAGCCCATCTTGACGAGGTCGGGCAGCGGGATGCCGGCGACGGTCGAATAGCGGATGAGCGGCACCATCGTGTCGCCGTGGCCGCCGAGCACGAATGCCGTCACGTCCTCGACCGAAATGTCGAATTCCTGGGCGAGGAAATAGCGGAAGCGGGCGCTGTCGAGAACGCCGGCCATGCCGACGACACGGTTGGCCGGAAAGCCGGTCGCCTCCTTCATGACCCAGACCATCGCATCGAGCGGGTTGGTGATCGTGATGACGAAGGCTTGGGGCGCGTTCTGCCTGATCGCCGCACCGACCTCGCCGACGACTTTGGTGTTGATGCCGATCAGGTCGTCGCGGCTCATGCCGGGTTTGCGCGGCACGCCGGCGGTGACGATGACGACATCGGCACCGCGGATCGCGCCGTAGTCGTTGGCGCCGGCGATCTGGGCGTCGTAGCCTTCGATTGACGAGCCCTGCACGATGTCGAGTGCCTTTCCCTGCGGCACGCCATCGACGATATCGAACAGCACGACATCGCCCAGTTCCTTCAGCCCGGCCAACAGGGCCAGCGTGCCGCCGATCTGGCCGGCGCCGATCAGTGCGATCTTGCTGCGTGCCATCGTGTGTTCCTCGGGCTTGCAGGTTGGGGCGAGACGGCGCGCGTCTTACCGCGATTTCACCGGGCCGGCAACCGCAGGCGCCCCAAAATCGCTACGTCAACGGCAATCGGTGCCGGCTCGCAGCGTCTCGGCCACCGGCGCCGTGCAGGCGGCGCGCCGATCGCGCGTCATCTTCAACATTCATTAAAACGATGCATGAATAATCGATGTTTCTGGATCATCCCGGAAGCGATGCCGGCAGTGGCGAAGCCGATCGAACGCAACAAATGGGAGACCGCGATCCGCTGCCTGGAGGTCGCGCTGCATCCCAATACCGGCAACGACGAGGTGATCGCCGCCGTGAACGGGTTTCGGCGCACCGCCGCCGGAACGCCGCTGCGCGAGGTTTGCGCCGCATTCGGCGCCGGCGTCGCGCACGAGCCGGCGTTCGATGCAGCGGCGCGGCGAAGGACGCTCGACCGGCTGCGGCAAGAAAACCGCGACATCACGGAAAAGCTTGAAGCCGAGCAGGGCGCCCGCATGCGCGACGCCGAGCGCTTGCGTCTGCTGACAGAGCGGGTGCGGCAATTGCAGGAAACACTGGACGCAGCGTCGCTGAGCCACGCCGAACACTTGCAGGAAACGGTCGGGCAGATCGCGAATTTGGAGAAAGCGCGCCGCGCCGCGCGCGATGAAGCCGCCGACACCATCCGGCAATTCGCGGAATACCGGCTCACCCAGGCAAACATCCTGGAGCGCGCCAACCGCGAGAACGCCGCTCTGAGACGAGCGCTGGATCGGGCGCGGCGCGAGGTCGGCGCATTGCGCACGACAGCGCCCAAATTCGGCAATGTCCTGGCAGCGGCGCTCAACGGCGAACCCGATGGCGCGATGGATCATCCGGCGCCGGCGAGCCAGCCGGTCGATGCGGCGGCGGCGCGCAGCCCCGCCGAGAGCGGCGTCTGGATCGCTTAGCAATACTACGG
>Ga0335074_10002657_pt1 | contig 24396 bp, 16 predicted proteins | sample Lox_Sample_23_FD_206715 | JGI IMG/M metagenome (GOLD analysis project Ga0335074, IMG submission 206715) | Soil microbial communities from Loxahatchee National Wildlife Refuge, Florida, United States - Lox_Sample_2.3 | ecosystem: Environmental > Terrestrial > Soil > Wetlands | place: USA... | reverse complement strand
CGGGCAGCACCAGCGGCCGTCGCCCAAGTCCGGGCGGCGCGAGGCCGCCACGACCGGGCGGCGCGAGCTGGGCCGCCACGCCCGCTTCGCCGAGCTCAGCCCCGAGGTCGGCCTGCTGGACGAGCAGGCCGCGCGCCAGGCCCTGGGGGAGGACCCGGCGGCGTTCGAGCTGCTCGCGGCCATGACCGTCGCGACCGACGAGCGGCTGCGGGAGGCCGCGATCCGGCTCTGCTCGGCGCTGGTGCTCGAGCGCGCCCGCGCCGGGCGCGCATCGATGCGGGGCGTATCACGGCTGCGGCCCGCCCGCGGTGCCCTGGACGGCGACCTCGACATCGACGCCTCGATCGAGGGCGTGTCGGCGGCCCGCACCGAGGCCCGGCCCGTCGCGCACGACGACCTGACCACGGTGCAGTGGGCTAGGCCCCGCACGGCGTTCGCGGTCGTGGTCGACCGGTCAGGCTCGATGAGCGGCGGCCGACTGGCGGCCGCGGCGACGGTCGCCGCCGCCTGCGCGCTGCGGGCCCCGCAGGAGCACGCCATCTTGTCCTTCGCCGGAACCGTCGATGTCATCCGCCCCCTGGTCAGCGACATCGAGCCCGCGGCCGTCGCCGGGCGCCTGCTTCGCCTGCGCGGGCACGGGGTGACCAGGCTGGCCGCCGCGCTGCAGGCCGCGGGCGAGCAGCTGGCCCGGGCCCGGGCCCGCCGCCGGGTGGTCATCCTGCTCTCCGACTGCCGCAGCACCGACGAAGACGACACCGAGCAGACCGCCCGCAGCCTGCCGGAACTGATCATCCTCGCCCCGGCCGACGACCACGACCAGGCCGCCCGCCTGGCCGACGTGACCGGCGCCCGCTGGGGCGCCCTGACCCATCCCCTGGAGGCAGGCGAGGTCCTGGACCGCCTGCTGGAAACCCGCGGCGCCGCCGCCTTCACCGACCCACCCCGCCCTGGGACCGACACCACCAACCCACCCCGCCCTGGGACCTGGTAGTAATGAGCGATGTCATCTCCGGCGGTCGAAGGACCTTACTTTGACGAGCTGGGGGTCGGCCAGGAGTTCGCCGGCGCGCCCGGTCTCACGCTGACCCCGGGGCTGGCCGCGGCGCACCAGGCCATCACGGGGGACCGGCTCGCGCTGGCCCTGGACGGCGAACTGTGCCGCGAGGTCACGGAAGGCGGCCTGATCGCCTCGCCCGCCCTGGTCTGGGACGTCGCGATCGGGCAGTCGACCGTGGTCACTCAGCACGCCAAGGCCAACCTGTTCTACCGCGGGCTGGCGTTCCGCCGCGTCCCGGTGCTCGGTGACACGCTGCGCACCGTGACGCGGGTCGTCGCGCTCAGGCAGAACCAGCCGCGCGAGGGCCGCGCGCCGACCGGGCTGGCGGTCCTGCGGATCAGCACCGTGGACCAGGAATCCCGGCCGGTACTGGACTTCTGGCGCTGCGCCATGCTGCCGCTGCGCGAGGCCGGCAGGCGCACCGGGCACGCCGACGAGCTGGATCCGGCCGTCCCGAAGGACCGGCCCGAAGGCCTCGGGGCCCTGGTCGGCGGCTGGCGTCTCGACCGGTTCGCCGAGCGGTCGGCCGGCCCCCGCCCCTCGGCGCTGCGCGCCGGGCAGAGCTGGCCTGCGGTCGGCGGCGACGTGGTCTCCGCCGCCCCGGAACTGGCGCGGCTGACCCTCAACCTGGCGATGGTGCACCACGACGCCGCCGCGGCCGGCGGCCAGCGCTTGGTCTACGGCGGGCACGCCATCGGCCTGGCGCTGGCTCAGGCCACCCGGTCGCTGCCCTCGATCGTCACCGTGGCGGCCTGGCACGGCTGCGACCACACCGGACCGGTGCACGAAGGCGACACGCTGCGCAGCACGATCTCCGTGGAGCAGGTCGATCACCTGCCGGGCGGGGGAGCCCTGGTCCACCTGCGTTCCCTGGTACGCGCCGACGCCCCGGGCGGGCTCGCGCCGCGCGGCGTCCTCGACTGGCGGCACGTAGCCGTAGTCGCCTGACCGGGTCGTTATCTACACTGCGACCATGTATCCAGGCACGTACGCCGCCGAGACACCGGACGCGATCGCGGCCGTCATGTCCGGGACCGGCGAGACGCTCAGCTACGGTGAGCTCGACCGCCGCTCGGCCCGGCTGGCGCGCGTCCTGCGCGCGGCGGGCCTGCGCCCCGGTGACGTGGTCGCGCTGCTCACCGAGAACCACCTGCGGGCCTTCGAGGTCTACTGGGCCGCGATGCGCTCGGGCCTGTACATCACCGCCGTGAACTACCACCTCAAGCCCGACGAGGTCGCGTACATCGTCAACGACTCCGGCGCGGCGGTGCTGATCGTGTCCGCCGAGCAGGCGGCCACCGCCGAGGCCATCGCGGACCGGACCGCCGGGGTGACCCTGCGGCTGGCCTTCGGCGGCCCGGTCACCGGTTACGCCAGTTACGAGGACACCATCGCCGGGGCGTCGGCGGAGCCGTTCGCCGATCAGCCGCACGGCGCCACGATGCTGTATTCCTCGGGCACCACCGGCCGGCCCAAGGGGGTCCGGCCGCCGCTGCCCGCCATCCAGGTGTCCGAGGCCGGCGAATCGCTGGCGATGCTGGCGAGCCTGTTCTTCGGCGTCAACCGCGACTGCGTGTACCTGTCGCCCGGGCCGATCTACCACGCGGCCCCGCTGCGGTGGTGCGGCACCATCCAGGCCCTCGGCGGGACCGTGGTCATGATGAAGCGGTTCGACGCCGAGCAGGCGCTGGCCGCGATCGGTGAGCACCACGTCACGCACGCGCAGTTCGTGCCGACCATGTTCGTCCGGATGCTGCAGCTGCCGCCGGAGGTCAGGGAGCGCTACGACGTCTCGAGCCTGCGGGTCGCGATCCACGCTGCGGCGCCATGCCCGGTCGACGTCAAGCAGAAGATGATCGAGTGGTGGGGGCCCGTCCTCGTGGAGTACTACGCGGGCACCGAGGGCAACGGCATGACGGCCGTCGACAGCGCGACCTGGCTGACCAGGCCGGGCACCGTGGGCCGGGCCATCTTCGGCGCGGTGCGGATCTGCGCCGAGGACGGGACCGAGCTGGCCGCGGGCCAGACCGGCGGCATCTACTTCGAGCGGGACGAGGTCCCGTTCGCCTACCACAACGACCCGGACAAGACCCGCGCGTCCCAGCACCCCGAGCACCCGGCCTGGACCACCCTCGGCGACATCGGCCACCTCGACGAGGACGGCTTCTTGTTCCTGACCGACCGCAAGGCGTTCACGATCATCTCCGGCGGCGTCAACATCTACCCGCAGGAGACCGAGAACGTCCTCGCGCTTCATCCGGCCGTCTACGACGTCGCGGTCATCGGCCTACCCGACCCGGAGATGGGCGAGTCGGTCGCCGCCTTCGTGCAGCCGGCCCCCGGCGCGGTGCCCGGACCGGAGCTCGAGCAGGAGATCATCGCGTTCGTCAAGTCGAAGATCGCCGGCTTCAAGGCGCCCAGGACCGTGCGCTTCGTGGATCATCTGCCGCGCAGCGAGGCGGGCAAGCTGATGAAGACGGAGCTCAGGGCCAGGTACGCGCAGGCCTGACGTGAACGCTGACGGGAGCCAGGCCGGTTGACGACCGAGATCCGCCACATCGCGGCGCTAGACCTGGCCGCCTACATCAGGCCGGGCGACACCGTGGCCTGGGGCCAGGCCTGCGCCGAACCGCTCACCCTGACCCAGGCCCTGGCCGACCAGCGCAAGGAACTGGGCGGAGTCCGGTGCTTCACCGGGATATCCAGCTCGCCGGCGGTCCGGCCGGAGAACTGCGACCACCTGTCCTTCGCTTCCTACACCGCCGCCGGCGCCAACCGCGCCCTGCGCGCGGCGGGCCTGCTGGACATCCTGCCCAGCCATTACTCCGACCTGCCCCGGATCCTGGGCGACGGCCCGCTCCGCGCCGACGTGCTGTTCCTGTCCCTGCCGCCCGCCGGGCCCGACGGCACGTTCGGGCTGGGCCTGGGGGCCGACTACGTGGCCGCGCTGGTCGGCGGCGGTGCCCGGGTGATCGCCGAGGTCAACGATCAGGTCCCGGACGTCGGCTGCGGCCGCCGGCTGAGCCGCGGCGAGATCGACGTGATCGTGCACACCTCGCGGCCGCCGGCCACCTACCCCGCCGCCCCGGCCCGGCCGGCCGAGGCGGCCATCGCCGCCCACCTCGCGGGCCTGATACCGGACGGCGCGACGATCCAGCTGGGCCTCGGTAGCATGCCGTCGGCCGTGGCGCGCCACCTGCGCGACCATCGCGACCTGGGTATCCACTCCGGATTGATCACCGATGCGGTCGCCGAGCTCATCGAGGCCGGCGTGGTCACCGGGGCCCGCAAGACCGTCGACCGGGGGCTGGCCGTGACCGGCTTCCTGATGGGGACCAGGGCCCTGATCACCAGGGCCGCCGCGGACCGGACCATCCAGCTGCGCGATACCCGGTACACCCACGACCAGGCGGTCCTGGCCGCGCAGCACGCCCTGGTGGCCATCAATTCGGCCACCGAGGTCGACCTGACCGGGCAGGCCAACCTCGAGACCGCCGCGGGCCGGTACGTGGGCGCCGTCGGCGGGGCCGCCGACTTCCTCCGCGGCGCCGCCCGGTCACCGGGCGGGCTGCCGGTGATCGCGCTGCCCTCGACGGCCGGGGCGGTCAGCCGCATCGTGGCCACGCTGAGCGGCCCGGTCACCCTGGCCCGGGCCGACGCGGGCGTCATCGTGACCGAGCACGGCGCCGCCGACCTGCGCGGGCTGACCCTGGACCAGCGGCGCGAGCGGATGCTCGCGATCGCTCACCCCGACCACATCCAGGCCCTGGCGGCCGCAGCCTACGACACAGTGGAGGACCAACCATGACCACGCGACGCGCGGCGATCGTGGCGCCCATGCGGACCCCGGTGGGCACGTTCGGCGGAGCCCTCCGCGACGTGCCCGTCGAGGACTTGGCCGCCACGGCCATCAGGGCGGTGCTCGAGCGGACCGGCCTGGACCCGGCGCTCATCGAGGATGTCGTCTTCGCCCAGTCGTACGCCAACGCAGAGACCCCGTGCCTCGGGCGGTGGGCGGCCCTGCATACGGACCTCCCGGTCGGCGTGCCGGGCTTGCAGATCGACAGGCGCTGCGGCGGGGGACTCCAGGCGGTCATCACCGCGGCCATGATGGTGCAGACCGGCGCGGCCGATGTCGTGCTGGCGGGCGGAGCCGAGAGCATGAGCAACGCCGAGCACTACACCACCGCCGTCCGCTGGGGAGCCAGGTCGGGCAACCAGGTTCTGTACGACCGCCTGGACCGGGGGCGGGAACGATCGCAGCCGGAATGGCGGTTCGGCAAGATCTCCGGGATGATCGAGACCGCGGAGAACCTCGCCGCCCGTTACGGCATCACCAGGGACGAGGCCGACGCCTACGCCGCGCGCAGCCACCAGCGGGCCGCAGCCGCGTGGGCGGCGGGGCGGTTCGACGACGAGGTGGTCCCGGTCCAGGTCCCGCAGCGGCGCGGCGAGCCGGTTACGGTCAGCCGGGATGAGGGCGTGCGGCCGGACTCGACCCCGGAGGCCCTGGCCAAGCTGCGCACGATCATGCCGGGCGGCACGGTCACGGCCGGCAACGCCAGCCAGCAGAACGACGCCGCGGCCGCGTGCCTGGTCGTGGCCGAGGACCGGCTGACCGCGCTCGGCCTGGAGCCGCTCGGCTACTTGGTCGGCTGGGCGGCGGCCGGCTGCGAGCCCGCCGTCATGGGAATCGGGCCGGTGCCGGCCGTGGCCAGGCTCTTCGCCCGCACCGGCCTGGACTTCGGCGCGATCGACCTGGTGGAACTGAACGAGGCGTTCGCGGTCCAGGTCCTCGCGGTGCTGGCCGGGTGGGAGTGGAACGAGCCGGACAAGCTCAACGTCAACGGATCCGGCATCTCGCTCGGCCACCCGATCGGTGCGACCGGAGCGCGGATGCTCGCGACCGGCCTGCGCGAACTGCACCGGCGGAACGGCCGCTACCTGCTGGAGACCATGTGCGTAGGCGGCGGCCAGGGCGTCGCGGCCGTCTTCGAGGCCGCCTGATCGCACCCGCCTGATCATGACGACCGCGATTTGGGCCCCCGCCGGTCCCCCACGAGCAGGGTCCTAGCTGTACCATCACGGCCATGAACCCACTGTCGGGCGTTATCGGCGAAGCATGGCAGATGTACAAGACCTACTGGAAGCACCTGCTCGCCATCGCCTTCGTCATCTACCTGGCCGCCGCGATCATTTCCGCGATCCTCGGGCTGCTGGGCACGATCGGCCTCTACCTGGCCCTCATAGTGAGCATCGTCGCGCTCTTCCTCCTGCAGGCGACGCTGGTCAAGGCCGTTCAGGATGTGCGAGACGGCCGCGCCGACCTGTCCATCAGCGAGACCGTGAGCCAGGCCACGCCGTTTCTCGGGCCCGTCTTCCTAGCGTCGCTGCTGGCCGGCATCGCGATCTTCATCGGGTTCGTCCTGCTCATCGTCCCCGGCCTGATCCTGATCACGATCTGGGCGGTGATCATTCCGGTCATCGTCATCGAGCGATCCGGGGTGATGGCCGCCTTCGGGCGCAGCCGTGAGCTGGTCAAGGGGCGCGCCTGGCACGTGTTCGGGACGCTGGTCCTGACGTGGATCATCCTGTTCGTCGTCGACATCATCCTCGGCCTGATCTTCGCGTTCGTGCCCTACGCGATCCGCGACGGCCTGGCCTCGGTCATCTCGGGCACCCTCGTCGCCCCATTCATCGCGCTCGTCGTGACCCTGATGTACTACCGGCTCTCCAGCACCATGGCGCCTGCGGGCGGCGGCCCTTACGGCGGCTACCAGCAGCCGCAGGACCAGGGCTACGGCGGTTACCAGCAGCAGCCGCCGCAGGGCGGCGGTTACGGCGGCTACGGTCAGCAGCCGCAGGACCAGGCCTACGGCGGCTACCAGCAGCAGCCGCCCCAAGGTGGCGGTTACGGGTCGCAGCCGCAGGACCAGGGCTACGGCGGCTACCAGCAGCAGCCGCCCCAAGGTGGCGGTTACGGGTCGCAGCCAAGCCCAGGTCCGCAGGACAGCGGTTACGGGAACTACCCGCCCACCCAGGCGGGCTACCAGCCGCCCGCGCCGGGCGGCTACGGCGGGAATCAGCCGACCCAGGTTCCCGGCGGCTACGGGTCCCAGCCGCCGCAGGACCAGGGTTACGGGAACTACGGCAGCAGCCAGCAGCCTCCGCAGCAGGGCGGCGGTTATGTCAGCCAGGAGCCGCCGACCAGGATGGCTCCCCGGTTCATCCCGCCGCCCCCGGAGGACGACAGCCAGGACCGGCCGCAGTAAACGCAATGCCGCGCCGACCGGGGTCGGCGCGGCATTCCGGTAAAATCACCGGGTGCCCGACCAAACGGATTCCGGTGCCCAATTCGACGCATCGCGCCCGCACGTCGCGCGCGTATACGACTACCTGCTGGGCGGCAAGGGCAACCTTCGTCGTCGACGGTGACCTCCGCGACCCGGCGGGCATCCTGGCTAACCCCGAGGTGTGCGAGCTCCTGGCCTGGGACGAGCCCATCGGCCTGCTGATGTGCGGCATCCTGCACTACATCCTGCACGAGGAGAACCCGGCCGAAATCGCCGCGAAGCTGTACCGCGCGCTTCCGCGCGGCAGCTACGTGTTCATCCACCACCTGCTGCAACTCGACGACCCGGCCTCCGCCACCTTGCAGGAGCAGATGCGCAAGGGCGTCGGACGGGCGCAGTTCCGGACGCTGGACCAGGTCAGGGTCCTGTTTGACGGGCTAGAGCTGGTCGAGCCCGGGCTGGTCCTCGTCCCCGACTGGCGCCCCGATCCCGGCACCCAGGGAGTGCGCCATCACCCCGTCCTGCCGATGGCCTGCGCCGGCCTGGCCCGCAAGCCCTAGGCTCGCGGGCCAGGCACCTGACCACGGCCCTCAGCGGGTGAGGGCCACCTCGATGATCTTGACGATGACCAGGATCATCGCGACCGCCAGGTAGGCGCGCAGCGCGGTCAGGCCAATCTTGCGCCCGGTGGACAGCACCGGCTTGGACAGCATGGCCAGCGGCGGCATCCGCCAGCTGTCCCGCCCGGTCCGGTCGACCGCGACGCCGCCGAGCGATCGGTACCCGCGCGCGAGCGCAAAGGCCCCGGCCACGGCCGACGCCGCGCCGCACACGCAGATGATCTCGACGATCTGCCGACCCGTGATCTGCGGGAACAGCACCGAGGCGGTCAGGACCACCGACAGCGAGATCAGCACGGCGATCACGCCCGAGGTGAACAGGTTCGTGCCGCGGCGGTTGACCCACGGCCCTAGGACCGCCTTGTCGTTGCACAGCAGCAGCAGGAACACCGTCGCGCTGGGCAGCAGCACTCCGGCTAGGACCTGAACACCGACGGTGAGCAGGCCCAGCGGCGAGCCGGGGATCAGCACGATGGCCGCGGCGCCGCAGATCAGCAGGGCATAGACGGCGTAGAAGCCCTTGGCCTGGCGGAACCCGCGGTGCAGCGAGTGCTTGAGGCCGAGCACGTCCCCGATCGCGTAGGCGCTGGACAGCGAGACCGCGAACGCGCCGATGATGGAGGCGTCCAGGAGCGCGATCGCGAACACTATCCCCGCGGCGCGCCCGGCGTAGGCCGCGATGCCGTGGGCCAGCCCGGCGGAGTCGGTGAAGTTGCCGAACCCCCTGGTCCCCGCGAACGCGGCCGCGGTGGCCCCCATCACGGCGGCGGCACCGATCACGACGATCACGATGCCGATCCACAGGTCGGCCTTCTCGTAGCGCATGAACCGGGGGGTGATCCGCTTGTCGATGACGTAGGACTGCTGGAAGAACAGCTGCCACGGCGCGACCGTGGTGCCGACGATCCCGATGATCAGCAGCATGACCGTGGCCATCTGCCCGGAGCCGCCGGGCAGGCCGGGCACCACGAAGCCGTGCCCCATCTGGGCGGCGGACGGGTGCGAGAACAGGAACAGCGGGATGAGCAGCAGCGACCCGGCACAGAACGCTACGGCGATCCGCTCGAACCTGCGGAAGCTGCCGGTGAACGCCGCCGAGAGGATCACCCCGGCGGCAAGCACCACCGCGACCAGCTTGGGCACGCCGAGGTAGCTGGCGGCCAGCGTGATCCCGATGAACTCAGTCACGATGGTCAGCGCGTTCAGGATGAACAGGTCGATGACCGAGAACGCGCCCCAGAACTTGCCAAAGCGCTCCAGGATCAGCCGGGCGTGCCCGACCCCGGTGACGGCGCCGAGCCTGAGCACCATCTCCTGGTTCACGTAAAGCACGGGCACCAGGAGCAGCAGGGTCCACAGCAGCCGGGTGCCGTAGTTCTGCCCTGCCTGCCCGTACGTGGAGAACGCGCCCGCGTCGTTATCCCCGCACATCACGATCAGCCCGGGGCCCACAATGGCCAGCAGCGTCTTCAGCTTGGCGGACACGCCGACTCGCGGAGCGAAGTCGTCGGCCGGGATCGTGCCCAGCGCACCGCGGATATCGCCGACGTGCGCGTCGTCGAGGACGGCGGTGAGGGGAACGGTACGAGTGATGGTGGCCATGGTGAACACCCCTTTCACGTCATCGGTTCTGACGGGATCGGGGGCACACGCCTGCGGACCCTGGTCGGGGAGCCACGACGCGGGCATCAGACATGACCTGCACCTACTCAGGCCTGCTGGCCGTGAGCTCGGGTCAGGTCAGTTCAGCGAAACCCTGGGCTGCGCCTTCAGGAATAGGCACGTGGGCGTGCGCCCGGAACAGACTGGGAGAGCGGCGAGAAGGGCCAACTTCGGCCCGGACTATCAGAGTCCATCGCGTGCCTCCCTTCTGTCGCGACGCACGGGGGCGCCAGGTCGCGCGTGCCGTTACGGCACTCCTCCACGTGACACACCAGGTGAAACACGGGCCGGGCGCGGGATAATCCTGGCCGTACATGTTTCGTACGAGCTCCCCAAGAATGCCTGCTGACGAACCGGGGTGTCAACTTGGCGCAGCGTTATCCGCCCGCGTGTCACCCCGGCCGGTTCAGATACTCACTCCCGGGTAAGGGTTGTAGTTCAGTGGTCCCCACAGGGACATCGTGACCGTCTGCTCCCCTTCCACGTACTTATGGCCGTTGTAGATCGGCGGCCGGGCTCCCGTGTAGAGCAGGGTGACGGTGAGGTAGCGCTGCGTCCCCGGTGAGTCGGTCAGCGCCGTGGTGCCCCAGAAGATGACGTCGACGGGGTAGGCGTGGAAATGCCCGGCCGCGCAATACGGGATGCAGTCGTTCTCCTCCTGCATGCCGACCGCGGTGGCCAGGTACGGACCCCAGCTCCGCCAGGACAGCTTGGTGAGGTAGTCGTTGGCATCCGCGCAGGCCAGGATGAAGCTCGAGGGCCGGACCTGCTCCTTGTTCAGGCAGTTGAGCACGACGACCTGTTCGGAGTAAAGCTGGCTCTCCTGGGTGACCGTCCTCGTCGACGCGTGCGCGGCGGTCGTTACCGCGCCGAGGCCCAGGCCGAGGGCCAGGCCCAGGGCCGGAACCGAGACGGCCCCGATGGCCAGTGAAAGACGTCCCCGCTTCATTGAGGCCTCCCTGGTACCTTCTGCGAGCGTTACCCGCTTCGTCCCCTTAGACGCGGGACGCATGCACCAGGTTGCCTGATGTCACGGGTTTACTGGAACGCCCAGGCCAGGCAGCACCTGGGCCGAGGGAATGGCGGCGAGCAGTCGCCCGGGGAGCCTGAGCTTGGAGCCGCGGATCCCGGAGCCAATCACCACCGACGGCGTCTTCGCCACCGCCTCGTCGACCAGTACCGGCCAGTCCGCGGGCAGCCCGACCGGCGTGATCCCGCCGTACTCCATGTCCGAGGCGGCCGTCACCGCGTCGACCGGCGCAAACGACGCCTTCTTGGCGTCCAGGTGCCTGCGCACCAGCCCGTTGACATCCGCCCGCGTGGTCGCGGCGACGACGCAGGCCGCGTACTTGCTCACCTCGCCGCGTCGGCCCAGGACGACCACGCAGTTCGCCGACTCCGTCAGCGAGACGCCGTACCGCTCGCAGAACGCCGCGGTGTCCGCCAGCGCCGGGTCGATCTCGGCCACGTCAACCTCGTCCGCCCCGGGAAGAGCGCGCAGCGCAGCCGCCACGGGCCCCGCCACCAAGTCCAGCCGCGACAAGGCGGGCTGAAACGACAACGCAGTACTCATCCCGCCATCCAACCAGACCCCGTCATGCCCTCAACCACCCCACATGCTCGCCCCCGACCGCCCCAGCTTCCCCGACGCCCCCTCGCCTCGCCCCCGACGCCCCACCCGTCACAGCCCCCATGATCACGAAGACCCGTGAGTCTCGGCAGACTGAATAACCCTTCGCGATCATGAAAACGTCCGCCCTCGCTCCGCCCACCGCACGCGCACCCCGCCCACCGGACCCACACCCCGCCCAGCGTCGCCCCACGCACCCCACCCGCACCTCGAGCCACATCCCCCGGGCATGAAAGTGGCAACCTACCCGGAATTAAGGGGACGTTGTCACAACCATGCCTTCCATACCCGAGCAGGCCGCTGCAGCGGAAGGCTCCGGAGCCGAAAACTGTTACGTAGTAGGGGCCGATCCGGTTTACCCTTCCCCTGCCATGGAGTCGCGACCCGTGATGCCTGCGCGTGCTGACCGTGCTCAGCGTGCCGACCGTGCTGACCGTGCTCAGCGGGCCGAGCGCACGCGGGCGCGGCTCGCCGAGGCGCGGGCGGCGCGCCGGGCCACGATGCCGCCCATCAGATACCCGCCCGAGCTGCCGGTCAGCCAGCGCAAGGACGAGATCGCCGAGGCCATCCGCGACCACCAGGTGGTCATCATCGCGGGGGAGACCGGGTCGGGCAAGACGACCCAGATCCCCAAGATCTGCCTGGAGCTCGGCCGCGGCGTCACCGGGCAGATCGGGCACACCCAGCCCCGCCGGCTGGCTGCCAGGACGGTGGCCGAGCGGATCGCCGAGGAGCTGGGCAGCCCGCTCGGCGAGACTGTCGGCTACAAGGTGCGCTTCACCGACCGGTCCGCCGATGACACCCTGGTCAAGCTGATGACCGACGGCATCCTCCTGACCGAGCTCGGGCGCGACAAGCGGCTGTCCCGCTACGACACGCTGATCATCGACGAGGCGCACGAACGCAGCCTGAACATCGACTTCATCCTCGGCTATCTCAGGCAGCTGCTACCGAACCGCCCCGACCTGAAGGTGATCATCACGTCGGCCACCATCGACCCGGAGCGCTTCGCCGAGGCCTTCGGCGGCGCCCCGGTGATCGAGGTGTCCGGTCGCACCTACCCGGTCGAGGTGCGCTACCGGCCAGCGCCAGAGGAAGGCGACCAGGCCCAGGCCATCGGCGACGCGATCGACGAGCTCTCCAAAGCCGGACCGGGCGACATCCTGGTGTTCCTGTCGGGCGAGCGCGAGATCCGCGATACCGCGGACGCCCTCGCCGGGCGCGACAGGCTCGAGGTGCTCCCGCTGTACTCACGGCTGTCCGCGGCCGACCAGCACAAGGTCTTCGACCAGCGGGCCAAGGGGCACGCGCGCCGCGTCGTGCTCGCCACCAACGTGGCCGAAACCTCGCTCACCGTGCCCGGCATCCACTATGTCATCGACCCGGGCACCGCCCGCATCTCCAGGTACAGCCACCGCACCAAGGTGCAGCGGCTGCCGATCGAGCCGATCTCGCGGGCATCCGCCAACCAGCGCAAGGGCCGCTGCGGCCGGACCGCGGACGGGATCTGCATCAGGCTGTATTCCGAGGCGGATTTCGAATCCCGGCCGGAGTTCACCGAGCCCGAGATCCTGCGCACCAACCTGGCCTCGGTCATCTTGCAGATGGCCGCGATCGGCCTGGGCGACGTGCCGGCGTTCCCGTTCATCGACCCGCCCGACCCCCGCAACATCGCCGACGGGCTGACGCTGCTGGCCGAGCTGAACGCGTTCTCCGACGGCCGCATCACCAGCCTGGGCCGCAGGCTGGCCCGCCTGCCGGTCGACCCGCGGATCGGCCGGATGATCCTCGAGGCCGACGGGAACGGATGCGTCCGCGAGGTCCTGGTCATCGCCTCGGCGCTGTCCATCATCGACCCGCGCGAGCGCCCGACGGAAGCGCAGCAGGCCGCGGACGACAAGCACCGCAGGTTCGCCGACCCCGACTCGGACTTCACCGCCTACCTGAACCTGTGGGAGTACCTGGCCGAGCGGCAGCGCGAGTTGTCCTCCTCGGCGTTCCGCCGCCTGTGCCGGGCCGACTACCTCAACTACCTGCGCGTCCGTGAATGGCAGGACCTGCACGGGCAATTGCAAAGGCTGGCTGGCGACCTGTCGGTGAATGTCGACTCCTCTTCAGCCGAACGAGCGGTGGTGCACCTCTCGCTCCTGGCCGGGCTCCTGTCGCAGATCGGCATGAAGACCGAGCCGTCCCGTCCCGCCGCGTCGGCCCGCGGGGACGGCGGCCCCGGTGCGGGCGCGGCCAGGCGCAGGCCGCGGGCCGAGTACCTCGGCGCGCGCAACGCCAGGTTCGCGATCTTCCCCGGGTCGAGCCTGGCCAGGCAGGCGCCGGACTGGATCGTGGCCGCCGAGCTGGTGGAGACGTCCAGGCTCTGGGCGCGGACGGCGGCGCGCATCGAGCCGGAGTGGGTGGAGCCGCTGGCCGCTCACCTGGTCAAGCGCAGCTACAGCGAGCCGCACTGGCAGAAGAAGCGGGGCGCGGCCGTGGCGCTGGAGAAGGTGACGCTGTACGGGGTGCCGCTGGTGACGGACCGCCCGGTCGCCTACGGTCGCATCGACCCGCCCGCGGCGCGTGAGCTGTTCATCAGGCACGCCCTGGTCGAGGGCGACTGGCAGACCAATCACCGGTTCTTCGCCGATAACCGTCGGCTGCTCGCCGAAGCCGAGGAACTGGAGCACCGTGTCCGCCGCCGCGGCCTGGTGATCGGCGAGGACGAGCTGTTCGCCTTCTACGACGCGCGGATCCCGGCCGAGGTGGTCTCCGCCGCGCACTTCGACACCTGGTGGAAGCAGGCCCGCCGGACCGATCCCGGCCTGCTCACGTTTAAGCCGGGGGACCTGCTCAGCGAGGACGCCGCGCAGATCAGCACGGATTCCTACCCCGACATCTGGACCTCGGAGTCCCCGGCGCTGAAGTCCCTGCCCCTGTCGTACGCGTTCGAGCCGGGCTCCGAGGCGGACGGCGTGACCGTGGACGTCCCGCTGAACCGGCTCAACCAGCTCGATCCCGCCGAATTCTCCTGGCAGGTGCCCGGGCTGCGGCAGGAGCTCATCACCGAGATGATCAGGTCGCTGCCCAAGTCGCTGCGGCGCGACCTGGTGCCCGCGCCCGACGTGGCCCGCGAGGTCCTGGCCCGCCTGGGGGAGCCGTCCGGCGACCTGCGGGACGCGGTCGCGCGCGAGCTGCGCTCGCTGCGCGGCGTCACCGTCCCGCGCGACGCCTGGGACTCCTCGAAGCTGCCGCCGCACCTGCGGATCACGATCCGGGTGACCGACGGTGATCGCGTCCTGGCCGAGGGCAAGGACGTCGCCGAACTCCAGCGCCAACTCCGGCCGCGGGTGCGGGCGGTCCTGTCGAAGGCGGCGGCGGGCCTCACCCGCACGGGCCTGACGTCGTGGAACTTCGGCGAGCTGCCCGCGGTGTTCCGCGAGGGGACCGTCGTCGCCTACCCGGCCCTGGCCGACGCGGGCGACTCGGTGGACGTGCGGCTGTTCGAGACCGAGGCCGCAGCGCGGGCCGCCATGTGGGCCGGGACACGCCGGCTGATCCTGCTCGGCGCGCCCTCCCCGGCCAAATCCATCGCGGACCGCCTGTCCACTCAGGCCAAGCTGGCCCTCAGCCACAATCCGCACGGCGGCGTCACGGCGATGTTCGCCGACTGCGTCAGCTGCGCGGCCGACTTCCTGATCGCCGAGGCGGGCGGCCCGGCCCGGGACCGGGAGGGTTTTGACCGGCTGTCCGCCGCGGTGCGATCGCGCCTGCACGAGGTGACCGCCGAGGTCGTCACCCACGTCGAGTCGGCTCTCCGGGTGGCGCACGCCGTCGAATCCCGCCTCGGCGACCTGAAGGCCGAGGCGGTCCAGCCCGCCGTGGCCGACCTGCGCGCGCAGCTGTCGGGGCTGATCTACCCGGGGTTCGTGACCGCCACGGGGTACCGGAGACTGCCGCAGCTGACCCGTTACCTGCGGGGGATCGAGCGGCGGCTGGACAAGCTGCCGGAGAACCCGGGGCGGGACGCGGCCAACATGGCGGTCGCCCGGCGCGCGGAACAGGCCTACCGGCAGGCGGTCGCGGACCTGCCCCCCGCGCGGCGCACCGATCCGCAGGTGACCGAGGTGCGCTGGATGCTCGAGGAACTCCGGGTCAGCCTCTTCGCCCAGACCCTGGGCACCCTGGGGCCGGTCTCGGAAACCCGCGTCCTGGCCGCCCTAGACCGGCTCAGCCGCCCTTAGCCCGGCCTCCCCGTGCACGCCTCCCGCGTGTCGTAGCCGACCTGTGGACTACATAAAATGCTACGTTTCCTATTAAGTACTACTTGATTCACCGCGCGGCGGGGAGAACCGCGGGAAGGCAGGAAGCGTGACCGGAGAACCTCCCGTGCGGCGTCGTCTCGTCGGAGGCGCGCTGCGCCGGTACAGGGAGAACGTGGGTTACTCGCTCGAGGACGCGGCCCGCGTCCTCGAATGCGATCGCTCGAAGATCAGCAGGATCGAGACCGGCCAGCGCGGGATCAGGCCCAAGGAACTGCGCGAGCTCATGGCGGAGTACGGGGTTCCGGCCAGCGAGCAGCTCGCCCTGCTGGCCATCGCGAGCCGGGGCGGCCAGCAGAGCTGGTGGCACCCCTACGCGGACGTCTGGTCCGACGCGTACCTGGACTACGTGATCATGGAGTCGGCGGCCTCGGAGATCATGGTGTACGAGGCGCAGCTCATCCCCGACCTGCTCCAGACCGACGACTACGCCAGGGCCATCGCCGCCGCCGAGCCCGGCTACCTGACGGATCAGCACGACGACGCGGTCGCCGCCAAGGCGGTCCGGCGGCAGGTTGTGCTGGGCGGTCGCTCACCGGCCCGGTTGGGCGTGATCCTCGGCGAGGGCGCGCTGCATCAGGCCGTGGGCGGTCCGGACGTGCTCGCCGGGCAGATCCGCCACCTGGTCAAGCTGGCCGGTGAGTACCCGGCCGTCACGATCCAGGTGCTGCCCTTCTCGGCCGGCGCGCATGCCGCGGCGGGCAGCGGCTCACTCGCCATCCTGAGGTTTCCCGACGCACCCAGCCTGGGCGTCGTCTACCTGGAGGCGCTGTCCGGCGGTGTCTACCTGGAGGATCAGGCCGACGTCGCCCGCTATGTCCGGGCCTTCGCCCTGCTGCGCGCGGCCGCCCTGAGCCCGGCCGACAGCGCGCACCTGCTGCGGAACCTGAGCCCGTGAGACCCCGGTCGGGTCAGGGAAGAAGGTACTCCCATCCCCCGCCAGCCCGGGCCGCCAGCCGGCCGCGCGGCCGCGCACGTCATCCTCGGTCGTCGAATGGGTCTCGAAGACCAGCTCGATCGCCATCTGCCCAGCCTACGGACGCGGGCATGCGACCGTGAGGAGCCCCGGGGGCTACCGCGACGAGCCCGACACGCGGCTCCCGGGATGGCGCAGCTGCTGGGTGACGGCCGCGAGCTTGTCGACGATGTCCTGGATGTCCTGCAGGGGCTTCTGGGACCTAGGAGACCGAGCCAACCCGTCGCCGTAGCCAGCGGCGCCGTCGAGGCGGCTGGCGTCATCCTGCCCTGGCGGGCACGGCGGGTGGGCGTCTTGGACGCTGGGGCCGGGATTCATGCGGGAGGTCTCCTGGAGGGGGAATACCGAGTAGCGGGAAAGCACCAACGCGGATCGACGTAGTTTCTCATGAAGTGAGGATGCGGTGAAGGACCGCGTTTAGTGCAGGGACCATCGTAAAGGGTTTTCCTCATGATGTCACGTACGCGGCCCCTGCGTGTCGCATTTACTTCCGCGCGCAACCCTGGACCGCTCGCCCCCGCCACCCCGGCCTGCCCGGTCGCCTAGCTGCGACGACGGAACCTCGTCGGTTGTCCTGTGTCATTTTAGTGACGACGCTCAGGGCCGCGCGAACGATTGCGGGCAAGGCGTTCGTTTACGCGTTGTACATGCACTTGCAAATGCAATCTTAATTGGCGCAAAACCCTCCGCGAACCTCAGCGGCGCCGCGGCGCGCTGTCGCGCATGGACGTCTCCATCTCCTCCGGGAGCAGGGCCGGAACCGGGAGCGGGGTGGTGCCCTCTCGGCTCGGTCGCAGGCCGTCGATGAGGAGCGTGAGGTACCTGCGCCATATGTCGGGCCTCGCCTCCCGGGCGAGCACCGTGGCCTCCGTCAGCACGAAGATGATGAAGGGGATGTCGGTCGGCCTCAGGTCGTCCCTGACTTGCCCGGCCGCCTGCGCCCGCCCGAGCAGCGTCGCGACCAGGGGGGCGTTCCGCTGCCGGGCGTACGCTACGTGATCCCGGCCGTAGGTGGCGAACATCAGCAACTGGCGCAGCCCGACATCATCGGCCAGGATGGCGGCGGCCTGCTCCATGAACCCCACTAGGCCCGTCCACGGATCTGGCTCCTCGATCGCCCGTTCGGCCAAATTGGCGATTGTGTCCACGCGGTCCTCGAACAGTGAGGCCACGAGGTCTTCCTTGGTCCCGAACCGCCGGTAGACGGTGCCGACCCCGACGCCGGCGTGCCGGGCGACCTCGTCGAGGCTGACCTCGAGTCCCAGCTCGGTGAACACCTCCGAGGCCGCCTTGAGGATGCGCTGCCGGTTCCGCGCGGCATCCCGCCGCAGCGGCCTGGACGGGTCGGCGCAGTACACCGGGCAGCCCTCCGGTTCCGCACCGCCCTCGCGAGCGGGTACGGGCACCTCTTCGTCCCTGGCCGCCACCGGACCCTCCATGATTAAGTGGAGACAAGCTCTCCGCTTCATGCTACCGTGAGCGAAACGGAGAAGGTACCTCCAGATTGGTGAGGCTCATGTCTGCTGTCAACACCGGCGCCAGCGAAGGGGACCGGCGCTGGTTCATCCTGGGCGTGATCGGCCTCGCGCAGCTGATGGTCGTCCTCGACGTGACGGTGATGAACATCGCGCTGCCGTCCGCGCAGCGCGCCCTGGACTTCACCACGGCGGACCGGCAGTGGGTGGTCACGGCCTACACCCTTGCGTTCGGCAGCCTGCTCCTGCTCGGCGGCAGGCTGTCCGACCTGCTCGGCCGGAAGGTGACGTTCATGATCGGGCTGCTCGGCTTCGCCGGCGTGTCCGCGATCGGCGGCGCCTCGGTCAACTTCACCATGCTGATCACCGCCCGCGCCTGCCAGGGCGCGTTCGGCGCGATCCTGGTGCCGTCGGCGCTATCCCTGCTGACCACCACGTTCAGCGATCCGAAGGATCGCGGCAAGGCGTTCGGCGTGTACGGCGCCATCGCCGCCGCCGGCGGCGCGGTCGGCCTGCTGCTCGGCGGCGCGCTGACCGAGTACCTGTCCTGGCGCTGGACCCTCTACATCAACCTGGTCTTCGCGGGCCTGGCCTTCGCCGGGGCAGCGATGCTGCTCAAGCGCCAGCCGTCTCCGGTCAAGCCCCACCTGGACATCCCGGGTGTCCTGGCGGTGTCCGGCGCCGTGTTCTGCCTCGTGTACGGGTTCTCGAACGCGGCCACCCACAACTGGCACACGCCGTCCACGGTTGGCTTCCTGGCCGCCGGCGTGATCCTGCTCGTCGCGTTCGCGTTCTGGCTGGGCCGGGCCGCGCACCCGCTGCTGCCCCCGCGCGTGGTGCTCGACCGCAACCGGGGCGGCGCCTACCTGTCGATGCTCATCGCCTCGATGGGCATGTTCGGGACCTTCCTGTTCCTGACCTACTACCTGCAGGACACGCTCGGCTACTCGCCCGTGGTCACGGGCTTCGCCTTCCTGCCGTTCGCCGGCGGCATCGCGATCGCGGCCAACATGTCCACGATCGTGCTGATGCCCAGGGTGGGGCCCAAGCCGATCGTCACCGTGGGGATGCTGGTGGGCGCCGGCGCGATGAGCTGGTTCGCCCATCTCGGCGCGCACACCGGGTACACCGCGGGCGTGCTCGGCCCGATCATCCTGACCGGCGTCGGCCTCGGCATGGTCATCGCGCCGTCCATCAACACGGGCACGTACGGCGTGGCGCCGCAGGACGCCGGGGTCGCCTCCGCCACCGTCACCGTGGGCCAGCAGCTGGGCGCCTCGATCGGCACCTCGTTCCTGAACACCATCTTCGCCAGCGCGATCACCTCGTACGTGGCCGCGCACCTGATCCTGGCGCGGACCGTCGGGCCCAAGGTGCTGACCGGGCTGGCGCTCGCCCACGCCTACGACACCGCGTTCTGGTGGACGGCCGGCATCCTCGCCGTCGGCGCGGTCGTGGCCTTCAGCTTGTTCCGGTTCGGGGCGCTGTACACCAAGGGCGCGCCCGGCCAGGCGGGCGCCGGGGTGCGGGAGGCGGCCACCGAGGCCGGTCCGGCCATCCCGGCCTGAACGCGCGGACCGACGTCGCGTTGCCGTCCTCGGTCTGCAGGCGCCAGATGAAGCCTGGCGCCGCGTCCGCCGCCGCGTTCACGTGGTCCAGCGCCGCCACCAAGTCGGCGAGCAGCGGGCTGTCCATCGGCGCGAGCATCCGCGCCACGTTCACCTGCGCCAGTACGTATCCCACGCCGTCATGCTGCCAGCCGGCGCTACCCGGCGGCACCGCCCGCCGTCCGGCCTGCGCGCGCCGCGCTGCGCTGACTATCTTGAAACGAGCGGGGGAACGTGGCGACACGCGGAGGGGCGCGATGGATGATCGCCAGAAGATGCGGGCCTCGGACGCTGACCGGCAGGAGGTCATCGAGCGGCTGCGGACGGCCCTCGATGAGGGCCGCCTCAAGATGGAGGAGTACATCGACCGCGTGGGGCACGCCTCCGAAGCGGTGACCTACGGGGACCTCGCCCCGCTGTGCGCGGACCTCCCGGAGAGCGGCGCGGTGGCCCGTCCGGACCCGCGCCCGCCCGCGCCCGCCACCCCGCCGTCAGCGCCACCGGTTCGCGCCTCCCGGGGCGGCATGCCCACCTCCCTCAAGGTCCTCTGGACGATCTGGGGGGCCGCGGTCTCAGTCAACCTGGTGATCTGGTTCATCGTCAGCGTCAGCGCCCATCACCTGATCTATCTCTGGCCGGTCTGGGTGGCAGGCCCGTGGGGCGCGATCCTCCTCGCCGTCTCGGTCGGCACCGCGCAGATCAGGCGGAGCGGCCGGCCCGGGCCGCAGCTGCCGCCCGGCCAGACCTGAAGCGGCACAACCCAGGCCCCGCACAGCACCTGGCCGGTCGGGGTAAGCATTCACCCGCAGTGCGCTAGGTGACATTTACCTCCGGGGGCTGCTGCCCGGATGCGGCGTGCAGGAGGATCTCGACTGCTCCCTTGGCTCCCAGGATGGGCGATGGCTGCTGGCCCAAGACCCGCCACCCGTGGGTTTCCACCGCGCGCTTGGCGGCCTCGACGGCTGCTGCGACTTGCTGCGGCTGGTCGGCGAGGGCGGCGGCGTGCAGCTCGAAGGTCGGCTTGACCAGCGCGATGAGCTGTGCGGCCGGGGCCAGCAGCTGCCGGTCGACCTGGCCGATGGCGTCGGCGATGGCCAGGTAGGACAGGTCCATCGTGATCAGGTCCACCGGTTCGCCGATGAGGTGCGGGCCGAGCCGGGCCAGGTTGGTGCGTTCCAGGTTGATCACCCGGGGGTCGGCGCGCAGCCAGCCGCGGAGCTGGCCGGCGCCGGCGTCGACGGCGTAGACGCGGGCAGCCCCGGCATCGAGCAGGGCCTGGGTGAAGCCGCCGGCCGCCGCGCCTAGGTCGAGCGCGACAGCGCCGGCCGCGTTGATCTCGAAGGCGGCCAGGGCGTGGGCCAGCTTGATCGTCCCGCGCAGCAGGCGGGGGTGGCGTATGCGGATGGCGGCGTCGGCTCGCACGCGGGTGCGGGGGCTTTCCGCGGGCACGCCGTTGACCAGGACCGCGCCGTCCTTGATCAGCCGGGCGGGATCGTCCAGGCCGGGGAAGCGGCGCTGGAGCACGGTGAGCAGCGCGACCAGGGGGGCGCGCCTGGCAGGGCGCATGGCAGGGGTTCTCCTCGGGCTCGGGCCGGCAAACAGGGACCGAGCGGTCAAGGAGGACCACGGGCGGGACGACGGAGGCGCCCGCGCACACCAAAAAGGCCGCAGCCGAGGGCAGCGGCCAGGCAGTCCGCGGGGATCTAGCGCTAACGCCATCGCATGGTCGTCATGCTACCGGCCGGCTCAGCGCGTCAGCTGGCTGACAGCGGGCCGGTTCTGAATGGTTCACCACCGACACGGAGGTCTGGCCGACCAGCAGCGTCAGCGAGCGCGGCGTCCGCCCGATGAACATCCTGGGGAAGACCCCACAGTTACCCAATCGTGTCCGATGCGACGACCTGTCCATCGCACGGCGGTCCGCAGAATGGGTGGTTGGAACCGTTAGCGCTGCGATAATCGTAAGGGGAGTGTGCGCGCTAATCCCCTGGCGGGGCCGTTGAATTCGGGAGGGAATGCCTTGGCTCAGGTGCCTCTTCGGGCCGACGATCCCGAGCAGATAGGCGGCTACCGGCTGACGGCCCGGCTGGGCGCGGGCGGCATGGGCCTGGTGTACCTCGGCGAGGCCCCGGACGGCGGCCTGGTCGCGGTGAAGGTGCTCCGCCCCGAGCTGGCCGACGACCCGGAATTCCGCAGGCGCTTTCAGCGCGAGGTGTCCGTCCTGACGAAGGTCAAGGGCGTGTGCACGGTCCGGGTGATCGAAGCGGACACCGAGTCCGTCGTGCCGTTCATGGTCACGGAATTCATCGACGGCCCCAACCTGGCCGAGTACGTCGACCGGCAAGGGCCGCTCGGCGCCGACATGCTGTACGGGCTCGCCACCGGGCTGGCGGAGGCCCTGACCGTGATCCACGCGGCCGGCATCGTGCACAGGGACCTGAAGCCGTCCAACGTCATCCTGGCCGCAGACGGCCCGAAGGTCATCGACTTCGGGATCGCGCAAACCCTGGACGCCACGGTCGTCACCAAGACGGGCATGATGGTCGGCTCGGCCGGGTTCATGGCCCCGGAGCAGGTGCTGGGTAAGCCGGGACCGCTCGCGGACGTCTTCGTCTGGGGGGTCACGATCGCGTATGCGGCCTCCGGCGAATCGCCGTTCGGCGGCGGGCCGACCGAGGCCGTCCTGTACCGGGTCCTGCACGACGACCCGGACGTCTCCGCGGTGCCCGAGTCGCTGCGGCCGCTGGTGACGGCAGCCCTGGCCAAGGACGCGCAGTACCGCCCCTCCGCCCGGCAGCTCCTGGACCGCCTGGCGAACCCGTCGGCGGCGCCGGTCACCACCGTCGGAACCGAGCGCGCGCTCGACTCGCCGACGCAGACGATTCTGGCGCTGACCTGGCGGACCGGTCCCATGCCGGGCCCGGCGTCGGCGTCCGGCGCCACCGGGCCGATGGCCGCCGACCCAGGGCTGCTCAAGCCCGCCGCGCCGGATGCGGACTGGCCGGAACCGGCTCCCCCCGCCGTGCCCCCCGTTGTCGGCGGCCAGGCCTCCGGGCCCGCGCCCGAGGGCAAGCGCCCGGTCAGCCGGCGCACGGTCTCGATCGGGGTAGCGGCCCTGGCCGTCGCGGCGGCCGCCATCCTGGCCATCGTGCTGCTGACCGGGAAACCCGGCTCGGTCGCGAGGAATCAGACGGGCCAGTCGAATCAGAACCTGCCCTCGGCGAGCACCCTCCCGACCTACCAGGGACAGCAGGGGCGGGGCGTCTTCCAGACGATCGACCGCATCGCAGCGTGGGGAAAGACGATCGTCACGACGGGCTCGCTGACCAGCAACGGCGTGGCCCGCCAGCAGTTCTTCGTGTCGTCGGACGGCGGCGCCAGCTGGCACCTCGCCCCGGTCCAGCTCCCGGGCGGCGGCGAGCCCCCGGTGGGGTTCATCGCCGACCGGATCGCCGCCGGGCCCACCGGCTGGCTGGCGTGGGGTCCGCAGGTGATCTGGACCAGCCAGAACGGCCTGTCGTGGACGCTCGCGGCCACGCACGGGATCGAACCCCGCCTGGCCACCGACCAGGTCTTCGTCCTCACCAGTACCTCCACCGGGTTCGTGGCCGGCGGCCAGGGCAAGATCAGCGGAGGCGGGAACCAGGGTCTGGTCTGGGTTTCGCACGACGGCATCACGTGGCAGCGGCTGACGGCCGCGCAGGTGGGCATGACCCTGTCCGGTCAGCCCCCGCAGGCCATCTCCTTCGCCGCCACCCGCGGGAACGACACGGTCATCTCCGACGGCGGTTCCGGCGTCTGGCTAAGCACCGACGGCGGATCGACCTGGTCCACCGTGACCGTCCCCGTGGATCACGGCGCCAAGAACACGATCAGCGGCCTGAGTTCCGACGGGTCCGGCCTGCTCGCGGTCCGGCCGGGGACCACCGCGAGCGGATCCCCCGACGGGGTGGCCTACTTCTCGCCGAACGGGCAGACGTGGCAGTTCTCCGGCCTCATCGACCCGGCCGGAGGCTGGACCCCCGGCGTGGTCAAGGGGAGCAATAACGGCTTCGTCGTGACCGGGACCGCCAGCCAGAACATCTACGTGGCCTACACCAGCACGGGGACGGGCAGCACCTGGCAGGCGACGGGTTCGCTGGGCGACACTGCCGGCGGCCCGGTTCCCACCGCGGCGGCCGGGCCGCACGGCACCGCCACCATCGTGGGCGCCACCGCCGGTACCAATCTCAGCCAGCAGCCGGTCTTCCTCGAGGCAAACGCGGCGGGAACGATACGGTCGGTGGCGATCTCGGGCATCCCGGGCTCCCTCATCCCGGAGGCCGCGGTGAACAGCACCGCCGTCGCCGACGGCGAGCAGATCGCCGTGGGCAGCGCGGACGGCTACCCGGCCATCTGGCGCCGGGCCCTGGGCACGGCGTCCTGGACCCTGGTCTCGCCGCTGTCCCTGGTTTCCGGTGCATCGGACCTGGCCGCCCTGGAGAGCGTGACCCACGGGTCGGCCGGGTGGCTCGCCGCCGGGACGCCCGGCCCCGTCATCTTCACGTCGACCGACGGCATCACCTGGCAGCCCGCGAGCGGGAACATCCAGCAGGACCTGGCGGGCGTAGCCGCGGTTGCCACCGCCTCGGGCCCCGGCGGGTACCTGATCGACGGCAAGCTGGTCGCCGCGGGCGGCGTCTGCGTGGCCGACGACTGGTTCTCCACGGACCTGACCAGCTGGACCCGCGCGCATACGGCGATCCCGCCGAAGGGGTCGAGCCAGG